>Ga0209803_1000095_pt1 | contig 51179 bp, 58 predicted proteins | sample GraSoiAngelo_138_FD_185895 | JGI IMG/M metagenome (GOLD analysis project Ga0209803, IMG submission 185895) | Grasslands soil microbial communities from the Angelo Coastal Reserve, California, USA - 14_0929_09_40cm (SPAdes) (version 2) | ecosystem: Environmental > Terrestrial > Soil > Grasslands ...
GCTCATACGGGCCGTGACGTGGCCGTACACGTCGAGGGTGAAGCCGACCGACGAGTGGCCGAGCATCTCGGAGACGGTCTTCGCGTCGACGCCGCGCTCCAGCAAGAGCGTCGCCGCCGTGTGTCGGGCTGAGTACACGCCGAGCAGGCGAACGTCGGCCTTGCGCAGGAGTCGCCTCCAGGCCTTCCACATGGTCGTGAAGGACAGGGGGCGGCCATCGGCGCGCTGGAAGACGAACCCATCACGGGTGAGCGGCCGGATCACGGCCTCGGACTGGCGCTGCCGGTGACGCCGCAGGCTCGCGATCGCGTCGGCTGAGAGGTCGATCGTGCGGCGAGACTTGCGGGTCTTGGGCTCGACGAGGCGCGGTTCCTCACCCGCGATACGGATCATCGACGCCACGACTCGGAGCACGCCCGCCTCCAGGTCGATGGCGCTCCACTGCAAGGCGATCGCCTCACCCTGACGCAAGCCGGTCGTCAAGAGCATGACCCACAGCGCTTCGAGGTCATCGCCGCGCGCGGCCTCGCGGACGCGCTGCGCCTCTTCGGCTGTCAGTGCTTGCGTCTCCGGCCTCGCCAAGCGCGGCAGGTCGACGAGGCTGCACACGTTGAGCGGCAGCAGGCCCCAGCGTCGCGCCTGCTCGATCGCGCGATGGAGAACGAGCCCGGTATTGCGCGTTGTCTTCGCCGACAAACCGCGCGCCATCATGGCCGCGTACAGGCGCGAGACGTGCACCGGCTGGAGCTTGAGCAGAGGCACACGCCCGATGGCGGGGTCGATGGGCGCGGACGCGGTTTCATCTCGCGGCGGAGGCAGGCGCATGAGCCGACCACGACCGCAGGTGCGAGGGCCTCACGTGAGCCACGACTGGGGATTCGTGAAGAACCCCGGCGAGCCCATGCCTTCCCAAGCTCAGACCGAACCGACGCCGGTTAGAAGAACTTCTTGACCTCGATCATCACCGCTTCAACGCACCTGATGAGGTGCAAGAGCGCCGCTTCGACGTCGTGCTCCTTGACCGGGAGTTCGGTAAACACGACCTCCAAAAAGGTGTCCGGTTTCACATTCGCTTTCAGGTCGACTGTGGGATCGAATCGAAGTAGCAGCGTCTCTGTGCCCTCATCGAGCCTGCCCTCATGAACACGGATGACCTTTAGCTGAGGGCCACTATGGAAGTACAGGACGCTATGTTCAGGCACGTTCGCGAACGCAAGGTTCAGTTTGCGGTGCTTATCAGCGATATCTAACTGGTGGAGTTGAAGTAGAGCTTCTCTCCTCCAAAATCCCCAGTCCTGTTGCTTGTGGTACGGCTGGAGAAGTTCGATGTGGGCGCGCGCCAGATCCGGGATGGCGCGCAACTTGTGAGCGCCGGACATGTCGCCGCGCTGATCCCAATCATCGGGGTCCACGAGGATTGGGAAGGCTGTATCCCCAACGTGTTTCTTACGCCGGTGGTGGCAACTGAGTTCATAGATGATGTGATCGAGTGCTGACCGTAGGTTGTGGATGCAGTCACCTGCAGCGAGCGCGATGTCATCGTCCGGGTTCTTTTTGAGGGAGATCCAGAAGGACAGCCCGTCGGCGGGGTTCTCCTCACGTCGGATCATGTATGGCGGGGGATTCTTGTACGCACGGAGCCGGTCTTGGGCCTCCTTGAAGTGATGCGCAGCGCGCAGGAGTTTGAGTTCGCTCCCAGCCGTCATCAAGAAAATCGACCGCCGTTTCCGTGGATGGCTCACCGATCGTACCGCTCATGTTGCGAGCCCGTGCGCGACCCTGCGCGAGAGTTATCGAGGGCTCCCTTTGCCGTAGTCGCGATTCAGGCTGAAGACTTGGAGAAGGCGGACTTCGGCAACAGTCTCAGGCTCGATATGCATGGTGCGAAGCAGGTTCTGTACGGCCTGTTCGCCATAAACGTTCGGATTCAACCAGAGCCCGGTCGGTCCGTCGCGCGTGCAAACGTCGAACATCCTAGCGGGTCGGCTCCACCTCATGACGAGCCACAGCCCCACTAGAGGCCAAACCGGCATGGGTCGATAGCTGAGATTGATTGGCACAATTCTTGTGATCTCATCGACGCGGACAGCAATCCGCCCTAACAGGCTTCGTCCGATGAGCACCCCGGACTCGAACCGGATGCTAGCGAACGCCGCATTGGCGAAAGCGAATAGACCGAGGGCAGCGAGCGGTACACCAAATACCCCGGGGAGAATGACCCTACTGGCGACGGCGGCGTAAACGAGAAGGAGACCCGGCACCGCCATCACCGCGTACCGAATAGCTGCATTCAGAAGGGCGCGTGGTGTAGGCCGGATGATCACCGCCAGATGGTATCCCGGCACGCCGCATCTGACCCGTAACTGAGCCTTTCACGGCGACCGGTCCTTGTCCGGGAAAGCACCGCGCCGCAGACGCGCCACCTCGAACCCGCATGCTGCGCAAGTCTACTGGGGTCGCTATTGGGGTCAAACTGGGGTCAAAGCCCGAATCTGAATTCAAAATGCGCCCGTGACAGCGGGTTCGAAGCCCGTCTCCCGCTCCAGCTTGATCTCGAAGTCGAAAACGTGTCGGGACGCGAGAACTAAGCGTCGGGCTCCTCGGGTGGAGCCTCTTGCTTTGGAACGACAATTCGGGGCAGAAAGCGGCCCTTCATCGAGGGGGGTTCGGCCCCAGCCAGAGTGCTGATGTCGACCCCCGCCGCTCGGTGGTGATCGTCCCAACTCGGCACGACTTCGCCCGGCTCGCGCTGAGTCTGGCCCTCCCACATGAAGGTATCGCCGCCCAGCACGTCGTAGAACTGATGCTTCCACGAATAATCGCCCAGTTTCGTTGCCGCGGGGTCGTAGACGAACGGAGAATCAGTTGCCCAGATGACAACACCGCCGGCCGCGGTCTTGACCTGCTTGACACCGAGCGAGTCGATCCGCTCGGCCCACCGCTCAACAAATGATGGTCCGAAGTAGTTCCACCAATACACGTCGGGAACCTCACGCGCCTGGTCTTCCAACACTCGGCCAACGCCGGCCAGTCTGCCAAGCCAGGTTGTCGCATTCCTCTTGAGTAAGCGGATCCGCTGAGCACTGATTAGGTTGAGAACGCAGTACCCATGGAACGCATGCATGGAGTCCGCGATCCGGATGAGGTAATCGGACGCGCGCCGGAGACGCTCATCTGCGCGGTACCAATCGACGTCTTGAAATAAGCCGTTCGCCTCATGGGTCCGGTTGGCGCGCAGTCGTCCATTGTCCACGAGCAACAGGTCGCCATATCCGTGGGGGGTGATGTCTCGTTCGAAAAAGCAACCCTCCGTTTCGGCTGGATCGACTCGAGCCTCCAGAGCCGCGGCGTAGTCCGCGAAGGTGCCCTTGAGCGATCGCCTCGGCGGAAAGCTGCGAGCAGCGATTGTCGGGCGGAGATCCGGGTCGCTGTCGATCGCCTCCCCTATGGCTCGTAGCCGCCCGGGCAAGCGGAGCATTGCCACGCTGCAGAGGCGCCATTCAAGTTCCGGAAGCTCGTCTTTTGCCACCGGCTGCACTCTAGCGACCGCGGCACGCCGATGGGCTCAGTCAATGGCAGCGACTAGCTCCTCCAGCCTCTCCCGCATCTCTCGAAAGTTCGAAAAGGACCAAGCGTGGTGCTCCAGTCTTTAGACCTGACTCTATCCGCGGTTTGGAACGTCTCTAGCGAGCACGAGACCCGCCAGCGCCTCGCCCAGCCATGCCTCGAAACGCTGCGGGCCCCAGCCTCGATCGAGAACGAGCTGTTCGTAGGTCTGCGGCCCGGCCAGCGCCCAGACGAGATCGACAGCCTGCCTGCCAGACAGGCCGGCATGTAGGCGTCCGGACCGCTCGAGCTGCGGCCGAGTTTGGCCAGCCACTCCAACCGTCCTCGATGGATCTCCTGACAGCGACCGATCAGGCCGATAGATGAAGTCGACCAGCTGATTGGCACTCGGGGCCCAGGACCCCGTCTCCCGGGTCCGGCTTTGTTCCTCTGCTAGTGGCCGGGACTTGATACCAGAACCTGGTGAGAGAAGCGGTAGGCGCCAAGTGTCGAGTCGACCGTCCAGAGCATCTCCACGCGGCGATCGTCGTCAGCGCTCAAGAGGACGATTGCATCAACCCAAGAGAAAGTCTGGTCAATATACCTGGCCAGCAGCTCGACCGATCGCCGATGAGATTGGTCAGGCAAACCTCTTATCTCAAAGAGCTTTGAGTCCGCCGCGAGTAGACCGAAGACCGCCAGCGCCTGTCGTGCATCGCGGCGACCGCTTACGCGGCGGTCGTAACGCAGCTTGGTGAAGGCCTCTCCAGCCACGACCTCAGGAACCACGATGGGTGCGTGTAACTTTCGCTGGGCATCGATGGCGTTGACCGCCCAGCGGTGGTACCGATCATTGCGGTTGAGGAAAGCAATCAGGAGCCCGGTGTCGGTCAGCGAGCTCAGCCGCCGTACACCGTTTCGTCAATGGTTTCGGAAAGGTCCGGAGGTCCTTGAATGACTCCGGCAAAGGCCATCAGCCGATCGATCTGGCTGGCCTCGGCGGCCAAGCCCGTCTCGACCAGATGGACAATGAGCCCGCTCTGAGTGGTGCCGCGCTTGCGTGCTGCCTTTCGAAGCCGTTCGTCAAGGCTGCGCGGAAGCGTGATGTTCTTTCTCACATGGGTTGCCATGGATGCCAGTATACACACCAATCCCTTCACGCTACACACTGCAGCTCAGGCTGGTAGACGCACCGTGGTGGACCCTCAAGATCCCGCGAAGGCTAGAGCGCATGCTCGCCCAGTCATGCACATCAGTTCAGGGAGATAAGTGGGATTCGAACTGTCGAATCTGGAAACGAAGACGGCCCGAGCTGACGAAGTTTCACGCCCCGTCGGGCCGGGGTGGCGACACGCACGCGCCGGCGAACACCTCGGGCATCCGCCATGTCGCATTCGCAGTCGACGACATCGACACCGCCGTCGCTAGCGTGCGAGCCCGCGGCGCGGAGCTGGTTGGCGAGGTGGAGCGCTACGAAGACAGCCATCGGCTCTGCTACGTCCGCGGCCCGGAGGGGATCATCGTCGAGCTGGCGGAGCAGATCGGCTGAGGGCTCCGGCCCGCGCGGTCAGGCAACCGCACGAGCAACTGCCCGCAGCCGCCGCTCGATGTCCCGAAAGTTCGAGCAGGACCAAATGAGTGCTACCCGCAATCCTCTGTTAGGTACCGGTGTTTAGGTACCAAGGCGGTTCAGATTCAGGTATTTGTCGCCTATTTAGCCGATTCCTGCGTGCCTAACGTGGGCGGTAGAAGAGAAATGAGCGACAACAACAAGGTCTACAAACAAAAGATGTCAGAGCGCCGGACAGTCCGAGACCGGGGCGCCCTACCGGGCCAGCTCGTGGAGCTGCTGCGTGTTGTGCAGCGATGCGAGGCCATGTGGGCACTGGAAGACCGCATCGAGCGCTCCCGCTGACTATCCCCAGCCAGCCGAGGCGGGCTCATCAGGAAAGACTCCGGCAGGTTCCGTTGCAAGTGTCGCTTCGGCACCTTATATCGCATGACGCTTAAGTGCCCGCCCTCGATGAATTGTGAGCGGGTGACTTCCGTGAAAGAGTCTCACTACCTTGTCGGGAAGGCCGTCGCAAGAATGTGGCTGAGAGTCTCAACGTCTTCTGAGTTGAGAAGTCGAAATTGGGTCACCAACTCCTTGATCGAGCGAAGTCCCGCCAACCGAACACCTCGATACGATCGAGAAGCCCGCAGCGACCATTCGGCGTCCACGAAACAAAGGACCGGCTGAACAGGTACCGCGACAAATCGTGCTCCCGTGGAGACGAGAACCTGTTGCACTGCTTCGACCTGCCACGTCATGTTGTCCGCAAGGTGAGAGCGGTCGCGCCCGCCAACGTAGAGCCGCTCATCTCGTTGGAACCATCCACCGCGATCCTTTATCGAAATAAGCCCGCGATAGAGCTTTGCGTCGATCACGAACACGCCTGCCGGCGCGATTACGATCTGGTCGATATTGCCGCGCGTGTGTGGAACGCGACGATCACTGAGCACACGCACGCCCTCGACTCCCCGTAGAGCCTCTGCGACTTTGGCTTCGCCAATTGACCCACGCTTCCATGCGTTCGTAGACGGCGCGTCGCCGCCGATTGCGAGAGCAAGTCCACCCAGTGTGTTGCCAAGGCTCCTCCTTACTCGCTCTTCACGAATCGCCTTTCGACGCTCGTATTCGCGATTGGCTGACGCGCCGGCGATTCCTTCGTCAAGGGGTCGGGGTTTCCGGTTTACCGATTCGGTGGCGCATTCCACGCATCGGACGGTGACAGTCGGTTGGTGATACATGGCAAACGTGCCCTTTTTGAGTTCGGCGCCACACAGGATGCAGGTGCCGGTGTAACGGAGCCTGACGCGTCTGAGGAGGCCATCTGAATTGGACTGCGGGGCCGGTTTCGAGCCCTCCTTCGCCGGGAAAGTGCGCCATTGTGCGCCATCCCACCACCAGCGCTTGTCGGGAGAAACCTGGCGCCAGGCTGTCGAGTCCCACCACCAGTTTCCGTCCGGTGAAAGCTGTGGAGAGGAAGTCAATTGAGTAAGAACCCGGCTTGCAAAAACATCGGCAGCAACTGTAGCTGCGGCCCGGTGATATTCGACAAGAAATGGCCGCAAACAGTAACGACGAACGAAAGTTCAGGCCCTCGTTGGAAGAATTAGCCTCGCTGTAGTTCCTCGACCGTCAGAGGCGATCGACAACTCTCCCGAATGCGCAATGGCGATGTCGCGGGCGATTGCCAGACCCAGCCCGCTGCCAGTTGAGTTGCGGCCTTTCGCGAAGCGCTCGAAAACATGCGATATGAGGTCCGGCGGGATTCCTTCACCCGTGTCAGTTACCGAGAGCCCGGATGAGTCGACGGTGGCTTTGACGGAGCCGCCAGAGGGTGTGTGCCGGATCGCGTTCGAAAGCAGGTTTCCGATCACCTGGCGCATCCGGGATGGATCGACGTCCATGGGGGGCAGGTTCTGGGCGATCTGGGTCGTGAGAGAGATGCCAGCCGATTCCGCCTGTGGGCCGAACGATTCCACAGTGTCTCGGACAAGCGCGCCAAGATCGATGGGTTCCTTGTGCAGGACCAGGTTGCCGGCGTCGGTGTCGACCAGCGTTTTCAGGTCTTCGACGAGGCGATCGAGAGTTTGTGTGGCGTCCAGGATGGGGGCCAGATGTGCTTCGTCGGCCGGGTAGACGCCGTCCGCGATTGCTTCGGCCTGACCACGGATGACTGACAGAGGCGTGCGCAGCTCGTGGGTTACATCGGCCATGAAATTGCGGCGCTGTTCGTCGATTGTCTTTAGGCGCGCCGACATCGAGTTGAACGCTCGTGCGACCGAGCGGATGTCCGACGAGCCCCATTCGGGGACTTGCGCCGAGTAGTCGCCCGACTCAATCCGGCGAGCTGCCTCGATCAGATTGTTCATCGGGCGCGTCATGCGTCGGAGTCCGCCTGATACCCCGATGATGACCAGGACGATCACAAACACGATTGGGAGGGCGAAGAACGGATGAAATCCCCCGCCACCCCGCCCGAAAATCGCGCCGGCGAGGACGCCAGAGAACAGCGCGACGAGTAGCGCGGTCACGAAAAAGCAGCCGACCCACCTCACGAACTGCGGCGGGCCGTAACGCCGGCGTGGCGGGAAGGGTTCGCCTTCCGGCCACCACGGCGGGCGGCGACCAGGCGGTTGGCCCCACCTTTGATTCATCGCGCGGAGGGTTCGGCGAACCGATAGCCAACCCCAAATACGGTCTCGATGTGCTGCGCGCCGATCTTCTTACGGATGTTCTTGATGTGCGCGTCGATTGCGCGCTCGTAGGACTCGAAGGCGACGCCACGCACGGCGTCCAGGAGCTGCGCGCGCGTGAACACTCGGCCGGGCTGGCGCGCCATCGCGGCCACGATCTGGAATTCGCTCTTCGTCAAATCGATGCGGCGGCCGCCGAAGCGGGCTTCGAAACGCGGCACGTCCAGCTCGACATCGGAGCCGACGCGGATGAGATCACTGGGCGCTGAAGCGGCTTCGGCGCGGCGCAGCACGGCTCGCACTCGGGCCACCAGCTCTTTAGGGCTGAACGGTTTGGTCAGGTAGTCGTCGGCACCGAGTTCCAGCCCGACGATCCGGTCCGACTCCTCGGTCCGCGCGGTCAGCATGATGATCGGTACCTCGCCCTCACGCCGCAGCGAGCGGGCGACGTCTAGCCCATCGAGTCCTGGCAGGCCCAGGTCCAGCACAACCAGATCCGGCCGGCCCGTGCGTGCGGTGCGCAGGGCGGCCGGCCCATCAGACGCGGTGAGCACGGTGAACCCACCGTGCTCGAGATAGTCGCGGACGAGCTGCACGATCCGCGGCTCGTCATCAACGACAAGGATGGTCGCCACGGCGACCATCCTAGGTTCGGACACCGCTCCTAGACGGAGCGCGTGTCAGGGGGAGGGGGTGTTGGTGTCGTGCCTGAGGAGGGTGGCTGCTCGCCGTGCTGGCGCTTGTGCCACTCCTGGGCTCGCTCCTCGAACGAGCCGTACCCGCCGCGGCCCATGCCCTTGCCGTAGCCCCATCCGCCGCCGCGCCACATCCGGCCGAAGAAGGCCAGGCGGAGGAGGAAGAAGATGCCGAACAGGATGAACAGGAACCAGAGGATTCCAAAGCCGGCGAAGAACGGGTGGAAGCCGTAGCCGTACCCGTAATACGGACCTGGGGCGGTCGCCGTGCCCGCGGGCAGGTGCGTGTTGACACCGTCCGACCAACCCACGTTGTAGGCGATCACGCCCACGATGACGAGCACGATCACCGTGACCAGTGCTCCGATCAAACCGAATCCGCGTCTCATTTGCGACTCATCTCCTTGCATGTGAATGAGGTTTGCGACGCCTCTCATCTTTCCCACGACTTGTGAGGGAGTTGTGAATGAGTTGCGTGGGTGACGTGGAAATTGGCCGTCCCTTCGGGCCACCTTTCTATGAATGACGAGGAGTTAGAGCTAGTTTTCTAAAACCCGCCTTCCAGCTCGACCAGGTCGGCGCTTCGCATCCATAGGGCCGCCTGCGCGGTTTCGTCCAGCGACGACTTCGGTGGGTCGATTCGTCGCGAACCCTTGAAGAACCAGCCCGAGGTGCCGGCGTGGGCTGGGGAGAGGGCGAGGTCGGCCAGGTCATTGGCGGCGCGTTCGGGGCCGCGCGAGACGAGTCGCGTGGCGAAGCGGATCACGCCTGCGGCCTCGCGCATCAGGTCCGAGCGCACCAGGCCCGGATGAAACGCGTTCGCGCGCACGTCCCAGCGCTTGCTGCGGCGCGCCAGCTCGAACGTAAACATCAGGTTCGCGGCTTTGGTCGCGCCGAACGAGTGAAAGCCGTTGAACCGATCCCGATCGAGCAGCCGGTCGATGTTGACCTGCGTCGTCGACGGCGCGGTGACGGTGATCACGCGGCCACCGCTGGCCAGACGGTCGCGCAGCAGGTTGGTCAAAAGAAACGGCCCTAGATGGTTCGTGGCGAGCATCAGCTCGAACCCGTCCACGGACTTCTGGTACCGCGACGTGAAGACAGACGCGATGTTCAGCAGCGCGTCGATGTGGCCGGCGGTCCGGTTCAGCTCCCGCGCAGCGGCACGTACCGAGGCAATCGAGGACAGATCAAGCACCGGCCGTGACAGCCCGATGACGTGTGCTCGGCGCTTCTGCAGCGCCGCAACGGTTGCGGCGCCGATTGCTCCCGTCGCTCCCGTGACGACAACCGTTGCCATGATCTAAGCGTGCTGATCGTAAGCGCGCACGACGGCTACCCACGCCATCTCAACTCGGGCGCCGACTTCATCGAGGTCGACGTCCGACGGACTGAAGAAGGCGTGGTGGTCATCGCGCACGACGTGCTCCGGCCGGACCGCAACTACGTGAGTTTGGACAAGGTGCTGGAGGCGGCCTGCGGAAAAATCGGCATCCAGATCGACCTGAAGGAGAGCGGCTACGAGGCAGAGCTGATCAATCACGCGCTCAAGAAATGCGCACCAAACAAGGTCGTCGTCACCACGCCGGACTACGAATCGATCCGCCGGATCAAAGCTCAGTTTCCAGAAATCCTCGCCGGCCTGACCCGCCGGCACGTCGAGCAGACCGACGCCGACTTCCTCTGCCTCGATCAGCAGTACGTGACCAACGAGGCGCTCAGCTTCTGCGAGCAGAACAACATCGATGTGTGGGTATGGACCGTCGACGACAGGAGCCTCATGCGACGCCTGGTCGCCAGCGGCCGAATCCAGGGCCTCATCACCAACCGTCCCGACCGGGCCCTCAAGCTGAGGTCGGCCAGATCGTGAGGTCCTGCTGGCAGCAGAACGTGCCGAGGTCGGGCGTCCAGTGGAGGATGAACGGCGGCGCCGCGTTGCTGACCCGGAAGCAGATGTTGATTGGGCCGAAGACCTTGCCACCGCTGAACTCGTGACGCGCGAACGTGTTGCACCCGGTGACGCCGGTGATGGGGATCGACGTCCGGCGCCCGGCGTCGATCAGCTGCAGGTCGTCGGGCGACGCGTAGGTGGCGACGCTCGAGTTCTGGAACTTGACGGTCATCCGGACGATGTCGTTCTGGACGCGGACGTTGGAGATCCACAGCGTGTAGCCGCTGAGGTTGACGCATGGGCCGGGCGAGCAGTTGTCGGGGTTCAGGTTGCTGTTCGGCGTCGTCGCCAGCGGGGCTTTCAGTGCCGTATAGGCCGCGCCGGCCACCAGCGCGGCCAGCATCAGGCCGGCGGCGATTCCCAGGGCGGTGAGGACACGGCGGGCCATGTGGTTGGTTAACGCAGATTATTGACCGGAGGTATCGCGATTGGGCCCTGCGCGGGCCCCATCCATGCCTTATGCCGGGACGAGCTCTCCGTCTCTGGCGCCCATCCGCTCGTCGGTCAGGACCTGGCCGTCCTTCAGCCGGATCTGCCTCCGCGCCGCGCCGGCGATGTCGGTGTCGTGGGTGACGAGCACGATCGTCACCTGGTCCTCGGTGTTGAGGCGCTTCAGGAGCTCGACCAGCTGCGCGGCAGTCTCAGTGTCGACCGCCCCCGTAGGCTCGTCAAGCAGGATCAAAGACGGCCGGTTGACCATCGAGCGCGCGATCGCGACCCGCTGCATCTGGCCGCCGGAGAGCTCGGTCGGCCGGTGCTTGATCCGGTCGGTCAGCCCGACCCGCTCGATCAGCTCGACCGCCCGCTGCTTCCCGTCCTTGCCATTTTTGACGTAGCGCAGCGGCAGCATGACGTTCTCGAGCACGTTCAGGCCGGAAAGCAGGTTGTACTCCTGGAACACGAATCCGACCTTCAGCGCCCGCATGTGGGCGCGGTCGCGGTCGCCGAGCTTCGCGGTGTCGACGTCGTCGATGAACAGGCTGCCCGCGGTCGGCTTGAGCAGCAGCCCGAGCAGGTCGAGCATCGTCGTCTTGCCGCTGCCCGAGCGCCCGACCACTGCGATGAACTCGCCCTTGTCGATGTCGAGCGTCACCCCGTGGACCGCCTTGATGACCTCCGATCCCCGCTTGTAATACTTGGTCAGCTCGACCAGCCGAACGTTCGCCATCTACTCCATCCTCAGCGCGATCACCGGGTCGAGCCGCGCGGCGCGCCACGCGGGCAGCACGCCTGCAACTGCGCCGAGCGCGGTCGCGAAGCCGATGGCGAAGATCGTGAGGGCGGGTGTGATGAGGAACAGGGACGAACCGTCGGCCGGCGCGAAGAACGTGTTGCGCAGCACAACAACACCCACCCCAAGCCCATAGCCCACAACGCCTCCGATGAGGCCGATGAGCGTCGCCTCGATGAGGAACTCGCCCATGATGTCGCGCGTCGTCGCGCCAACGGCCTTCTTGAGGCCGATCTCCCGCACGCGCTCGGCGACCGACATGAACATGGTGTTGACGACCGAGAGCCCGCCGATGATCAGCGCCAGCAGCGCGGCCGCGGTGGTGATGGCGGTGAAGATCGCCCCGCCGGACTTGAAGCCGTTCACCAGGTCGCTCGGTTTGGTCGCCTTCACGCCGGTGACCTGCGAGTTGATCTGGTCGGCGATTTTGTCCAGCGCGGACAACGAGGTGCCCGGCTTGCCATAGACCGAGATGCCCTCGGTGATCTGGGTCACGTCGAACGAGCTCTGCAGCGCGACTGGCAGGCTATCCCTCAATAGCGTCTGGCCGTCGGCGAGGTTGATGTAGGCGAAGGTGTCGGGTGCGGTCTTCGTCTCGTTGAGGATGCCGACCACGGTGAACGTGTGGTTGACGAAGTCGGGCTTCGCGTCGGCCGGCTTCACCGGCAGATCGATCGCGTCGCCGACCTTCTTGTTGAACTCCTTGGCGATCGTGGAGCCGAGCGCCACTTCGCCGCGCGAGTTCGCGGTCGCACCGCGACCCTGCGCGTAGGTCAGCTTGAGGGCGCTGTAGTTGTTCTCCTCGGGGTCGCCCGCAACGATGGTGTCCGGGATTCCGAAGCTGACCACGAAGTTGCCGCCCGGCTTGGCGGAGAACTGATAGCTCGGAAATGCCGCCGCCACACCGTCGACCTTCTTGATCTCATCGACCTTGGACATCGGTAGGAAGTTCGCAGCGGCGCCATCGGGGGGCCCCACTTGAATGCTGCCGCCGAAGTACTTCACGCCGCCGTCGATCAGGGCGTTGAAGTTCTCGGCCAGCGCGCCCATCGTGGTCAGTGCCAGCACGCCGATCACGATGCCCGAGATGGTCAGAAAGCTACGGAGCTTGTGGCGGGTTACGTTGCGGAGGATCTCCAAGAGACTGTTGAGGATACGGGGCCCTTCATTAAACGCGGGTAAAGGATCGGCCGCGAGACGGCTGCGAGTCTAAAAGCCGAACTCGCCGATGTGGAGACGGGGAGCGCTCATGTCGACCTCGACCCAGAAGGCTTGTTTCTGCACGACCGCCGATAGCTTCACGCCACCGCTGACCTTCTCGTAGACGGCGAAATCTTCGTTGGGCAGCGCGCCGAGCTCGGTCCAGCCGTTCGCGGTCATATCCTGCCGCGTCGCCTCGTATATCGCCTTGACGTTTGGCCCGACGTGGCTGACCGACAGGTTTGCGTTGGAGCACAGCCACAGGTTGTCCGCGTCGTCGTTCTCCCACGTGAACAGCTGGCCGTCGGGCTTGAAGTCGACGACGCCGTCCTGCTTCATCAGCTGGAACTGCGCGTTGCCCGGGTCGCACTTGTTGCTCCACGTCGTGCCGAAGAGGGTGGAATAACGGCAGGCCGCCGATCGCTATTCCGAACATTCCGACGATCCAGTTGAGGCGGCCACCCATGCCGCCGGGGGTATACCACGACGGAAGGCCGATTAGCCCCATCGGCCGGCTCCGCCGGCCACTTCCCCGCGAGCGGGGAAGAGTTCCTCCCGTTGCAAATACAATGGCCACGCCATGAGGGGATGCGGTGTTCAGCCTTCTGCTCAAAGGGTTTCTTCTCGGCTTTGCCATCGCCGCGTCGCCTGGGCCGATCTTCTTCCTGTGCGTTAGGCGCACCCTCACCCAGGGTCGGCTGACCGGCCTGTTTTCAGGCCTCGGAGTCGCCACCGCCGACGGCTTCTACGCGGCGATTGCGACGTTCGGTGTGGCCGCGCTGGCGACCGCGTTCGTCGCCGGACGGCGGCCGCTGGCCGTGATCGGCGGCGTGATCTTGGTCCTGCTTGGCGCCCGGATCCTGATGGAGCGGAGGCGGGCCTCCGAGGCAGCGCCCCCGGTCACCGGGCGAGGGCAGGCGTGGGCCTACGTGTCGACACTGGGCCTGACCATCACCAACCCGGCGACGATCATCTCGTTCGCGGCGCTCGCGGCGACGCTGGGTCTGGGCACGGGCGGCTCTTTCGTCCGCCCGATGCTCGTGGTGATCGGCGTGCTCCTCGGCTCGGCCGCCTGGTGGTGCATCCTGGTGATCGGCGCGTCGCTTTTGCGCTCGCGCCTGACGCCCCGCGTCGTCGGTTGGATCAGCACCGTCAGCGGCCTTGCGATCGCGGTGCTCGGAATTTTGGCCGTGATCTCGGCCTTTTCAGGCTAGGGCAGGATTAGATGGAGACGAAGAAGAAGCGCTCGCGGATCGTGAGCTGGGAGGACCCATTCCTCGTCATGCAGGCGGCGCCGGGCAAGACCGGGCTGGAGCTTCTGAAGGATGTCTTCGAAGGCAAGCTTCCGCCTCCGCCCATTACGCAGGCGCTCGGTTTCATCGGCGTCAGCGTCGAGGAGGGAAAGGCGATCTTCGAGGGCGAACCTGATGAGTCGGTGTACAACCCGATCGGCGTGGTGCACGGCGGATACGCGATGACGCTGCTCGATTCCGCGATGGGCTGCGCCGTGCACTCGACGCTCGCCGCCGGCGAGCGCTACACGACCCTCGAGGTGAAGACGAACTTCGTGCGCCCGATCACGCTCGACACCGGCCGCGTGCGGTGCGAGGGCACGGTGATCCATCGCGGCGGCACGGTGGCCACCGCGGAGGCAAAGCTGGTCGTTGCGAGCAACGGAAAGTTGCTCGCGCATGCAACGACGACCTGCCTGATCGTCAGATGACCTACCAGATCCGGATCGTCGACGTCTTCACAGACAAACCGCTTGCCGGCAACCAGCTGGCGGTGGTGCTCGACGCGAAGGACATCCCGGTGAAGTTGATGCAGCGGATCGCGCGCGAGATGAACTTCTCGGAGACGACGTTCGTCGTACCTCCAGAGGATCCTGCGCACGCCGCCAGGGTGCGGATCTTCACGCCGCATACGGAACTGCCGTTCGCGGGACACCCGACGATCGGCACGGCATGGGTGCTCGCCGATGAGGGCCTGGTGCCGAAAGACGTCAACCAGTTCACGCTCGAGGAGAACGTCGGGCCGGTGCCAGTCCGTCGGGAGGGGCAGATGTTCTGGATGACACATCCGCCGGTGCAGTTCGGCCAGGTGTATCCGCATAGCCAGGCCGCGGCGGCGATCGGGGTGGAAGAGTCAGACCTCGTGACCAACGCCCCCGCGCAGGTCGGAAGCACAGGCCTTCCCTTTGTCTACGTGGCGCTACGAGATGCGGCAGCCGTTGACAAGGCGACGTCGGAGCGATCGCGGCTGGAGAAGCTCCTGAACCGCAAGATCGCGGACGCCGTTTTCCTCACCGCGGCAAATGGATCCAATCGGCTGTACAGCCGGATGTTCTCGCTCGACATTCCGGAAGACCCGGCGACGGGATCGGCCAGTGGACCGCTTGGTGCCTACGCCGTCAAGTACGGCCTGGCCGAGCGAGCGCCCACGGTGTCGCTGATCAGCGAGCAGGGCACCAAGATGGGCAGGCCGAGCCAGATTCACATCGAGCTCACCTACGGGGAGTCGAAAGACATCCCGGAACGCATCGAGGTCGGCGGGTCGGTGATGCCGGTGCTCAGCGGCGCCTTGTCAGACCTTTCCTAGTTGGTCGTCGACAGCTACAGGTTCCTGCCCCGAAGCTTCCGTCCTTTATATGAAGGACGCGGCGCGTTCCCCGGCGAAGAGGAACCCGTCTGGACACACTTTGCAAAGCGCCTGGCGGATTCGCGGATCGCGCTGCTCACCTCGGCCGGCATCTACCTGAACGCGTCGCAGCCGTCGTTCGACCTCGACAGCGAGCGAGCGCGCCCTGAGTGGGGCGACCCGACGTGGCGCTCGATCCCCGCGACCGCGCGGCCTGCCGAGTTCGCGGTGGCGCACCTGCACATAAATGACGAGGACGTGCTGGCCGATCCTGAGATCGCGCTGCCGATGCGTGGACTGCAACAGCTGGTGGACGAAGGGCTCGTCGGTGGCACGGTACCCAACCACGTCGCCGTGATGGGCTACCAGGACCGGCGATTGACCGACTGGCATCGCACGACCGCGGGCGAGATCGCGACCTACCTGCGGGAGCAGGGCGCGGACGGTCTCATCCTCGCCCCGGCTTGACCCGACTGCTGCAGCAACGTGCCCGTGCTGGCACGGTGGATCGAGGCGGCGGGGATCCCGACCGTGGTCGTGACCATGATGCCGGCGGTGGCCGAGGAGCGCCGGACGCCGCGCATCGTCGGCGTCGAGTTCCCATTTGGGCACGCCTTCGGCATGCCAAACGATCGGGCGATGCAGAGGCGGGTGCTGGAGCTGGCGCTTCGCGTGCTGGCCGGGGCGTCGGCGTTCGGGACGCGGGTCGACCTCGACGTCGAGTGGCCGGTGCCGCTTCGCGAGGCCTACCGAGCCTGGCAGCCCAAAGAACCAAGCCCGATCGTCAAGAAGATGCTGCAATCGAGGTAACTCTTCCCCGCTTGCGGGGAAGTACCCGGCGAAGCCGGTGGAGAGGCAACTCTTCCCCATTCATGGGGAAGTACCGGCGAAGCCGGGGGATGGGGCCGACCGAGCTCCGCTTTACACCCTCAGTAGTCACCGACACAACCACTGCGAGATCGTCTCGGCGTGCCTGGCGCCAGAGCGCTTGCCGCCAGACGGATGCGGACGTCGATGAATGCAACCGAGCTGTTGATCTGGTCGCGGCTTCGCGGCCGAAAGGTGGATGGGTGGAAGTTCCGGCGCCAGCAGCCGATCGGGCCATATTTCGTGGACTTCTACTGCCCCGCGGCAAAGCTCATCGTTGAAATTGATGGGCCGGCGCATCAGGGCGATGCGACCTGGGCCTACGACCTGCGGCGGCAGGCTTGGCTAGAAACTGAAGGACATCGAATGCTTCGCATCAGCGTCAGCCAGATCAGCCGAGACCTGAACGAGGTGATCGAGACGATCTACGTTGTGTTGCTCGAACAGGAGAAACGGGGGTTCTTTCGGAGGCCCCATCGGCCGGCTCCGCCGGCCACTTCCCCGCGAGCGGGGAAGAGTTAGCCTCCCTCGCGCCCTCCCCGCCATTCGGGCCACCTCTCCTAGGTGGGGAGGAGTTGTCGCCTAATTACTTCGGGTCGAGTTTGATCGAGGCGGAGTTGATGCAGTAGCGCAGGCCCGTCGGCTGGGGGCCGTCGTCGAAGACGTGGCCCAGGTGCCCGCCGCAGTTCGCGCACGTCACCTCGGTCCTCTCCATGAAGAGCGACCTGTCGGTCGTCTCCTCGATCGGCGCGCCCTCCGCGGGTGCGTAGAAGCTCGGCCATCCGCAGTGCGCGTCGAACTTGGTGTCCGACTCGAACAGCTTGGCACCACATCCCGCGCACAGGTAGACACCCGGCGTCTCGGTCTCCCAGTACTCGCCCGAGAAAGGCCTCTCAGTTCCCTTCTCACGCAGCACGTGGTACTGCATGGGGGTCAGGTCTTGCTTCCACTCCGCTTCGCTCTTCTGGACTTCGCTCTTCTTCATCGCCTCTAATCTGCCACGTTTTGTGAAGCGCCAAACTAATGGAAGATGCCGAGCCGAGAGATTCAGTCGCGGCTGAAGAAGGAGCTGGTGATCTGGTTCGTCACCTCCAGCCCTGATGGCAAACCGCAGGCTGTGCCTGTCTGGTTCCTATGGGACGGGGACTCATTCCTCATCTACTCGGCGCCGGGCATCAAGGCACGCCACGTGCGCGCCAATCCCAACGTTGAGCTGCACCTCAACACGGACGAGGTCGGCGACGTCGTCATTCGCGTCTCGGGCAAGGCCAGGCTCTCGCGTTCGGAACCGCCGGCCGACAAGGTTCCGGCCTACGTCCGCAAGTACCGCGACCAGATCAAAGGCTTCGGCTGGACGCCGCAGGTGTTCGCGGAGAAGTACCCGCATCCCATCCGCGTCCGCCAGCTGCGCTTTCACTAAAGGGGGATCGATGACGCATCCGCTTCGTTTCGGACTCAAGGCCTCTGGCCAGTGGATCACGATCGACCAGCTCCGCTCGATCTGGAAGATCGGCGACGAAGGCGGCTTCGACCACCTCTGGGACTTCGACCACCTGGCCTCGATCGGCCCCAACGGCCCCGGCGGCCCTGTCTACGAGGGTTGGGCGCTCCAGGCGGCGATGGCCGAGGCCACCAAGCGCGTGCGAATCGGGTGCATGGTCACAGGCAACACCTACCGCCACCCGATCGTGCTCGCCAAGCTGGCTGTCACCGTCGACCACCTGTCCGGCGGCCGCCTGGAGTTCGGGATCGGCGCCGCGTGGAACGAGATCGAGCACGAGATGTACGGCATCGAGGGTCTCGACCACCGCGTCGGCCGCTTGAGCGAGTCGCTGCAGATCCTCACGTCGCTCTTCACCCAGGAAAAGACGACGTTTGACGGCCGTTACTACAAGTTCAAGGACGCGATCGCGAACCCCAAGCCGCTGCAGAAGCCACACCCGCCGTTCTGGATCGGCGCGTCGGGCGAGACCACGCTGCGCCTCGTCGCGCGCCACGGCGACGTGTGGAACATCGCCGGCGGCGACGACCAGGCCGTCAAGGACGTGATCGGCAAGTTCGAGGAGGCGTGCGGCGCCGTCGGCCGCGATCCCTCGGAGATCCGGCGCTCGCTCCAGTTCTTCTGGGACGGCCAGAGCAGGGACGAGGTCCGCGAGCAGTCGGCCAAGTACCTCGAGATGGGGATCACCGAGCAGGTGGTCTACATGCGTGGCGACAACCCCGACAAGTCGGCGGCCAAGCTCGCGGAGATGCTACCCGAGCTGCGCCGGCTGGCACCGGTCACCTCCTGACATATCGTTGACAAGACATATATCGCGGTAGTAATATGTCGCCATGCCCGACGTGTTCCAGGTCCTGGCTGATCCGACCCGCCGGCGGCTGATCGACGCGCTTCGCCATGGAGAGCGGTCGGTCAGCGAGCTGGTCGAGGTGGTCGACATCGGCCAGCCGGGCGTGTCGCGGCAGCTGGCGATCCTCGAGGACGCGCAGTTCGTCGTCGTCCGGCCAGAAGGCCGGCGGCGCCTATACGCGCTGCGGCCAGAACCGTTCCGCGAGCTGTCTCAGTTCGTCACCGCATACCGGGCGATCTGGGAGGGGCGTCTCGACAGGTTTGCCGCCGAGCTGGATCGGCGGCGTCGGACAAAAGTCAAAAAGGAGAAACGACCATGATCAAGCCGTGCATCGTTTTCAACGACCGTGCCGAAGAGGCGATCAACTTCTACGTTTCGATCTTTCCCAACTCGAAGGTACTGAGCATCCAGCGCAGCGAGGCCGACGCGCCCATCGCCAAGGGCAAGGTCCTCGGGGCGACGTTCGTGCTCGACGGCCGCGAGTACACGGCATTCGACGGCGGACCGAGCTTCACTTTCTCCGAAGGCTTCTCGCTGATGGTCAACTGCAAGACGCAGGAGGATGTCGACAAGTACTGGTCGAAGCTCACCGCAGGCGGCGGGGAAGAGGGACCGTGCGGATGGCTCAAGGACCGCTTCGGCCTCTCGTGGCAGATCGTGCCTGACGTGCTCGGCCAGATGCTGAGTGACTCGCGTTCCGGCAACTCCGAAGCCGCGATGCAGGCGATGCTGCAGATGAAGAAGCTCGACATCGCGGAGCTCGAGAAGGCCTACCACTCCACCCGCGTCGCTTGACAGAACGACCGAAGCTCACCCTCGAGCGCACGTTCAAGGCGTCCATCGATGAGGTGTGGGAACTGTGGACGACCGGAGACGGCATCGAGTCGTGGTGGGGCCCGGAGGGATTCAGCGTCGCCGTGCGCGAGCTGGATCTCCGCCCGGGCGGTGACCTTCTCTACACGATGAGCGCCGTAGCGCCGGAGCAGATGGAGTACATGGTCAAAGCTGGAATGCCGTTGAGCACCGACCATCGGCTGACCTTCACCGAGGTCGACCCGCCGCGCCGCCTTGCGTATCGGGACATGGCCGACTTCATCCCGGACGTCGAGCCGTACGAGGTCGAGACGGTGATCGAGCTGTTCGAGGTCGAGGACGGCGTACGCATGGTCCTGACCTTCGACGCGATGCATGACGACAGTTGGACGAAGCTCGCGGTGATGGGGCGCGAGAGCGAACTGGTCCGCCTCGCCGCCATCCTCGAGGCGCGACAATAATTCACCTCCCCACCTTGTGGGGAGGTCGGCGGCGTGAGCCGCCGGGTGGGGGTTAGTAGGAGGCCGTGATGCCCGACAGCGTTTATCGCGTCACAGAGATCATCGGGACGAGCAGCCAGTCGTGGGAGTCGGCGGCGAAGACCGCTGTCCAGACCGCGGCGAAGACGTTGCGCGACCTCCGGGTCGCGGAAGTCGCCGACCAGGACGTGACGATCGAAAACGGCAAGGTCACCAGCTACCGCGTGAAGCTCAAGGTGTCCTTTAAGTACGAGGGCGGCGCCTCACCAAGGAAGAAGGCAGCAACCAGCAAGCGGTAGGGGAAGAACTCTTCCCCGCTTGGCGGGGAAGTACCCGGCGGAGCCGGGGGATGGGGCCGTACTTTCCCTAGGGGGCGGTCGCGGCCTGCAATTGGATGCCGGCTGCCTTCATCTCCTCGATGGCCTGCTGGCCGGTGGCTTCGTTGACCGCCGCGCAAAGGTTGACCAGGACGCGCACCTGGAACTGGTTCTTGCGCGCGTCGAGCGCGCTCGCCCGCACGCAGTAGTCGGTCGCGATCCCGCACACGTCGATATGGTCGACCCTGTTCTCCTTCAGCACGTCAAGCAGCTTGTGGCCCCGCGGGTCCAGCCCGTCGAACGCCGAGTAGGCGGCTTCGTGGCGGCCCTTGGTGACGACGGCCTGGACGTACTTCTCGCGCACGAGGTTCTGAATCGTGGGGACAAACGCCGCGCCCGGCGTGCCGATCATGCAGTGCGGCGGCCAGGTGTTGACGTAGTCCGGGGTGGCGGAGATGTGGTCGGGGGCATCTTCGTGGTAGTCGCGTGACGCCACCACGAACTGATACTCGTTCTTGAAGTGGCGGACGTGGCGCGCGATCATCGCCGCCACCTGGAGCCCGCCCTGCACGCCCAGGCTGCCGCCCTCGACGAAATCGACCTGGACGTCGACCACGAGCAGCGCGTTCCTCATGCTTTCATTGGCTCGATGGCCTCCGATACTAGCGGGCGCGCATTGAAGAAAACGGCCCCCTACGGCTCCTGGGACTCACCGATCAGCAACGACGTCGTGCTCAAGGGCCGCGTCCAGATGCGCAACCAGATGGTGCGATGGGACGGCGACGACCTCTACTGGTCGGAGCTGCGGCCCAACGAAGGCGGGCGCATCGTCGTCTGCCGGCGCGCGGCGGACGGCGCGATGAGCGACGTCACGCCCCAGGGATTCAACGCCCGCAGCCGGGTCCACGAGTACGGCGGCGGGCACTACGCCGTGAGGGCTGGAACGGTTTTCTTCACCAACTACAAGGACCAGCGCCTCTATCGACAGGATCCCGGCAAGGTGCCGCGGGCGATTACGCCGGACTCCGATATCCGGCACGCCGATATGGTGGTCGACGATCGGCGCGGCCGCGTCATCACGGTGCGTGAGGACCACAGCACCGGCGCCTCGGAGCCTGTCAACACCATCGTCGCGGTCGACGCGCTCGGCGAGCGCGACCCCATCACCCTGGCCTCCGGCAACGACTTCTACTCTTCGCCGAAGCTAAGCCCCGATGGCGTGCGCCTGGCGTGGCAGACGTGGAATCACCCCAACATGCCGTGGGACGGAAGCGAAGTGTGGGTCGGCGAGCTCGACCGCGACGGACACGTCACCTCCAAGCGCAAGGTCGCGGGTGGCGAAAACGAGTCGGTGCTCGAGCCGGAGTGGTCGCCCAGCGGCGAGCTCTACTTCGTCTCCGACCGCAACGACTGGTGGAACCTCTACCGCGCACGTGGCGAGGGCGACGAGCCGGTGAGCCGCCGTGCCGCGGAGTTCGGTGCGCCGCAGTGGGTGTTCGGCCAGCGCTTCTATGACTTTCACGGACCGGACGAGATCATCTGCATTTACTCGGACCCGGTTGGCACCAGGCTCGGCCGCATCGACCTCAACTCCGGCCATCTGGAGCAGCTCGAGCTCTTCTACACGACGCTGGCCAACGTCCAGGTTTCGGGTCACAAGGTCGCGATGTACGCGAGCTCGTCCACGCTCGCCGAGCGCGTTCTCGTCCTCGACCTCGACACGCTAGCGCAGCAGGTCGTCAAGGTCGGCAACGCGGCGCACATCGACGGCGGCTACTTCAGTGCGCCGAAGCCCATCGATTTTCCCACCGAAAACGGGTTGACCTCGCACGCGTTCTACTACTCGCCGCGCAACCAAGACTTCACCGCGCCCGCGGGCGAGAAGCCGCCGCTCGTCGTCCACTGCCACGGCGGTCCGACCAGCGGCGGCGGTCCGACGTATCCGTTCCAGTACCAGTACTGGACGAGCCGCGGCTTCGCACTCGTCGATGTGAACTACGGAGGTTCGTCTGGTTACGGGCGTGCGTACCGGCAGCGGCTCAACGGCAACTGGGGCGTGGTCGACGTCGACGACTGCATCAGCGCGGCCCGCCACCTGGTGAAGCAGGGACTGGTCGATCCCGATCGCATCGCGATCACAGGAGGATCCGCGGGGGGTTTCACTGTGCTCCTCTCCCTGACCAAGCGCGACTTCTACAGCGCCGGCGCCAGTCACTACGGGATCGGCGACCTGGAGCTGTTCGTCAAGGAGACGCATAAGTTCGAGTCCCGCTATTGCGACAGGCTGGTCGGTCCATATCCAGAGCGTGCCGACCTGTACCGCGAGCGTTCGGCGATCCACTTCGCGGACCAGATGCACGCGCCGGTGATCCTCTTCCAGGGCCTGGAGGACAAGGTGGTTTCACCAGACCAGGCCGAGACCTTCGTCGCCGCGTGCCAGGAGAAGAAGCTGCCCTGCGCGTACGTGCCGTTCGAGGGCGAGCAGCACGGCTTTCGCCTGGACAAGAACATCCGCCGCGCGGCCGAAGGCGAGCTCTATTTCCTGTCGCGCATTTTCGGGTTCGAGCCCGCCGATGAGATCGAGCCCGTGGAGATCGAGAACTTCAGCCCTTCGCCACGTCGTGGTGTCGGCGAGAGGATTTGAACCTCCACGCCCTTTCGGGCACCAGCTCCTAAGGCTGGCGCGTCTGCCATTCCGCCACGCCGACGCCCTGCAACGATAGGCCCAAACTGGGATTCCCTGTCGAAATAGTGTTCGGGTCAGGTACCGGACGCCACGTTGTGGCCTAAAGTTCAGGTTTCGTGGGACAAGACGCCCCGCACCAGAATGGCTCGCGGCCGAAAAGCGAAACCAAGCCTGAGAGCAACGGTCACCAGAACGTAGGCGGATACCGCCTGCTACGCGAGCTCGACACCGACAGCCTCGGCTCGGTCTACGAGGCCGAACACCCGCGGCTGCACCGTCGCGTCGCGCTTCGCACCATCGGCACCGGCGTCGCGCGCGACGTCAGCTTCTCGCGCCGCTTCCTGCTCGAGCTGCGCTCCTACACCGCTCTAGAGCACGAGGCGATCCCGCGCCTCTATGAACTGGCCTATGAGGGTGACTCGCCCTATCTCGTCACAGAGCTGGTTGCCGGCACCACCTTCGACGGGATGCTTGCCGACGGGCAGCGCTACGAGCCGCTTGGAATCATCGACCTGCTGCGGCCGATCGCCAGCGCGCTCGACTACGCGCACCTGCGCGCGACGGTCCACCGCGACGTCAAGCCCGCGAACATCCTGCTCGCGGACGACGGGCGGACCCTGCTGACCGGATTCGGCCTGGGCGCGGTCGCGTCCTTCAACAGCGGTCCCGGCTCGAGCGGGCCGGTGGCGCCCGACTACGTCGCGCCAGAGCGGCTGGTCGGCCGCGAGGTCGATGGGCGCGCCGATGTCTATTCGCTCGCCGCCGTGATTTTCGAAGCGACGACGGGGCGCCGCCCCTTTTCGTCGAAGAGCTGGATCGAGACCTTGAGCCGCCGGCTTTACGAGCCACCGCCCAACGTCCGCGAGGTCGATCCCGACCTTCCCGCGTCCTTCGCGGCCGTCCTTCAGCAGGCGATGGACCGCGACCCCGGGCGCCGGCCGGCGACCGCAGGTGAGCTGTTGCAGCGCCTCGAGTCAGCCATCATCTCGCCCAACGGAAGCGTGGCGCGGAAAGACTGGCTCGAGCCGGTCAAGCGCGTCCGCGGGATCGGTGTCGGTGCGGCCCTGGTCGTGATCGTCGGCGCGGCCGAGGTTGTGTGGCTGTTCGAAGGCTCCGGATTGGCGCTTGTGCAGCACACGCTGCGGGGCTGGTTCGGGGGAGGCTAGCCGACCCGGCCGTCGACCATCATCACCGAGTTGCAGGTGAAGAGGCGGTCGACTCGGAACCCAGGGTTCACGTTCGAGGGGTCCTGCCCGATCGCGGCCGCGATCTGCTGCACGACCTGCGCCGCCGGGACGTTCATGCCGAACACTGTTCCGCTGGTCGGCATGATCTCGAAGACACCGTTGTGCGCGACCAGCACGACCGAGCCGCTCCAGCCGAATCCGTTGTAGGTGCCCTTGCCGGTGATGATCGCGCCGGCGACAGAGTTTTCACTGATGGTCAGGGTCAGGTTGGAAAGTCCGGGGACGCCACCGGATTGATTCAAGGCGAGGATCAAGTCGTGAGCCGTGTAACCCCGGTGCACGGCGTGGTTCTGCGCGATATCCGCGCTCACACAGGACTCGGCCGACGCGACCGCGACAAAGGGCTCCTCACCCTGGGTGCCGAGTCCACTGACTCCGCCGACGATGATCGTGTAGATCCCGGCCGGCCCGTTTTTGACAGTCACCGTGGGCAGCTTGCCGGTCGCCACGTACGACTGGCCGTCCGGTGCCTTCACCGTCAGCTTCATCGCGCTGCCCGGATATCCCAGCGACGCTTTGACGGCGCTGCCGCCCGCGTAGCTGTACGAGTACGTCTGCTGCTCACCGTTGTGCAGAGACGCGCCGACGAAATCCTGCTCGGTGCCGGGAGTCGTGCCGACCGCGACCGCGTTCTGCGCGTCGAGCGCGGGACCGAATGGATCGTTGGGGTCGGGCACGATGGGGCCGGGGTCGCCGATGTGGCCGCTGGGATCGACCGTCACCTGGGAGGGAGCGGACATGGCGACGACCTGATTGCCGGATGTCACCACCATGTGGCCTTCGAAGAGCTTGATGATCATCGTGCCGTCCGTCTTGATGTAGACCTCGAACTTCGTGCCGCGCACGCTCGCGGTCGCCGACTTGCCCTTGACGTTGAAGGTCGCGCCGGTCACAAGGTGCTGCACGTTGGTGAACGTGCGCCCGATCTGCTGCGTCAGCGTGACGTCGTGCAGGTTGCCGCTCTTCGTGAAATGCGCCGCGTCGACCTTGATCGTGGTGTCGCTGGCGAGGCGCGTGAGCGTGCCGTCAGGCAATGTGATGGCGGCGCGGCCCTTGGTGTCGGTCTTGACCGAGTCGCCGGGCTGAACGACCGAACCCGTCAGTGCCGAGGCGAAGTCGGTGCCGTTGTGGGAGACGGACGTCGCGGCCTGGTAGACGGTCAAGGTGCCCGAGGCGTTGACCTGGGCCTGGGCGGCGACATTCAGCCAGACCACGATCCCCACCACGATTAGGACCAGGATCACGAGGGCGACGATGATCCGTCGGCCGCCGCGGCGACGTTTGGGGGTGGCGGCTACAGATGCCATGTTGCCCGGGAAAGATAGCTCACCGAATGCCTTTTATCGGTGGCCTTCAACAACCATGATCGTGTCGCCGCCGGCCGCACACGAATAGACGCGGTCGACCGTGAAGTCCTGCGGAATCGTGCTGATCGACTGCTTGCCCGCGGGGCCGAGATAGTTGAGCACCTGCGTCGTGACGTTGACCCCGCGCACGCTGACCTGGGTCACGACGGCGCCGAGGTTCGGGCTCGCGGCGTAGAAGACGACCGTCCATGAGACAGTCGTGCCGCCGAGGTCGGAGTAGTAGTAGATGCGAGCCGAGGTCGGCGAGGTGCCCTGCACCTTGAGGGTCACGCCCGTCACGCCGGCGTCGGCCATGCTCTTGGCGATCTGCGAGTTGCTGAGGGTCTGGCGGACGACCGCGCCGCGGTCATCCGAGTTGCCCGCGGTGCACGGTGCGTTGGTGGCGAAGGCGACCACGAACGCCTCCGCGGGAGACACGTTGATCGCATGGACGATGGCTCGGTACTTGCCGGCGGGTCCGCTCAGGTTGCCCTGGACCGGCGAGGCTCCGCTGCGCGAGGCGTGCTCGACGTTGTTGGGGTCGACGATCGAGAGCGTCATGAAGCTGCCGGGGTAGCAGAGCGCGACGCTGATGGTGCCGCCGGGTGAGTTGTAGTCGAACGTGGTGGTCTGGCCCGTCGAGATGGGATCGCCAGCCGATGTCTGCAGCGTCCCCGCGGTGGTGCCGTTGGAGACGGCGCGGCTGCACTGCGCCGTGAGAGCGTACGGGTCCTGCAGGTCGCGCTGGATCGCGCGCACCGCGGACAGCGTGCCGTTGGCGTCCGCGGAGATCTCCTGCCCAGCGCTGACCGAGGCGGTCGTCTTGCCGTTGACGCCGACCGTTCCCTCGAAGACTTTGATCAGGTTCGAGTGGTCCTGGCGGACGAGCATCTCGAACTGAGTGCCGCGCACCGACGCGCTGACGGAATGGCCACCGACCTTGAAGGTCGCCCCGCTGACGAGGTGCTGCACGTTGACGAATGTGCGCCCGATCTTTTGCGCGACCTCGGCCGACTGCAGGCTGCCGTTCTTCTGAAGCTGGACGGTCGTGATCTGGACAGTGGTGTCAGGCGACATCCGGACGAACGAGCCATCGGGGAACTGGATCGCGGCGTGTCCTTTGGCCTGGGTCGCGACCTCGTTGCCGGCGTTCAGCGCCTGGCCCGGGGTGGCGCCCTTGTGGTCCACAGTGACCGGCTGGTTGTAGACGACCAGCGTCGCCGGCGCCGTCACCGCGGCCGAGGCCTGGACGACCAGAAACCAGTACCCGCTGCCAAGCACGAGCAATGTCGCGAGCACTACCACCCCGGCGCAGCCCAAAAGGCTGCATCCGCATCCCCGGCCGAAGCAGCCGGAGCTCTTCTGAGAGTTCGGGGGAACGGCTTGCTGGGGGACTGTTGCGGCGGGCGGTGGCTGAACTGCCATCGCCCGGGAACATTAGCTGCTGGGTATCTGCAAATCGATAACTAAGCGCGCCGGATCGCTCAGCATGAAGACGCGCATGCATGTCGGGCGGCTGATGCCAAGACCCCAGGACACGTAGCCCTCGAAATCCTGTGTCTGGCGAGCTTCCTTCAGGACCTGGAAATCGCTGTGGACCAGGTCGGTCGAGCCCGAAAACGTGGTGGCGCCGGTCGCCGAGTGGACCGTGACCAGGATGCCGGCGGTGCCGCTCAGCGTCACCGACTGGCCGCTCCCGCCGAGCGTGAAGACCGGCTTGGTCTGCCTTTTCACGGTGTAGGTCGGAACGATCGAGTCGAACTGCAGGACGAAGCGGTCGTAGCCGTCCTGCTCGGCGGCGCGTGCGGTGATGGCATTGGCGACGCCGGTCTTGCCGCCCGACGCGTCCGCGCAGGCGAAGGCGGGGAGATTCGTGCCGGGCGCGGTCGGGGGCGTGACCGGCGGGGGAGAGATGCGGGGGCCGGAGGCGTAGACGTGGCCTGGCGTACTGGCGGGGCTGACCGCCGCGCTCGGGGCGAGCTCAGGCCCGCAGGCGGTCAAAACCAAAGTCAAAACGGCGAACAGGCCCCATCTCACGGGCCGATAGTATGGTCGAGCCCACGCTGGGCAGCGCCGAGGTGGCGGAACAGGCAGACGCGTCGGTCTCAAAAACCGATGTCCGCAAGGACGTGCGGGTTCGACTCCCGCTCTCGGCACCACGCCGGTATGAAACGGGTTGGACGGGCATTAGGTTGCATACGGTCGATATCGCACGATCGCCGGCAGAGCGCATCCTCGAGCTGACAGCGCTCATCGGTGAAGCGGAGATGGCGGCCTGGTGCGCGGGGCTGCTGGACGGCTCGATCACGTACGACGATCCGCGCCGGCCCCCGATCACCTGACTGGGCGGCAGGCACGCGGCCGCGCTTCAGCTCAAGCACGGCGCCGCGTGGGGTGAGCAGAACTATTGGCCGCGGGTGTGGGCGGGACGCGGACTGCTGTACGTGTGGAGCGCGGGTGCAACGAGCGCGGTCCTGTCAGGTCTTCACGACGGGGCCTGGAGGGTGCGCGAGATCTCGGCCAAGGTGGCACGGCGTCGCGAAGTCGCGGTGGCCGAACCCATTCTGGTCGCGTTGCTGGACGATCCTATGCAGCGGGTCCGCGCTGCTTCCGATGCGGCGCTGTCGGCCTTGACGGCTAGGGAGTAGGCACGATTCCCGGGATCACGTAGGCCTCGATCATGGCCACGATACCGACCGCTGAGGTGAGAATCAGGCTGTAGCCGATCACCCGGCGGAAGATGTCTCCCTCCGCGCCGACCTTGTTCACGCCTGCGGCACCGACTGACAGGTTCTGCGGGCTGATCATCTTGCCCATCACGCCGCCGGACGAGTTCGTGCCGGCGGTGAGGATCGGGCTCACATTGCCCAATTGCTGCGCGGTCTGCGCCTGCAGCGGCCCGAACAAGGTGTTGGACGAGGTGTCGCTGCCCGTGAGGAAGACGCCGAGCCAGCCCAGGAACGCGGCGACGAACGGGAATATGAACCCCGTCTTGGAGAGCGCGATCGCCATGCTCGCGGTCATGCCGGAGTAGTTCATTAGCTGGGCGATGGCGAGGATCAGCGCGATCGTCGCAATCGGCAGCGCGAGCTGGCGGATCGTCCGCGCGTAGACGGTGAAGAAGTTCAGACGCGCCCCGGCCAGCAGCATCAGCAGGAACGCGACGATGCACGCATAGAGGACGAGGGATCCGGCCGCGGCAAGGAAGTTCCAGTCGAAGGCCAGGGGGTAGGGGGTGGACTTCGAGACGATCGGCTTCTCGCGGTTGATCAGGGAGACGGGCTGGCCCTTCTGGATGTCATAGGTCCCAGGCCACAAGAAGTTCCAGTCGGGAAACTTGAACGCCTGGCGGTCCTTGGCCGGGTCCGGCCCGATCCATGGCAGCTTGCAGAGCGCAAACGCGGGCGTGCCGCACTTGAGGTCAGCCGTGATGTTGGCCGGCGCGGGCAACGCGGTCTTGACGTCGCCGACCGGATGGCCCGACCACCAGGGCAGGTTGCCCATCTGGCCGATGAGGATCACGATGACCAGCACCAGGTACATCGCGTACGCGCGAGCGATGCGGCTGGGCGAGTCGATGACGTCGCGCGAAGCACGCGTGTCGGGCGTGTCGGCAACGCCGCGTGCGGGCAGGTCCGATCCGCCCATCACTCGACGCGGCTCGGCCGATGGTACCGCCGTCGCCGGCTCGCCTTCGAATTGCCATGTGTCGCGGGGCCGCCACACGCGCAGCAGCAGGGCAAGACATCCCATCGACACCAGCGCCGCGATGATGTCGGTCAGCTCGGGGCCGACGAAGTTCGAGACGAGGAACTGCACGACGGCGAACGAGACGCCGGTCACGAGCACGGCGGGCAGGATCTCGGTCATGCGCCGGAAACCCGCCAGGACGACGATCAGGTAGGCCGGGATCAGGATCGAGAACAGCGGCAGCTGGCGTCCGACCATCGCCGACAGCGCCAGCGTGGTGTTGGTGACCGGGTGACCGATGATCGGCGCGACGAGCCCCCCGAGGGTGACGACCGGGATGCCGATCGAGCCGAACGCGACGGGAGCGGTATTGGCCAGCAGCGCCAGCACGGCCGCTGTCACCGGTTCGAATCCAAGGCTGGCGAGGATGGACGCGGTGATGGCGACCGGCGCTCCAAAGCCTGCGATCCCCTCGAGCAGCGCGCCGAACGAGAACGCGACCAGCAGAACCTGAAGGCGGCGGTCGGTCGTAAGGCGCGTGAGCGAGCGCTTGATGACGTCGAAGTCGCCGCTCGCGACGGTCAGGTTATGGAAGAAGACGGCATTGAGGACGATCCAGCTGATCGGCCAGAGGCCGAACGCCATACCCTCGGTGGCGGTTCCGACACTGATGCCGAACGGCATGCCCCACACCAGCCACCCGAGGACGAAGGCCGTGAGCATCGCCGCCAGGGCGCAGATCCACGCCGGCAGGCGGAGTATCGCGAGGAGGACGAACAGGACGTAGAGCGGAAGTCCTGCCACTAGGGCCGACAGCAAGATGCTGTCCACCACCGGCTGATAAACCTGATGGAACGCCAAAAGCACGCCCATCGCGCCCACCCCCCAAAAAAGGCGTTATGAAGCCAGGATTAATTCAATCTGAATTCGGGCCGCTTTGCAACTCTGCACCCGGCCGGCTACCAGCTTCCGCCGCCGCCCCCGCCTCCGCCGCCACCTGACGAACCGCCGCCACCGAACCCGCTCCCGCTGCCCGAGCTCGGCGGGGCGGACGAGATGGCGCTCGAGATGCTGTCGTTCATGGACTGCAGGCTGCTCGACAGCAGCGCAGCCTGGAACGGCGCGTTGCCGACATACCAGCCGTTCGACGCACTGGTGTCGATGCCCTCGAACGCCTTCGCCCAGTGGTTGACGACCCCGAAGACGATCGCGTAGGGGAGGAGCTGTGTGAAGATCTCCGCCTTCTCCGCGAACTGCTGGCGGTACTTCTCGGCCGTGTCCATGTACAGCCGAAAGCCGAGCGTGTGCTGCAGCAGATCGCGCCCGACGGCGGTGCGCTGCGACATATTCTTCGAGGTTGCGATCAGCACCATCCCGACGAGCACGATCGCTAGCCCGACGACGCCCCAGCCGAAGTGGACGCCCAGCTGGTAGGTGGCGAACGCGCCGAGTATGAGGATCGCCGTGCCGAGACAGCCCCATCCGGCGCGAGCTGACGTTGGGTTGGTGGTGAAGAGCCGGCGAGCCATCGCGTCGGAGACGATCTGCCTTTCCGCCTGCTGCAGCGTGGAGCGGAATTTCCCTTTCAGCTCGGAGACCTTGACCTGTTCGCGGCCGGCGAAGAGCCCATCGAGCAGGGAGTTCTCGTACGGCAGCAGCTTGCTGACGTCGCCCGACTTCTGGGTGAGCTGCCAGTCGTGGCGCCCGAACATCTCCGGGATGTCGGTGATCGTCAGGTAGCCGCGCACGGCGAGGTCGACGATGGACGCGGTGACGTCCTTGGGGTCGGCGCTCTCGTCGAGGATGAGTCCCAGCTGCGCCGGTCTCAGGTCTTGAGGCGGTCCGAACTCCACGACCACGGGCTCGTGCTGAAACAGCGGCTCCGTGTGCTCCGCAGCGTCGCCGGGCGCTGCGTAGTAATGGCCCAGGTACGCGCGATCGCGGCCGTGACGCCACCAGTTCCAGGCGATCGCGGCCACGCCACCGACAAGAATGAGAAGCGCGAGCGCGATCGTGAGCGGGTTCACGTCGAAAGCGTCCTGGGGAAACTGTCGTTCACGCGGGGTGAGCAGGGGCGGCGGAACATTAACGGCTCCCTTGTCGATGCTCACCGCTACCGACATTTGCTCCCCTGAGCCCAGTTGACGCGTCGATGTGTACGTAAAGAAGTTGTTCAGGCCGGTAACCGTGCACCCTTCTCGGGTGCCCTCCGGACCCTCATAGCAGGCGGCTTCCCGGAACGATCCTGTAGGCACGTAGATGTTCGCGATGACCGACTCCTTGGGTACCTGCCATTGGTCGCCATCGACATTCCAGAAGAGCTCGTCGTGGTCCTCGAACCTGTTCATGACGCCCTGGACGGTGTAGCTGATGACGTAGCGGTTCACGCCGCTCACCGGACGGTTGGGGTCGCCGATCTTGATCACGAGGCTGGCCCCGTAGACGTTGGTGTCGAACCGCACCGGGCGCTGGCCGTCCGTGACCGACTTGACATAGAGGTTGTAGTAGCGGTCCTGTGACTTGTCGTACTGGTAGCGGACCGGGATGGTCCGGAAGATCCCGTGCCTCTGGAGGTCGCCGAAGTCGACCCGGATGTCCTCCTCGACGGCGATCGTGGAATCTGGGTTGATGTGGATCGTCGACTGAAATGACTTGATGACCCAGCCCTCGTCGGCGCCGGCGGTGCGTCCTGAGACCCCGATCGCGAAGGTACAGAGGGTTGCGGCGAGCGCCAGCTTCGCGAATCGGATCGTCATCGGCAGCCCTCCGGGCTGCGACCTGAGATGTCGACCGGACCTTCGGCGCCCATGCGACGCATCTGCGTCGTTGCCTCCTGCGCTCCTCGCTCACGCATCAACGGATGCGCTCGCTGGGGTGCTCGTCGGCGCCTAGCATCTACGCCGCCTGGATCGCCGAATGTCTCGGTCGGCCCTCATGTCGCAGCCCGTATATTGCCGTGTGGCCGTATATGACCATGACCAACCTCCGGCACGACATCCGGAATGTGGCGATCATCGCGCACGTCGACCACGGCAAGACCACGCTCGTCGACGCGCTGCTGAAGCAGAGCCACACGTTTCGCGAGAACCAGGAGGTCGGCTCGCTCATCATGGACACGAACGACCTCGAGCGCGAGAAGGGGATCACGATCCTCGCCAAGAACACCTCGATCCGCCACGGCGACGTGACGATCAACATCATCGACACGCCCGGGCATGCCGACTTCGGGGGCGAGGTGGAACGGGTGCTCAACATGGCCGACGGGTGCCTCTTGCTCGTCGACGCGGCCGAAGGCCCGATGCCGCAGACGCGATTCGTCCTGCGCAAGGCATTCGAGGTCGGCCTGCGAATCGTCGTGGTGATCAACAAGGTCGACCGCAAAAACGCGGATCCCGAGCGAACGCTCAACCGCGTGCACGACCTCTTCCTCGAACTCGCCGAAGATGCCGATCAGCTCGAAGCCCCTGTCGTCTACGCGATCGCCAAGGAGGGCCGCGCCGGGCTCCGGCCCAACGACCTGGCCGCCGACCTCGAGCCCCTGTTCCAGACGATCATCGCCAGCATCCCGGCCCCGATCGCTGAGCAAGGCGGCTTTCAGATGCTGGTCGCCAACCGCGCCCACGACGACTACACCGGCACCATCTCCATCGGCCGCATCTCGAGAGGCCGCGTTGCGCCGGGCGATGTGATCGCGGTGCTCGGAGCGGAAGGGGCGGCGAGGCAGGCCCGCGTCGTCCAGGTGCTCATGTACAGGGGTCTTGACCGCGTGGCCGTGCCGAGCGCCAGCGCCGGCGACATCGTGCTGCTCACCGGGCTCGAAGAGGTTGCGATCGGCGACACGCTCGCGGACCCCGATGCGCCTGACGCGTTGCCAAGGATCGCGATCGATGAGCCGACCGTGCGCATGACCTTCGGGGTCAACACCTCGCCGTTCACCGGCCGGGAAGGGAGGTTTTCGACCACGCGGCAGCTGCGGGCGCGGATCTACAAAGAGCTCGACACCAATCTGGGTCTGCACGTCGAAGACACCCAGGCCGCGGAGCGATTTCTTGTCAGCGGTCGCGGTGAGCTGCACCTCGCGGTGCTGATCGAGACGATGCGCCGGGAGGGCTACGAGTTCGAGGTATCACGTCCCGAGGCCATCGTGAAGAGGATCAACGGCCAGCTCATGGAACCGGTCGAGCACCTCACGGTCGACGTCCGAGAGGACAACCTCGGTCCGGTGACCGAGGCTCTCGGTAAGCGGCGCGGTGAGATGCTCGAGATCATCTACGACCGCAAGGGCGGCGTCCGGCTCGAATATCTGATTCCAACACGTGGATTGATCGGGTTTCGCAACACGTTTTTGACGCTCACGGCGGGCAACGGTCTGATGGGGTCGATCGGCATGGGCTACCGGCCGTTCCTGGGAGAGTTCAGAGAGCAGCGCAACGGTGCCCTGACCGCTTCTTCCGCCGGTAAGTCGCTGGCCTTTGGGCTGGCGGGCGCCCAGGAGCGAGGCACCACGTTCATCGAGCCTGGTGAAGAGGTCTACGAAGGCATGATCGTCGGCATCCAGAAGAGGCCCGGCGACATCCGGGTCAACGTCTGCCGCGAGAAGAAGCAGTCGAACATCCGGTCGTCCACCTCGGACATCTCGGTACGGCTGACCCCGGCCTCGAGATTGAGCCTGGAGCAGTCGCTCGACTTCCTTGCGGACGACGAGCTGCTGGAGGTCACGCCCAAGCACCTGCGGCTGCGCAAACGCCACCTCACCGAGGTCGACCAGTCCCGCGCCAGGAGGCTCTCCGAGGCGGCAGGAATAGGTTCCTGAGAATCGGGGTATACTCGTTGCAGCTGGCGAAGCGCCAGCGCTCACCGCAGGCTTCTATCTTCTCGAACGGGCCCGCTAGTTGAGTAGGCCCCGCCGTTCGAGAGATAGGAGATGGAAATGCCCACAGGCACCATCAAGAAACTGGTTTCGGATCGCGGCTTTGGATTTATCAAGGCCGAGGACGGACAGGAATACTTCTTCCACCGCAGTGGCACCGAAGGCGACTTCGACGGCCTCCAGGGTGGCGAAAAGGTTTCGTTCGAAATCGAGTCGAGCCCTAAGGGCCCGCGCGCTAAGAGCGTCCGCGTAGCCTAAGTTCGAAAACCAGAAAGGCCCGAGCGCAAGCTCGGGCCTTTTTTATTGGGAAACTCCTCCCCGTTCATGGGAGGTGGCCCGAAGGGCCGGCGGGCCAAGGACGGCCCATAATGGGAGGCAGCGACAACCGTTTCGTTCGGAATTGGGGGGTGACAAGTGAAGAAGCTTCCGGCGGACAACACGCCTGGGTCAGCCAAGGTAGGCGAGGGCCTTCTCGGCAGAAAGGTCACTCGCCGGGACTTCGTCAAGACTGGGTCTTTACTGGCGCTCGGGGCGAGCAGCTTTCCGACGATCCTCACCGCGTGCGCGACGGGTAGCAGCACGACCAAGAGCGGACCGAAGACGCTCAAGATCCTGCAGTGGAGCCACTTCGTCCCGGACTACGACAAGTGGTTTGACCCGTGGGTCAAGCAGTGGGGCCAGGACAACAACACGACCGTATCGGTCGACCACATCACGTACTCGGACATCCCGACGCGGACGGCGTCGGAGATGAACGCCAAGTCTGGCCACGACCTGATCCTCTGGATCGTGCCGCCCTCGCAGTACGAGCAGAGCACCGTCGACATGAGCGACGTGGTCAAGAAGGTCGAGCAGAAGTACGGACCGCAGCTCAACTTCGCCAAGCTCACCAACTTCAACCCACACACCAACCGCTACTTCGGCTTCACCTACAGCTTCGCCCCCGATCCGGGCGACTACCGCAAGAGCCTGTTCCAGCAGGTCGGCATGCCGGACGGACCCACGACGTGGGACGAGATGCTCACCGCGGTGACCCAGATCAAGAGCAAGACCAAGGGCGCCGTCCGCGGCGGCATCGGTTTCTCGCCGGAGCCGGACTCCAACATGGCGGCCCGAGCCCTGATCTGGTCTTTCGGCGGCGCGGAGCAGGACAAGGACTCGAACGTCACCATCAACTCCGATGCTGTAGTCGGCGCTGTCGACTACATGGCCCGGCTCTTCAAGCAGGCTGAGACCGCGGAGGTCTTCAGCTGGAACGCCGCGTCGAACAACCAGGGCCTGGTCGCGGGGAGCCTCTCCTTCATCCTGAACTCGATCTCCGCCTATCGCACCGCGCAGGCGAGCAAGCCAGACGTCGCCAACGACATCTTCTTCTCCAAGCCGCTGGCCGGCGCGTCAGGCGTCAAAGCCCTCGCCAGCGAGCACGTGATCCAGACCTACATCATCCCCAAGTTCTCCAAGAACCAGGACATCGCCAAGGAGTTCCTGCTCTACCTCGTCGACCACGCGAGCGACTACGTCTACCAGTCGAAGCTTTACGAGTTCCCGGTCAACCCGAAGACCAACGCCCAGGACAAGCTGTACGGGCCGGGCGGATGGCTGGACAGCGATCCCTACAAGTCCAACCCGTCGTCGAAGCTCCAGGTCTTGAAGGACGCCACCGATTGGAGCGTCAACGTCGGATACCCTGGACCCGCAAGCCCGGCGATCGGTGAGATCTTCGACAAAAACATCCTGCCTTCGATGATGGCGGCCGCCGCGCGCGGCCAGAAGACCCCGAAGCAGGCCGTGGCGGAAGCCGAGCAGCAGATCAAGGCGATCTTCACCAGCTGGCGCCAGAAGGGTTTGGTCGGCGGGTCGAGCTAGCCTGAGGCTCGCGAAGGCCTGAGATGGCAGAGGTCGAAGTCCGAGAGATTCGGAAGTCGTTCGGCGGCGGAAACCCCGCCGTCGACGGCATCAGCCTCACCTGCAAGAACGGCGAGTACCTCGTCCTCCTGGGACCTTCCGGTTGCGGCAAGACGACGCTGCTGCGGATGATCGCGGGGCTCGAGGCGCCCACCGGCGGTGACGTGCTGATCGGCGGCAAGTCGGTGAGGGCCCTTCCGCCGAGGGCACGCAAGATCGCGATGGTCTTCCAGAGCTACGCGTTGTACCCGCACAAGAAGGTGGTGCAGAACATCTCATTTCCGCTCGAGGCGCAGGGCATGAGCGCCCAGGAGCGCATGGAGAAGGTCAAGTGGGCGGCCGGCCTGCTCGGGATCGACCACCTCCTCCAACGGAAACCACGACAGCTGTCAGGCGGTGAGCGCCAGCGCGTCGCGCTTGCCCGCGCGTTGGTTCGCGAGCCGCAGGTGTTCCTCCTGGACGAACCGCTGTCCAACCTGGATGCGAAGCTGCGCGCGTCTGCCCGCCTGGAGCTCAAGCAGTTCCAGCAGCGGGTGGGAGTCTCGACGATCTATGTGACCCACGACCAGGTCGAGGCGATGGGGCTGGGTGACAGGATCGCCGTCCTGAATCAGGGCCGACTGCAGCAGGTCGGCACGCCGGAGGAGATCTATCACCACCCCGCGAACACGTTTGTGGCGACCTTCGTCGGCTCGCCGCCGATGAACCTGCTCGAGCGCGACGGCAAGCTCATCGGCTTTCGCCCCGAAAACATCCGGCTCGAGAAAAATGCCGGGTCGCGCGACGACGCGACGGTGTTCCGCGGCCACGTCCTTCGCGTGGAGAACCTCGGGTCGGATCGTTACGTCTACCTGCGTGTCAAGGACGCGCACGGCGATACGAACGTGATCGCGAAGTTCGCCATCGCCGAGCCCCTGGAGTTCTCGAACGACGAAGACGCCGATCTCGTGATCAGGAACCGCAACATCAATTTCTTCGACCGCGATTCAGGACAGAAAGCAGCGGCGTGAGCGAACCGGCGGTTCATCGCACGGTCATCATCGACGAGAGCTTCCGCGTTCATCACCTGCTCGACCGGGAGTCCGTGCTGGGACCGGTGATGCTCTCGCCGCTCCTGATCTACCTTGTCGCGTTGATCGGCCTTCCGCTGGTTTTTGTCTTCATCTACGCGTTCAGCGATGCGACGACTGGCTCGGACTCGTTCGGGTTTGTCGGCCTGCAGACTTTCCAGACCACACTTGAAGACCCGGTCTTCCGGATCGCGCTTCGCAACACGGTCGTCTTCACAGTTCTCGCCCAGCTCGTCGTCATCGTGCTCGCCACCGTGCTGGGGTTCGTCCTCTCGGCGGATTTTCGGGGCAAGTGGTTCGTGCGCTTCCTCATCCTGCTGCCCTGGACGACTCCGGTCGCGCTGAGCGCGCTGGCGTGGTTGTGGATGCTCGACTCCCTCTTCAGCCCCTTCAACTGGATCCTCGGCAACCTGCACGTGGTCGACCAGGGGACGCCGGTGGCCTGGTTGGGACAGGACTCGCTCGCGGTCGGATCGGTGGTCGCGCTGCAGGCGTGGCGAACTTTGCCGCTCGCCGCGGTGATCCTTATGGCGGGGCTGACCTCGATCCCCCCTGAGCTCAACGAGCAGGCTGAGGTCGACGGCGCGGGGTTCTGGCGCCGCTTCTTCGACATCACGATGCCCCTGTTGGCGCCCATCATGATGGTCGCGATCCTATTCGGGATCGTGGCCACCTTCACCGACATGGCCGCCGTCTACATCCTCACCCGGGGTGGCCCGGGTAACGCCACGCAGGTCCTTGGCAGCTGGTCGTTCTACACCGGCATCCAGGGCGGGAGCCTGGCCCAAGGGGCCGCGATCGGCATCTTCATGTTCCCGGTGCTGCTTGGGGTCTGCATCCTGATGCTGCGGCGCGCGTCGCAGACAGAGGTCGTGTGATGGTCGCCCGCAGGCCAGGGGTGGTGGTGTCCCGCTGGGTCGTCCTGCTCGTCTTCGCGCTCGTCTGCGCATTTCCTTTCGGATGGGCGACCTTCACGATGTTCAAGGCCGATGCGGACCTGTACACGGTCGGCCACGTCCCGTTCTTCTACAACTCGCCGCCCACCTTTGACCATGTCCGGGTCCTTTTCACGGACACCGCCTTCTTGACGTTCGTGCGGAACAGTCTCGAGATCGGGGTCATCGTGGTCGCGATCACGCTGGCGCTGAGCGTGCCGGCCGCGTACGCAATCGCGCGTCTCACCGGTCAGTGGGGTGGACGTCTCGCGATGATGGTGTTCATCTTCTATCTCGTCCCTCCAACCCTCTTGTTCCTCCCCCTGTCCCGGATCGTCGCCGACCTGGGTTTGCAAGACACCATCTGGGCGCTCGTGCTCGTTTACCCGACGCTGACCGCCCCGTTCTCCACCTGGCTGCTGGTCGGTTTCTTTCGGAGCATCCCTCGCGACATCGAGGAGCAGGCGATGATCGACGGCTACAGCCGCGCGAGCGCCGTCGTGCGGACCGTGCTGCCGCTTGCGGTTCCTGGATTGTTCACCGTCGTCATCTTCACGTTCGCGTTCACGATGAACGACTTCATCTACGCCGTGGCGTTTATCTCTTCATCGGACAACATGACGGTCAGCGCGGGAGTGCCGGTGGAGCTGATCCGCGGCGACGTGTTCTTCTGGCAGTCACTGATGGCAGCGGCTGTGCTGGTCGCGATACCGGTCGCGTTGGCCTACAACTTCTTCCTCGATCGCTTCGTCAAGGGCCTCGCGCTGGGCGGCGTGAAGGGTTAAGCCCGGAGGCGCTTCTTCAGGCGCGGGATGTCGAGCTTGGGTTGGGGATATTTGGGATCCATCTCGCGCAGGGTCTCGATGAGGATCTTCGAGACCGCCCAGTTCCGGAAGGCCTTGTCATCGGCTGGGATCACGTACCAGGGGGCGGTGGAAGTGGAGCACCTGGTGATCGCGATGCTGTAGGCACTCATGTAGTCGTCCCAGTACGCGCGTTCGTCGATATCGTGCTCGTTGAACTTCCAGCGCTTGGTCGGGTCCTTCAGACGGTCGAGCAGACGTTTGCGTTGCTCGTCATACGAGATGTGCAGGCATAACTTCACGACCCTCGTTCCGCCGCGGACCAGCTGCTTCTCGAAATTGTTGATCTGGCCGTAGCGACGCGCGATGACCTGCGGCTGCGCCAGGTTGTGCACTCGCGCGATGAGAACGTCCTCGTAGTGCGAGCGGTTGAAGATCCCGATCAAGCCAACCTCGGGCAGGCGGTGGCGCATGCGCCAGAGGAATCCGTGGCGGCGCTCCGCCGGCGTCGGGGCCTTGAACGGAGTGATGAGCACGCCCTGCGGGTTGAAGTTACGCACGACATGCGTGACGGTGCCGTCCTTGCCGGACGTATCCATTCCCTGCAGGACGACGAGCAGCGACCGCTTTCGTTCCGCGTAAAGGCGCTCGTGGAGCTCGAAGAGCTCGTCACGATCCTTCTTGACCTCTCGGACCGCCCTCCTCTTGCCGCCCTTCAGGCCTGGAGTCGAGTCCGGATCGACGTCCGCCATCCGGAACCGTCCGTCCTGGATCTGGGCGCGTAGAAGGTCGCGGACATCAGACGATTTCGGCACGCGGGGGAGTCTAGGGGAGTTCGACAGGCACGACGTCGAGGTTCACGAGCTGGTCGCCGCGCAGAACCGTCAGCGTCAGCTTGGCGCCAATCGTCGCCTCGACCATCAGCCTCTGCAGGTCGCCGGCCTTGCTTACGCCGACGCCGCCGACCGACACGATGACGTCGCCGCCGCGCAGCTTGCCACCCGCGGCCGGGCTGCCCGTGACGACCTCGTGCACCTCGACGCCCGCCTTGCGGCCGAGCTTTTCCGCGACCACCGGTGGCAGTGGGCGGGTGCCGCCCGCGATGCCGAGGTACCCCCGGCGCACGCGGCCGTTGCGCATGAGCGCGGCGAGGATGGCCTGAGTCGTCGCGTTCATCGGCACGGCAAGCCCGAGTCCCATGCCCGCGACCGCGGTGTTGACGCCGATCAGGCGAGCCAGCGAGTCGGCTAGGGCACCGCCCGAGTTACCGGGATTGAGTGCTGCGTCGGTCTGGATCACGTCTTCGATGAAGCGGCGGTGCCCGTTGCCGTCGGCGGTCGCCAGCGAGCGGCCTAACCCGCTGACGACCCCCGAAGTGACGGACCCGGAAAAGCCCATCGGGTTGCCCATCGCGACCACGAGCTGGCCCACGCGGAGCTGGTCGGCGTTGCCGATGGTCACCGGCTGCAGCTTGTCCGAGCGTGCCCGCGCCACCGCGAGGTCGGAGAGGGGGTCGGCGCCGACGACGTCGACGTCGTACTCGTTGCCGTCGATGAAGGAGGCGGTGGCCGTGTTGCCCGAGGCGACGACGTGGGCCGAGGTGACGAGAAAGCCGTCGGGGGTGATGACAACTCCGGAGCCGGCGCCTCCGAAGCCTCGGCCTCCGCGCCCGATGCGCAGGCTCGCGACCGAGGGGAGGACCTTCTCCGCGACCGTCGTCACGATCGCCGAGTAAGCGTCCAGCGCCTGCTGCTCCGTGGTCGCCTCCGCCATGGTGCTTACAACATTACCAAGTAACAAACAGACCTAAACGTGGGCCCTCCGGGCGAGCTGGCGCGGCCTCAAATCCCCGTGAAGCCGGCGCTCTTGAGGATCGATTGTCCCGCCGGGGACAGGACGTACGTGATGAACGCATCCGCCCCGTCGGCGTGCTCGGTCAGGAAGAGCTTGCCGATCGAATAGTCGGCGATCACGTTCTGGGCATCGGGTATCGCGACGCCTTCGACCTTGCTGTTGGTGACCACGTCGCTGTGATAGACGATGCCCGCGTCGGCCTCACCAAGCGCCACCTTGCTCAGGACGGCGGTGACCTGCTGCTCGAGGCTGGCGGGGTGAACCGTGACGCCGGCTTTGGCCAGGGCTTGCCTGGCGTAGTCACCCGCTGGAACCGAAGGATCCGCAAGGACGACGATCAGACCGGACCGGGCGAGGTCGGCCAGGCCGTGGATGGCCTTGGGATTGCCACGCTCGACCACGATCTCGAGGCGGTTGTGCACGAAGACTTTCGGGTCGCCGCCAAGTAGCCCGGCATCGTTGAGGGTCTTCATGTGGGTTGTGTCGGCCGCCGCGAAGACATCGGCGTGCGCGCCCTGCGTCAGTTGAGTGGCGAGCGTTTGCGTCCCCGCGTAGTTGAAGGTCGTCGTGATGTTCTGTGACGACTTGAGCTTGGCGGCGATCTTGTCGAAGGCCGGCCGCAGGGAGGAGGCGGCGAACACGGTCAGGGTCGACGGCAATTTCGTGCTGCTCTGGCTGCCAGATTCTCCACACGAGGCGAGCACAAGGAGCGCAGCGACAGCGAACGCTTTCCTGATCACCGGGGAAATCCTATCCCCGACCTGGTCCACCCCTGCCCTTGCGGGCCCACCCTCCTCCCGGCCAGTTCCCACCCCCGACCGGCCGACCGTAGCACCACGTTATTGAGGCGTCTTCACATCCACAACCCAGCCTGTTAATCGCCTTTCGTATGCTCGGCCGAGGATGGTCGACCGCTGATGAACTATCACCTCGGCGAGTGGATATCGATCCACGCGCGCGCCGAGCGCGTCCCGCCGCGATTCACCGTGTCAATCACCCTCGGCGACCTGCCTGAAGGCTGGCCACGAGGGGGCAAGCACGCGCGCACCTGGTCTGGCCTCGTAGGCCTGGTCCTGATCGCGCCTTTCGTCATCCTGCTCACCGCGAGCGTGCTGCACAATCTCGGCTTGAGCGCGCCGTACTCATGGCTCTCTGGCTCCACCTTCGCGATCCTCGCCGGCACGGTCAGTCTCTTCATCGGCATCCCGGTCGCGATCGCGATGAACCTCTGGCGGATCACCCGCCTCGGATGGCGACGGCACGGCGGTTCGCTCGACGGATTGATCGCGCTCGAGGTCGCGCCTCTTCACCTCGCTGTGATCGTGGTTGCGCTCCTCGTCGGCGGCGTCTTCGTCGCCCACCTCGCGGTCGATTCCTACGCCTGCATGAGCGGAGTCCGGTCGGCCTGCTGATCGCGTAGCCGCTTACAGACTCTTCACACCCAGCTAATGCCACGCGCCGGGGCGCCGGCTTGAATTCAGCTTATGGCGCTCGCGTCGACGGACGAACAGGCGAGCCCGGTCGCGTTGCCTCGCCGAGGTATCACCAGGCGACAGGCACTTGCCGCTGCCCTCGCGACCGGCGTGGGAGTGGGAGCCGTGCGCCTGCTCGGCGGCTCGATGCAGCAGCTCGCCACGCCGCTCGCCGGATCGGCCACCGGTTGGATCTCGCCCCTGAAATCGGAGTCCGCGCGCGTGATGCACCTCCTGCGACGCACGGCCTTCGGCTACTCACCGACGCAGCTTGAGACCGCGTTGTCCGACGGGTTCGACAAGACGGTCGACCGCCTCATCGAGAGCAAGCCGGCGGAGCCGCCGCCGCTCGAAGCCGCGACCACTCCGGGCGGACGTTTTCCTATCACCCAGCTGCAGCAGTGGTGGATCAACCACATGCTCACGACTCAGACGCCATTCGCCGAGCGGATGACCCTGTTCTGGCACGGGCATTTCACCAGCGACTACCGCAAGGCCGCGGACAACACGTTCATGTACTGGCAGAACCTGACATGGCGCCGCATGGCGATGACCGATCTGCCCGCGATGCTTGTTGCGGTCACCACCGATCCTGCGATGTTGCGCTACCTCGACCTCGCTACGTCGACCGGGCAGAACCCCAACGAGAACTATTCCCGCGAGCTGATGGAGCTCTTCACGATGGGCCCCGGCAACTTCACCGAGCAAGATGTGCGCGAAGGCGCGAAGGCCCTCGCCGGGTGGCAGCTGCCCAAGCCCGATTCCATCGCGACTGTGACCGTGAACAACAACGTGATGCGCCGGCTGCCGGTCTTCTCGACCCAGCAAAGCGGAGTCTTTAACGCGCGCCGCGCATACAACGGCGGCGTCACCTACCTCGGACATCAAGGCCGGTTGGACACAGAGGGCGTCATCGACCGGATCCTTGCTCAGCCGTCGACCGCTACGTTCCTCGCGACCAAGGTGGTCCAGCATTTCGTCACGGGCCGACCGTCGACCAGCTACGTGGCGGCGCTCGGCGACACGTTTCGGCGCTCTCGCTACGACATGAAGACGCTGATGCGCGCGATCTTCAAGAGTCCCGAGTTCACGGCCGACCAGAGCTATCGCGCGCTGGTCAAATCGCCGGCCGAGTTCATGGTCCACGCCGCACGAGCTCTCGGTAACCCACCAATCGCGAAGGTGATCGCGGGCGCGGGCTCGGGCATGGGCCAGACGCTGTTCGACCCGCCCGACGTCAACGGCTGGCCGACCAACGAGGCGTGGATCTCCTCCAACACCGTGGTCGAGCGCGTCAACTTCGTGACCGCGGCGCTCGCGCAGACCAAAGGCCTGCTGCCCTCGCCGCATGACGCGGTGCACCGTCACCTCGACGGAGTGCTCGGCGTCCAGACCTCGAGCCTCTTCAACCAGGCCGCGGACGACCGCGCGCGCTGGTTCATCACCCTTGCCTCGCCGGAATTTCAACTCAAGTAGGTGCACGCAAAGATGACAAGAGAAGTCGGCATCAACCAGCTCAAGCGGCGCGACTTTCTTAAGGCGGGGCTTGTTTTCGGCGCCGGTGCATCGGGCCTCGCAGCCGGCTACGCGGCGGTCCCCGACGCGTTCGCACGGGCGGTCTACGCCGCCAAGCGCGAGGGCGTGAACAACGAGAACGTGCTCGTGATGATCCAGCTCGCGGGTGGCAACGACGGCCTGCGCACGCTGGTACCGCTTGCCGACCCCACGCTCCATGACCTCCGCCCGAAGCTCGCCGGATCGATGGTGTCCCAGGCCCTGCCGCTCAACGCACAGTACGGCCTGAACCACAACCTCGCGGGCATCAAAAGCTTGTGGGACAAGGGCAAGCTCGCGATCGTCCAGGGCGTGGGCTACCCGAACCCGACCTTTTCCCACTTCGAGTCGATCCGGATCTGGGAGACAGGCGATCCGACGAGGCGCCAGGTCGACGGCTGGCTCGGCCGCACGCTCGCCACGAGCTACGACTCCAACGGCCATCCCCTGACCGGTTGCGCGTGCGGAGCGACGGACGCGCCGGGCGCACTGCGCGACCTGCAGGCGACCTTGACGGTGATCCAGAACCAGAAGACCTTCGGGTTCACAGGCGGAAGCGAGGTGGAGGCCGCGGTCGGCGCTCTCTACAAGGGCACACCCGGCATTTACGGCGCGCTGTTCGACACCGCGATCGCCACTGCGACCGAGACGATGGCCACCCTGCGGACTTCGTCGACTTCGTACCAGCCGATGGCCGACTACAGCGACAAGGTCAAGCTCGTTTACTCGTCGAAGAACCAGCTTGCGGCGGCGCTGCAGCTCGCGGCCGAGCTCATCGTCACCGGGACCGGCGTGAAGCTGCTCCACGTCACCCTCGGGGGCTTCGACACGCACTACACGGAGCTCAGCCGCCACGACGACCTGATGGGGTACCTTGACTCGGCGGTGTCGGCTCTCTACCAGGACCTTGCCGCCCACCACATGGCGGACAAGGTGCTGATCGCGACGTGGTCGGAGTTCGGCCGCCGACCGAAGGAGAACGCCAGCGGAGGCACCGACCACGGCGCGGCCGCGCCCTTGCTTCTGATCGGCGACCCTGTGCATGGCGGCCTCTTCGGAGAAGAGCCGAGCCTGACGAGCCTGGACGACACCGGCAACCTCAAGTACGCCGTCGACTTTCGGTCGGTGTATCAGGAGATCCTGAGCGGCCACCTCGGCGCCGACTCGGGGCAGATCCTCGGCTCGGCGTTCGAGCGGGTTCCATTCCTGAAGGCCCCGGTCGCCGTCTGAGGTGCGGACGCTCTTGCTGAAGGTAGGAGCAACCGCGCTCACCCTTGCCGGCACCGTCGTGTCAGCGTTTTTTGTCACGTCACATTTCAAGAACCCGCAGGCGCCGCTCCAACCGGTCGTGCTGGCGAGCAACAGCACGGAGGTCGGTGTAGTGGGGGGTTCGTTGAGCATCGGAGGGTCCGTACAGCCGAGCAACGAGGAGCCCATCGCCTCGACCTACGCGTCATGACCACAGATCAGTTCTTCTGGCTGCTGGCCCGCGTCACAGGTCTCAGCTCATACGCGACTCTCGCGATTGCTCTGGTGACCGGAATCGCGTTGCGCACGGCGGTGCTCGATTGGTTGGCGGGGAATCGCGCGCTGCGTTCGCTGCATGAGTTCACCACCATGCTGTGGATCCCACTTGCGGCGCTGCACGTGCTGGCCCTGCTACTTGACACCACGGCCCGCCTCGGCGTCCTGGACGTCTTGGTGCCGTTCCACTCGAGCTACGGCACGCTCGCCATCGGCCTCGGCGCGCTTTCACTCGACTTGCTCGTTGCGGTGACGGTCACGGCGCTGCTGAAACGCCGGATCCGGAAGGATGTCTGGCTCTGGATCCACAGGCTCGCCTACGGGTCCTACGCGTTGATCTTTCTCCATGCGGTGCTGAGTGGGACCGACTTCAGCGACCCAGCCGTTTCCGCGATCACGTGGGGTTCGGCGGCGGCGTTGTTGACACTGTCTCTGGCCCGGTTGCTGGGAGGCCGCCTGCCGGCATGACGCGCCCGCTTAGCGGGCCCACCCTCCTCCCGTGCGGTTCCCACCCCCAAACCTGCACGCCTGCGGGCGAGTGAATCAGAAAATAATTCTGCTGGGAACCCTGCCTGTTAAGCCGTGACCCAGTGACGAAGCTGGATCACGCGGTTGCGCAGCTGCTGCTCCGCCTCCAGCGGCGTGTCGATCTCCTTTCGCTCCCGGTGCCAGCGCTCCATCGCCAAGTCGAGCTGGGCGGTCTGCAGACGCGACACTTTGAAGTAAGCGCGAAAACCCGCCCGGTTCAGTGCCTGCAATCGCTGCTGCAGCCGTCGCCATGGGCTCGCCAGCACAGCCACCTCTTCGGGAAGGATCGCGCCGTACCCGCTCGCCGCCTCCTTGTGCATCTGATCGAGCAGGTTCTGGCCTTCGTACCGAATCCCGAACAGCAGCAGCGCGATCAAAGCCGCCGTGAACGGCCCGGTCATGATCAACGTCCGCAGGTGGATCTCGACGAGACCGAAGAGCGTGTTCTCGATTGGAAACAACGTGGCCCAGGCGTCCCATGAGAAGTGGCCCGCAATGGCCACGATGAATCCGGCGACGATGGCAAGGATCTTCTGGCGCATGCGAGGCACCTGCCGCGCGATGCCCACGCCGGCGCCGATGAACGCGGTGTACGTCGCGTGTCCGAAGAACAGACCAAGCACCTGACGGCCGTACCACTGGATGCCGGCCGCGACCGCGCCATTGTTCTCTGGCGCAAAGATCGAGTACAGGTTGGTCATGTAGCTGATCGATTCCAGATAGTTAAAGCCGAGACCGACGGCGGCGCCGTAAACGATTCCATCGACGACGTCGTCGAACTCGTTGCGCATGACCAGGAACAGCAGCAACACCGCGAGTCCTTTCGCGAGCTCTTCGAGGATGCCGGCCATGAACGCGAGCGAGGTGTCGAGGCCTGGCCCGGGAACCAAAGCGTGTTGCGCAGACTGCTCCCAGATGGTCTCACCCCACACGACAAGGCTCGTCGCGACGATGGCGCCCCACGCAGCGGCCACCAGGACGAGCCGCCAGGGCTCTTTGTGATTGCGGTCCATGCGGCGCACGACCAGCAAGCCGAACGCGGTCGTCGGCAAGCACACGAGCGCGCACACCGCGGCCACACCCGGACCGGCCGACTGCGTGAACAGGAACACGTCGATGACCAGCAGCCACAGCAGGACGCCGAGACCGATCAGGACAGCGGCGCGGATCAGGTGCTTGCGGCGCGTCGCGCGGTCGCGGGTGTAGGCGCGGACGAGGATGAAGGTGCCGAGCGCGATCAGGGCCACCGCGAGCAGCCCGTACAGGGAGGCACGGCCGGGGATCGTGTCGAGGTAGACGTAGTTGAGGAGCGAGCTCGCAACGAGGGCGACCACGACGAGCGCGGCGAGCGCGAAAGCGATCCGATATCTACCCGGGCGAAGCCTGGACTGCGGGTTGGCGGCGGGGGGCGTGGTCGTCGAGATCACTACCGATCCACCAGCACGAACCTGCGGCCGAGCACCTCGACCGGCGCGCCATCCTTGACACGTTCAACGACGAACGTGTAGCGACCCGGCAGGACGTAATGAAAACCCTCAGGCACATCGACGGGGATGACGGACTCAGCCGCCAGGGAGGAAGGAGGGGCAGGTCCGACCAGGCCGCGCAGCGAGCCGAAGCTGTCGTACCAGCGCGCGTCGACCACGAGGTTGTTGGGCAGCGACGACCAATCGACCTTGGCCGCGAACTCCTCTGTACGCGGAAACTCGGATCGGTCCGCGCCGACCGTGCTCTTGGTCGCCGGGTCGTACTGGTACACGCCGACGATGTTGGCCTTGACGCCGGTCGTCTGGCCGGGCGGTTCGAAGTAGACGAACTGGACGAGGCCGATGGCCAGGATCACCGTGCCGACCGTCGCCAAGACGAGCAGGGTGCGGTAGAGGACCTTCAGCTGGTCGTAGGTGGTGGCGCTCAAGCCCGCTCAGTCGAATGGATTTGTCGGCGCGTTGTCAAGGAAGAAGCGAAGGAGGTTTCACCAGATGCCACAAAGCGCCTGGAGCGACAAGCGCGAACGCCAGTACGAACACATCAAGGAAGGCCTGCTCGAGCGCGGCACGGGGGAGGACAAGGCGGAGGAGATCGCGGCGCGCACCGTCAACAAGGAACGCGCACGGCACGGTGAGGCTCGGGAAACCAGCCGGACCTCGATTGTGGACATCTCGTCCGGCCGGCGCGGCGGGCTGCGTTCCCACCGCGGCTCGCGAGGTCCGACCTATGACCAGCTCCGCAACGAGGCAAAGGAGCGCGGGATCAAGGGCCGTTCGCGCATGAACAAGGCGCAGCTGGAGAAGGTCCTAAGCCGCTAGCTAACCGCCCACCGACACCGCCAGCGCCGCACGTCGCTCGAGTCGGTGGTTGCCGGCAACAACGGTCAAGGCTACTCTGCGGTTGTGGATGGGCGGCTCGTCGACGCGGCGCCCTCAGCGACGGCGCTGTGGTCGACTGCCCGGGCGCACCTGGTCACGCTGTTTGCCGCGCTGGACGATGTCGAGGTCGTGCTGCGAGAAAAAACCTTGCTCGGGCTGACCGGTGGACCGACGGCCGACTTCAACATGTGCCTGGTCGACGATTCGCCGAACCTGGCAGGCATACTCGCGGATTCTGTTGCACGACTGAGGTCCAGGGGGCTCCCCGGCTTGTTCATGATCTCGTCAAAAGCGTCACGGAGCCTCGGCGCACGGATTGGTGAACTGGGTCTGAGTGCCGTCGGTGAAGCGCCGTTGATGGTTTTCTCGGGACACGTTCCCGAGCCGCCTCCCGGCTACGACGTCGTGCGGGTAACTGAGGAGTCCGGTGTCCACGAGGTCGCGGACATGGTCGCCACCGCCTTCGAGCTGGACCGTGATTGGGTGGGGAGGACCTTCGCCTCGCATCGGCTCGGCAAGACGGACTCGTCGGTCGCCTTCTACATGGCCACCGCAGCGAACCGATCCATGAGCACGGTGACGGTTAGCCGCACGGGAGAGATCGTCGGAATCTGGTCGATGGCCACGCCTCCGGATCTTCAGCGCCGCGGCGCGGGAAAGGCGGCGCTCCTGGGCGCCATGGCCCGAAGCGTAGAGAAAGGTGCACACACTTTCTATCTGATCGCGACACCGGCGGGCAAACCGTTGTATGACTCGGTCGGATTCAGAACCGTGGAAACGTTTCCGATGTACGTGCCCAGCACCTGACTCAGCACAGTTCGGCCGGGTGGTGCGGCGGAGAGGAGTTGAACCTCCACGTCCTTGCGGACACTAGCTCCTGAAACTAGCGCGTCTGCCATTCCGCCACCGCCGCTCTGGTCTTGGGGCGAAACGTGAGTATACCCAGCCCTTGGGCAGTCCCCGTTGCAGCGGATAAGCTGCGGTCGCGTGAGGAGATTCCCGTCGCTGCTGGCTGTCGTTCTGCTTGTGGCGTGCAGCAGCTCGCATCCCTTGGGTCCGCGTCCAAGTCCGCATCCGCCCGGCCCTTTGGGCGACACGTGGATCGGCGACGGCGCGGAATTGGAACAGGTGATCGTACCCGGGCCGGCTCCGCGCTACTTTGCAGCGCTCGCCTACGACGCGCCTCGCCACGTCTACGTGCTTTTTGGCGGCCAGACCACCAAAGGGACCTCAGACGAAACGTGGACGTGGGATCCCACGAAGTCCACGTGGACCGAGAAGTCGCCGGCGCACAAGCCGCCTCCACGCCGCGACGCGGCGATGGCATATGACCCCGAGCACCTGACGGTGGTCCTCTACGGCGGGCTGATCCCCGACCAGTCGGAGGGTTCCGAGGCCGCCGACACATGGACGTGGAACGGCAGCGATTGGACCCAGGCCAGCCAGGGCAACAGCGGCCCGAGTTATCGCGACGGTCCACGCATGGTCACGGCGGGCAATCGAGTCCTGATGTTTGGCGGTCACATCGGGAACCTCCGCTACTTCGGGGACGCCTGGACATGGGACGGGGCAAAGTGGTCGCGAGTCGATCACGGGCCTACGCCCCAAGGCCGTGGCGACGCCGCGATTGCGTGGGATTCCGACGATTCCTCGCTGTTTGTGTATGGCGGCCTCGGCATCAGGCCGGACGCCGGACCCGGAAATCTAGGACTTCCGTTGGGCGATGGATGGTCGATGAAGAACGGGGCCTGGGTGCACCTGCCGGCACCGGGTCGCCCTATCGCGGCCAACGGGAACGCTGTCTGGGACCCGATGACGCACCGCGTGGTCGTAATGTTCGGGATCGCCTGTCCGGACCCGACCACTGCGGGCTGGTCGTGGGACGGAGTGAAATGGTCCGCCGCTCAGGTGAACGTAACCGCGCGCTGGGGAGCAGCCGTCGCCGAGGATTCCGACGGCAACGTGTTGGTGTTCGGCGGCTCCGACGAAGCCGGCTGTTAGCTCGCGACGAACAGCGTGTTCCAGGCCGCCTCGACCAGCTCCGGCGTGAGCTGTGGGCGCACGCCCCGCGCTGACGAGACGTCGACCAGCCGCTCGAGCAGGTCCCGGGGGTGGTTGCCACGGAGGGGACGCCCGCCATACATGGTCTGGATCATGTCCAGCGCCGGCGGCGCCGGCGGAATCGTCAGCCTTTCCCGCTCGCGTTCGAAGATGCGGCCGTACATCTCCCACGTCGGGTCGGGCATCAACACCTTGTAGGCCAGCCGCCGCAGATAGGCCTCATCGAGCAGCTCGGCGGGTTTGAGGTTCGTCGATAACGCCAGCTGAGCGCGGAACGGGATCTCGACCTTGCGCCCGGTGGAGGTGAGGTTCAAGAAGTCTGTGTCCTGCTCCAAAGGCACCAACAACCGGTCGAGGATCTGCTTCGGCGCGACCCGCTGGCGGCCGAGGTCGTCGATCAGCAGCACACCGCCGTTGGCCTTGACCTGCAGGGGGGCGCCGTAGACGCGGCTTCCTTCCTCCCACGTCGGGTCGAACATCTCGAGCTGGAACTCGCCGCCCACCTGAACCAGCGGTCGCGCGACGCGGCGCCACCTGCGGTCGGCGGGCTGGTTGGGCTCGATGCGGTGGAGGGCCCCGTCGAAGATCGTCATCACCTCGCCGCCGCCGACGTCGAGTGCTATAGGCAGGAGGATCGGCCCGCCGAGCAGGCTCGCGATCCGGCGCGCGAGCGTCGTCTTGCCGTTGCCGGGCGCGCCATAGATAAAGATGGACGAGCGCGAGTTGACCGCCGCGCGCACCGCCTCCATGACGCCGGGCGCGAGCTCGATCCCGCTCAGCGCGAGGCTGACCTTGACCAGGTCGAGCGTGCCGGGCTTCGCCGCCTCGGCGAGCACCGCCTTGTATTCCTGCATCGAGACCGGGGCGGGCCCCATGTAGCGGGTGCTCGCGTCGCCGATCTGGTCGCTGCGCGTGCGGCCCTGCTTTGTGATCGCG
>Ga0209803_1000096_pt1 | contig 50269 bp, 50 predicted proteins | sample GraSoiAngelo_138_FD_185895 | JGI IMG/M metagenome (GOLD analysis project Ga0209803, IMG submission 185895) | Grasslands soil microbial communities from the Angelo Coastal Reserve, California, USA - 14_0929_09_40cm (SPAdes) (version 2) | ecosystem: Environmental > Terrestrial > Soil > Grasslands ...
GACGCTGGCGCTCGGGATCGACATCAAGGTGGCGATCGCCACGAGTCTGATTGGCGTCATTGCGACCTCCTCCGGCGCCGCGTCCGTGTACGTGCGGGACCACCTCACGAACCTGCGCCTGGCGATGTTCCTCGAGGTCGCGACGACCCTCGGCGCGATCGCGGGCGCCGTCGTCGGGATCCTTGTCCCGAATGTATACCTGTACCTCACATTCGGCGTGGTCGTCCTCTACGCCGCAGCGTCAATGGTGCGGGTCGCCGAGACCGCGAAGGATCGCGCGTATCGGGGTGGGGAGGAGGAACGGCCCCTCGTGAAGCGGCTCAACCTGAGCAGCGTGTACTTCGACCAGGAGGACCAAGGTGTGTATCGGTACCGCGTCGAGCGCCCCGGCGCCGGGTTTGGCGCGAGCGCGGCGGCCGGCGTGTTCTCCGGCTTGCTCGGAGTCGGAGGCGGATTCATCAAAGTGCCGGCAATGAACATGCTGATGCGCGTCCCGATGAAGGCCGCCGTCGCGACGAGCAACTTCATGATCGGGGTGACCGCGGCGGCGAGCGCGTTCATCTATTACTCTCAGGGCTTGGTGAATCCGGGCCTCGCGGCCATGGTAATCATCGGCGTGTTCAGCGGGACGAACCTCGGGACGCGGTTGCTCGTTCGCTCCAAGGCCGCGGACGTTCGCTTTCTCTTCGCCATTTTCCTGGCGGGTCTCGGGATTGCGATGGCGGCGCGCGCACTCGGTCTGTTCGGAGGGGTCCTGTGATCACCGCCCGCGCCCGATTGCGCGTCGTCCAGAGCCGCATTGCGGCGCTGCGTCGAGCCGTGTTGACCGAGGTCGAGGACCTCAACCGACTGATCTACCACATCCTCCGCGGCGGCGTCGTCGTTTCGGTCGCCTTCCTCTTGTTCGGCTTCATCCTGGCGGGGCTGACGGGCCTCCCGATCCCGGAGCACTCGACCCCCCCGCGGTCCCTGGGCCCCCTCCTGATACACTTCACTCCCGCTGGTTTCCTGAATCTCGGGGTCCTCGTGTTGATCTTCACCCCGGTCGCCCGGGTGCTGCTGAGCCTGCTCTCGTTCGCGGAGGAGAGGGATCGCGCATATATCTTGATGACCGCGATTGTGCTCACGAACCTGCTCATCAGCGTCGTCCTGCTCGCGTGAACCTTTAAGGCCCCGTTCCCTTCGGGAACCGTGGAAGAGATCCTCGCCGCAGCGCGCTCCGTCGACTGGCGCGCGCTCGGTGATCGGAGCGTGTGTGATTCGTGCCTCGGCCGGCTCTTCGGAAAACTCGAGCATGGACTCGCGAACGCGGAGCGCGGAGGGGCGGTACGGGAGATCGCAGGCATCGCGGGGGACCCTTGCTGGGTCTGCGGCGGTCTCACGGCCCGGTACGATGATCTCGCGGTACTCGTCGCCCGAAAACTCGAGCCCTGGGAATTCGAGACGTTCCGGATTGGCTCGAAGATCGATTTCGAGCTCGCGGCCCGGGAGGAGTCCCTGTGGGCCGAGCTTGCGCTGACGGGCCCCGAACCGATCAAGGCGGAGGTCAACCGCGAGGTCGGGAAACGCGTTTCCGACTTGATTCGGAAGGAAGCGACCCTGGACTGCCCCGACGTCGTCGCGGTCCTTGACACCGGTTTCGACCACGTGGATCTCCAAGTGAATCCGCTGTATCTGCGAGGCCGCTACCGCAAGCTCTCCCGCGGAGTGCCTCAGACGCGCTGGCCGTGCCGGCGTTGTCGCGGCAAAGGGTGTGCCCGATGCGGGGGGACCGGGAAGATGTACCCAACCAGCGTCGAGGAGGTGATTGCCGCGGAGGTCATGCGGGAATCCGGCGGCACCGGCCACGCGTTGCACGGCATGGGCCGCGAGGACGTCGACGCGCGGATGCTCGGCCGCGGGCGACCGTTCATCGTCGAGATCAAGGAGCCCCGTAAACGTCGGATCGACTTGAACGCAGCCGTTCGACGCATGAACACCTCCGGGATCGTGGAGGTCGACCAGCTGACCCCGGCGACCGGAGCGGACGTCGTCGCCCTGAAGGAGGACCGCGCCGCGAAGACGTACCGCGTGCTCCTCCGGACGGCGCCTCCCGTGGACGAAGCAAAGCTTAAAGTGACGCTCCCGGTTTTGGTCGGCGAGCCGATCGCCCAGCGCACGCCTGGGCGGGTTGTTCACCGGCGCGCGGATACCATACGGGCTCGACGGTTGCTCTCGGCCGAGGTCGTCGGCGTAGAGGGAGACCGGGCGGAACTCCGGGTGACCGCGGAAGCCGGGACCTACATCAAAGAGTGGGTCCACGGGGACGGGGGCCGGACGCGGCCGTCCCTGGCGGAACGACTCGGCGCGGCGTGCGAGGTGCTCGAGCTCGACGTCCTCGACGTGCACGACGGCGGGTGAGGAGATGGTCAAGGCCTCGAAAGGGATCATGGAGAAGACGCGGCAGAAGTTCCGCCGCAGCCCCCGCCAGCGCGGGCTCTCCCCGATCACGAGGTCGCTCGCGACGTTCAAGGTCGGGGAGCACGTGACGATCGTCATCGATTCGAGCGTCCAGAAAGGATGGCCTCACCACCGATTCCACGGGATGACGGGCACGGTGGTGGAACGCCGCGGCGCCGCCTTCGTCGTCGATGTCCGCTTCGGCGGACGAGTCAAGCAAGCGATCGTCCGACCCGAGCACCTGAGGCGGGCATAGGAGGGGACCATGGAAGAGTCGTACGTGTCCCTTGCCGAGCTGAAGGTCATCCTGGAGAAGGAGAAGACGGTCCGGGGCGAGTTGAATCCGGAGCAGCAGTACTCGCTCTCCCACGCGTCCCTCTTCGCCCGCGTCCCGGCCGACAAGGTCCTCGCAATCGCGAAGGAGCTCATGGAGATCCCGATGATGTCGCCCTTCAACGCGCTGAAGATTGTCGACCTGATGCCGACGCACCTCGACGACGTGCGCGCGATTTTCGCGAAGGAACGCTTCAGCCTATCGAAAGAGGATGCGGACAAAGTCCTCGAAATTGTGGGGAAGTACCGCTGACGAGGCGACGCGCATGGAAGATTACGCCCGGATCCTTGATTTCCTACCGCAAGGTCATCCCGACCAGTCGAAATTCCATCGGGAGCCTCTGGCCTACGCACTCGGGGTCGACGAGTTCAAACTGTTCGAGCTCGTGCCGAAGGAAGGCGTGAGCCTTTCCGTCGGGCAACGCGTGTACATCGGCAAGGAGGTCGACATGCGCGCCGAGGTCTTGCATGTGAAGCGCCGCGTCGGATACGAGGAACTCACGACCGCCGCACAGAAGGAGTTGCCGTTCGTGATTGCGGAAACGGTCAAGGAGAAAGAGGACAAGTTCGTCGACTTCTTCAACCGCGCCCAGGCGATCACGACGCGATTCCACATGCTCGAGCTGTTGCCCGGCCTCGGCAAGAAGACGATGTGGGCGATCCTCGAGGAGCACAAGAAGGGTCCGTTCAAGTCATTCCAGGATCTCGATCAGCGCGTGCCGAGCGTCCATCATCCCGAGAAGCTCATCGCGAAGCGGATCGAGATGGAGATCTCGGACCCGACGCAAAAGTACCGGCTGTTCGTCGCTCGCTAGGCGCAGAAGTCCGGCGGGAGAGGACAATCGGCAGGCCGCTTGTCATCGAGCCGAGTCCCGGGCCGGCGACACGACTACTAAGTCCGGAATGCCTGCTGTTGTGGCAACCTTAATTACATAAGCGCTCCGCAGAGCCTGCGTCTCGGGAACGGCCATCCAGAGTCCAGAGGCTCTTCATGAGACCGAAGACAAGCGCGAAGATCAGCATCGTGATTCCCGCGATCTCAAACGCGGCGGCTACACCCACCCCTTCAGCGAGGAGTGCGCCGACAGCGATAGCAGGAGGACCGGCGACGAAACTCAGTACGCCATCGATGGCGAAGTACCGTCCTCGCATGCCGGCGGGAGCAATGTTCTGAACGGAGCTGAGCCAGACGTTCGCCGAGAAGCCAACTGCCACACCCATCAAGAGGCCCGAAGTGATCGCGACGATCGGCGTGGGAAAGAGGCCCAGGGCCAAGAGAAGCACGCCCGACACTCCGCCGTAGAGGATGACCCACACTTTTCCCGCGAAGGACAGGGCTCGGGTCGTTCCGACAAGGAGGGAACCGATCACGTCTCCCACCGCATAGGCCGCAAGAATCCCACCGAAGACCACCGCCCCGCCTTTCACTACGCTGCCCACGTACACGACCAAGAAAGCCCATGTCGCACCGAAGAGAAAGTTGAACGCAGTTGCGGACAGAGACAGCTCCCAAAGCCCCTTCTCGCCAAGGAGCCAACGGAAACCAACCCGCATATCGTGGGCCATCCCGCGCAATCCGGTTCGAGTTTCACTATCGGGCTCCGTTCCGCGGTGGGGCCGTGGCCGTACGAGGATAGCGACCAAGAAGGCGGCGAACGCGTACGCGGCTGCGCTGTATACGAACCCGAACGAAACTCCGAGCAAGACGATTAGCCCGCCGGCTCCCGCGCTCGACAATGCGGCCGCGATCGAGGTGGAGGCTCTGTCGATGCCATTGGCGTTAACCAAGTCGCTCGCGTCAACGAGTTCCGGGAGAACGGAGAGGCTTGTAGAGCGGTAGAGTTCCGCAGTCGCTGACCATGCTAGGACGAATGCGATGAGCAGATTCAAGTGGAATCCTTGAAGGGTAAGGAGGACGACGAGGAGGGCGAATGTCAAACCCTGGATGGTGTGAGAGATAAACAGGAGGGCCCGACGACTAAAGCGGTCAACTAGCGTGCCGGCGGGCAGACTTGCGGCGAGGGTTGCGATGGACTCCGCGATCGCAACAATCCCAACGTCGATTGCGGAATGGGTCGACGTGAAGACCAGCCAGGCGACACAAACGTTCGCCACACTGGATGAGGCCCGCGCAGCAACGTCCTGTCCCACGAACCCGAAGAATTTCCGATTGCGAAGCAAACGTTTTGCTGAGTCTCCGACTCGCGAAGGTTCGTGAACCGAAGGGAGCACGGACGGTACATCGGGCAACGTGACATATGTACTCAAGCGTTCACAAAGTTGGAACCAGCCTGCGATTTACTCGGACCTGTATCCATGACCCGCTCCAACTCGCGACGGGGACGAGCGGCCTACCCAACGTCACGCAGGGCAGCATACCGGTGTGGGTCAAGGCTAAGAGATCTGTTCTGGGTAGGTCAGAGGCTACGCCGCACTCTTCGTCAGAGCCGCTTCGATTTCTCGGCAATCGTGGGAGGAGAGGCCGAGCTTCTTGCGCAGCGCTTCAAGGAGTTCACGCACGTCTTCGGTCACCGGGCCGTCCTCCAGGGCCTGTGCGGCGACTGCGCGGTAAATCCCGGCGCGGTTCTCGATCACTTCCTCCAAGACCTCGCTCTCGATGCGCTCTTGTTCCTCCCGCGAGATCCCGAGGTTTTCTCGGAGTTGCTCCACGAGGAGGCGTTCCGTCGCGGTGACTCGGCCGTCTTTCCAAGCGGTCATGACGGCCCGGGTGTAGTCCTCGAGGCGCTTCACGCGTTCGTCCATGGCCCGTTTCCGGCGATCATCGATTCCTTCGAGGTACTCGAGATCTAACTCGTCGACGTTCATCGCTTCCCGCACGATGTCAGAAAGGGTCAGGTGGACGGACGTCGCATGGTCGATGTCCTCGAGGCTCATCTCCTTCGTGGTGCCGGCGACTTTCACGGGCACCCGAACCTTCGACAAGCGCTCCTTGATTCCCATCGCGCGCTCCCACCCGCGGGGCGCGAGGTAGTACGCGAGCATCCGCTGCTTCTCGCCCTCGATATGAGCCTTCGTTTCCGTGAGGAAGCCGTCGCGCACCATCTCATCCAGGTACCGAGACAGATGCTTCCGCTGAATCCCCGCCGCGAATGCGATCGCCTTTTGCGTGAGCGCCTGGGGCAGGACGTACCGCTCCTCCATGTTCCGGAAGTCGGAGAAGTACAGGAGAATCCGGTCCTCCGTCGTCAGCGCGAGGGGTGAGTCCTCCTTCACGGCCCGGGCACTCCCGGCGGCACGGATAATCCTTCGCGTGACCGATTCGCCCACCTTGGTGCCATCTTCTTAAGGTCCTCCTTGGTGCCAGGATCGGCGATGCTCTCCCTCCCGGTCCAGCCTGCGCCTGCCCCGTTCGCGGCGATCTTCGATGCAGATACCCGGGCGGCGATCGCGAGCGGGTTGTGCATTCAATGCCGCGGCGCGAAGCTGCTCTGCGGTAAGGCGCGCTGCCCTATCCTCGTCCGGTGGGACTCCATGATGAAGACCGCCCCCATGGTCGACCGGATCGACCTGGACGGGTCGTCCCCTCCCGGCGTCTTCGTCGGCCGATTCGGGTACCCGAAGGTGTACGTCGGCCCGCTCGTCCCGCCTGTCCACGGCGACACGCAGATCCTCGATGCCCCCGAGGAATGGATCGGCCATCCGATGGAGGATATCGTCCACTTCCGGTCGCAGCTGGTCCGTGGGATGCACCGCGTCCATGTTCAGGATGTGGACGGCGGCGGTCGCATCGTCGATCAGACGCGCGAGCTCGCGCTCGGGACCTCTCCCGCAGACGTCGAGGTGGGATTCGCACGGAAGCCCCACGGCCGGGTCGTCCTCGACGACAACGTCCAACCGTTCGGGCCGTCCGCACCCCTGAGCCGTTTCGATCTGGGCTCTCTGAAAGTCGACCAAAATCTGGATCGCGCGTTCTCCGACACGGACCTGCGAGCCAGAGAGGCCGTCATCGATCTGTACGAACGGCGCACACCGGTTTCCAAGATTCAGCGGGCCTTCAGCGTGGGCGCGTTCGGGATCGAGAAGAATCGCAGGTTCGTACCGACCCGATGGTCGATCACGGCCGTCGACGACACGATCGGGAAGGAACTCCGGGAACGGGTCAAGACGTTCCCGCTCATCAACGAGATCCGGGTGCACGAGGCGATCGGCTTCGACGACCGATTCCTCGTCGTGATGATCCCACGTCCATGGCGATACGAGTTGATCGAAGCGTGGTATCCGAATACGCTGTGGAATCCGTTGGGCCGCGACATCGTGATGTTCGGGGATCACGAGGGATTCGAGGGCCGGACGACGTACGCGAGCATCGGTGGGTGCTACTACGCCGCGCGCCTCGCGGTCGGCGAGGCCCTGGCCCGGGAGAGGCGGCAAGCCGCGACGGTAATCCTGCGGGAGACTCATCCGGGATATATCATGCCGGTCGGCGTGTGGAATGTCCGCGAGCACGTCCGGGAGGCGCTTCGCCATCTCCCGCACCGGTTTCCCTCGATGGCCGACACCCTGGAGTATCTCCACACCCGTCTCGACATTCCGATGTCGAGGTACGTCTGCACGAGCGAGGTCCTCCAGTACGTCCTGCATCAACGCACCTTCGATGACTTCGATCTCTTCGCGCTCCCAGCCACTTCGGCATCGTCTTGATGCGTCCCACTCAGTTCCCGGATTGTGTCAGCTCGAAACGAATTCCCGCAGCGGCCAGTGCCCGCGGTGGGCGCACTCGTGTTCCGGGATGGGGCCGTTCTCCTGGTGAAGCGCGGCGCGGAGCCGAACCGGGACCGGTGGAGCCTGCCTGGCGGCGCCTTGGAGACGGGCGAGACGGTCGAAGCGGCGGTGGTCCGGGAGATCCGCGAGGAGACCGGTGTCGACGTTCGGCCTCTCCGAGTCCTGGACGTCCGCGACTTCATCGAGCGGAAGGACAGCCGGGTACGTTGGCACTACGTCCTCATCGATGTCCTCTGCGAGTACGTCCGAGGGGACCCATTCCCAGCGACCGACGCGGAGAACGCGCGGCTCATTCCTCTCCGCGAGTTGGGCGAGTACGACGTGGTCCCGACTGCGCTTGAGGTCATCCAGATGACCTCGGCCCGACGGATCGGATCCGGAGAAACCGCTTCTCGCTAGTCAATTGGAGCAGAGCGCGACCAAACATCATCGATATCTTTATCGCGGCTCGGAATGCTTTCGAACTGTGGCGATGCCAAGCCCGGCTCCGGCCGGTCTGCCGATTCCGTACTGGCCCAGCGTGCTCGTGAAGCCGGACACGGTCCGGGGTATCCAAACGTACTACGTCACTCTGATCCTCGACATGATCTTCGGAGTGTTCGCTCTGATCGTCGGCCTCTCGTCGATCCTCATCACGGTCACGGATCCGGCGAGCGCAATCGCCGCCGCAGCAATCACAGGCTCGGCGGCCTGCGGTCTCGTGATCGTGTTCGTGATCAACTTCATCGTGAGCCTGATGGCCGTCATCCGGATGCACCATGGCGCGGACGAGTACGGGCCCGAACACGCGGTGAACGCGCGGCGCGGGGTCCTCTTCAAGTGGATCGGGACGACGCTCTCGACCCTCGCCGCGATCCTAGTCGTCTATCTCGTGCTCGCGGGAAGTTCGCTCTTGTTCGGCGGTCCGGCTCCGGCAATTCTGTATGTGCCGCTCCTCGTGACGGTCTTCTGGACGGCCGGCGTGAGTTCGAAAGGCCAAATGTATCGGTTCATGATCCGCTCCCTTCAACCGCCGGAAACGCGACGGTGGTCGGATCTCGCAAGCTTCCTCATTCCCGCGCTCGGTGCAATCGGGATCGTGGTCGTCGGCTCGGTGACGATTCGCATCCTTGCCCTGCTGTCGAATCCAGGTCTTGCGACGGACCCGGGGGAGTCGTCGCGGCTGTTCACTCTCCTCGTCGGTGGGGTCTTTCTCCCTCCCGGTTTCGCGCTCCTTGGGTACGTCGTGTTCTTCTGGATCGTCGGAAAGACGAAAGACCGGGTGACAGCCGGCCTCTCCCATCTGTACGCATCGGTGCCGCCTCCGTCGAGCTGGGCATACCCGATGCCGATGCCGCCTCCCGGAGCGGCAATGACAGCCGCGGCCGCGCCTGCCGGCACCATGCCCGGGCCTCCCTCTGATGCGACAGCGCTATCCGCCTCCACCACCGCGAAGTGCTCGCGTTGCGGCTTTCTAAGTCTCACCACCGCCGCGTTCTGCGCGAACTGTGGCGCACCGCTGTCTTCATGAGGCCCCCGCACCGTCTATCGCGAGGGATTCTCGTGGACGCGATCTCGCAGCTCCGGATGTACACGATCCAGGAAGGGAAGATGGCCGAATGGCTCGACGGATGGACTCGAGGCGTCCTTCCCCTCCGTCGGAAATTCGGCTTCCGGATCGACGGGGCGTGGATCGTTCCGGACGGCAACCGGTTCATCTGGATCCTCTCCTACGACGGACCGGACGGGTTCGAAGCGAGGGACGCCGCGTATTACGATTCCCCGGATCGGAAGTCGATGACACCGGATCCGGGGCCGTTGATCGAAAAATCGGAGAACTGGTTCGTGACCGCGGCAATCAAGAATCCGCGCGTGGAGTAGTCCGTCTAAGGGTAGCCGACCACTCTCGTCAGGAAGTCGACGAGATCGGTGGTCTGGACGACCGACCCGCAATATTGGCAGTTCCGGAGCGTCGCGAGGGTCGTGTCGCCGGTGATGCGGATGTGGCCTCGGCACGCGGGACAGGTGTAGTCCGTCGCGATGCCGGCCTTTCGCACCTGCTCGACGAGATCGTTCACGTTCACGTGGACTTGCGTCACGATTTGGCGCCGACCATTCCTCCGGACTTCGCCCGCTTCCTTCCACATGCCGAGCGACTGGTAGATCCCCGCCGCCGATTCGTGGTCTTCCGCCTCGATCAGGTGTCGCGCTTCTTCGAGCCGTTGGCCGCGTCGGTGGTCCTCGGCCATCACGACCGCTCGTCCCGCGGTCCCGGGGTGGAGTCGGACTCCCCCGAGGACGTAGTTCTGGCCGATCACGGAGGGCGCATGCCCGCGGGAGATGAACGTCCAGGCCCACCGATCGAAGCATTCCCAGGAGCACACCGTGTGATACAACGGAACTGCCGAGTACCGTACGGCCGGATCAACCGGCAGCGGCTCGGCGCCAAGATGGGATTGAGCATAGCCCGCGACCATCTGACAGTTTTCGCACAGGATCGCCCCGCAGACCATGCAACGGGAGTGGGTCAGGCGCCACCCGCGATATCCGCAGCGTTCACACTTTCCCAAGTGGGTTCAGACCTCCCCGAGATTCTAGCGAGACTTCCGGGTGTAGAAGCTTTTCGGTGGAATCCCCAGACATGACTTGCGCGGGCGCCTCGCCGCTCGGATCAGCTAGTCTTTGCCGAGGACCTTGAGAGCCCGCAACGTGATCCATTTGCTCGGGGCATGCACCCGCTCGAGAGCGAACGGACGCGTACCCGGATCCCGGGAGTAGTTCGAACCGCGCGCCAGATCCGGGTGGACCGCGTCCGCGCTCCATCTGCCGTCGGGTCGCATCTTCCGTTTCAGGAGAGCCCGGGCCGGCTTCATGCGCGCATCGTTCCCATAGCCGAGGCGCACGAGCGTCTCGAGGCCGACCAAGATGTCGTAATAATAATGGACCGGATGGTGCAGCCTCTCCCAGGCCGCGTATCGACGACGGCCTTCTCGGAGCAGTTTCCGCTCGAGGTAAAACTCGGCCCCTCGATCCACCGCAAGCTTCCACTTGCGGGTCCACCGACGCGACCCGATGGCGGCGTACGCAGCGAGCGCCTCCCAACAATCGAGCGTCCCGTTCGGACGACCGAAGCAGTCCCAGCCGCCGTCTTCTCGCTGTTGGTCGGCGAGCCAGTCGAGCGAGCTCGTCACCCGCCGGTCGTCCGCCAAGCCGAAGAGGATCATCATCCGTGCGGTGTTGCCGACGAAACAGAAGTGAGGCTCGCCACCGCGCCGGCCGAACGGGCCGTCGGACCCGCCGTAGTCCTCGAGCATGAGGTTGACTCCACGGCGGATTCCTGGGTGGCGGACGGTCAGGCCAAGTTCTGCGAGGAGGAGGAGTCGCCAGTTCGTCGCCACATACTTCGGTCGGTAGAGCGTCTTGCGGTGGACCCAGAAGCCATGCGGGTCCTGCTTCCGGAGGATGTCGGCGGCCCAACCACGGCTCGGGATCTGTCGGAGGGCGGTCCGGGCCTCCTCGGATGCGTGCGGAACGCCTTCGATCTCGACCAGGTACCGGTATCGCGCGGCCGGCTGCGCGGGATCGGCGAGCCAGGTGTTTAGGTCGGGTGGAGGCACCGCCTCGGGGAAAGCCGCGCCACCATAAAGACTGGGACGGCACGCCGGATGACCCCGAGGACGAGACGCGAGGTTCGCACTCGGGAGGTACTACGTAATCGGACCCTAGAATTCCGACGATTCGTCTTCAAATTCATTCGGCGGGATGTACCTTCGCGGGCGGCTCGTGGTGCGCGGTCTCGCAGATGCCTGCTCGACCTTGGACGTCCCAACACTCCTATTACGGTTAGAGGACTTGCGCCGTCGCGTCCGGTTGGAGCGGCGCGAAGCGGCGAACGCGATGAGGAGCAAACCCAACGCTACAGCGGGGCCCACGACGGCGGGAAGCCACTCCGTGGGCAACGTGGGGAGCGACGGCCCGGGTGCGCCGGGCTCGGACGGGCCGGGCGTGGTCGCGCCGAAATCGGGAGCCCACGGGACGATCGGTGCGCCGCCGCCGGCGCCCTGCGCACCGTTCGATGCGGAGACGGCCGCCCATTGGCCTGCATCCCAGTTGTCGACCACGTTCAAGGCGCCGAAGAGCCGGTCCATGTCCAGCGCCCACGGGCCGGTCTTGGTCGGGGGGTTGATCGGGAAGCCCCATGCGGTGTTGAATTCGTCATCGACCCGTCCGGCCGGGCTGAACTCGGTTGCGATCGCGTAAACCGACCATGCGGTGTCGTCGACCGTGTAGGCGCCGTAGTCCTGCAGGGCGCGCGCGAGGATCTTCGCGGGCTCGGTCTCAAGGCCGAGGCTATCGATGTTGACCGACCCGGGGATCGCGAGCAAGGATCCCATCCGGAGTGCCGGCGTCGTGCCTCCGTAGCACGAGGAGGCGCAACCATCCGCCTGACTCGCGGGCCACCGATACCCGTGCGTGGTCCCGTCGTAGAAGTAGTTGTTGAGGCCGTAGAGGTTGATCTTCATCACATGACGGATGACGCCCCCCGGGACGAGTTCTCCGAGCCGGATCGTGCCCCCGAGGCTCGAGAGGCCGGAGCCGCCATGGCCTCCGTCGATCCCGGTCCCGTAGAGGTCATTCGTCACGGACCACCACATCGTCGCGGGGCCGCCCGCCGTGCAGCGCGCGAACGGCTGTCCCTGGGTCAGCGTGTGGCCGTCCGGCATGAGGATCGCCGTCGCGTAGTTCGGGGTCGTCCCGTCCGGGTTGCCGGGTCCGGCACCCGGGACCACGAAGGTGTCCGGGATCGGCGCGTTGAAGAGGACGTTCCCTTGCGGGGTGCATCGGCTGCCGCCGGACCATCCGTCGGAGTTGTAGTAGACCGCGGTCATCGTGGCGTTCGGCGAGAGGATGATCACGTCCGGGTCGGTCGTCATGCCGCGTTGGGTCGCCTGTTGGATGTTCGCAGGCACGTAGACCGCGGAGGCTCCGATCGGGAGATTCCAAATGCTGTCCCGCGAAAAGGGCCAGAAGAGCGGGTCGCGGCCGCCGGGCGGGCCTCCGCCGGGCGGTGGGTTCGAGCTGACGGTCGCGGAGATCGATGTCGTGTGGACGAGCGAGCCGCTCGTGCCCGTCACGGTGACCGCATACGATCCGGTCGTCGTGCCGGTCAGCGTACACGTGGAAGATTGACTTCCACTGACGGATGACGGCGAGCAGGAACCGGTCACTCCCGCGGGCGCCGATGCCACGCTGAGTGCCACGCTCCCGGTGAAGCCGCCCGTCGAGGTGAGCGCGATCGTCGAGGTCGCCGATTGACTCGGGATGAAAGAGACGCTTGTGGGGTTCGCTGCGATCGAGAAGTCCGGGACCGGCGGACCGCCCGCCCCGAAGAACTCGAGCGGAGACGCGGCGTTGACATCGCCTTGTCCGAGGCTCCCGCCACCCCAGACGTCCTCGATCAGTTTCAACAGCGAGTAGTGCGTGTACGAGCTCGTGGACTTGTAAGCCTGTTTCGCTGTCGGGCCGCTGAACCCGGAGTAGACCAACGGCGGGCTCGCATAGCCTTCATCGTACGTGAGGAAGAGCGCCGCGTGCTTCCCGGCCATCGCGCTCAGGAGCCCGGGCACCCAGCTCTGCAGCCACGAATCGCCCGACGCCACGGAGTTGTCGTGCATGTTGTGGCCGTCGTTCGGCGTGAACCAGATGAAGTTCGTGCCCGCGTTTAGCGCTGCGACGACGTCCGTCGGGCCGCCGGAGTGAAGATTCGCGCACCGCGCAGCACTGCCCGTAATCGTCGTATACGATAGGAACGGGAAGTGGTCCTCGCCTCGATCCGGGTTGATCGAACAGCCGGATCCGCTCCCTTCCGCGATCGCGTTCCACGTGTGGCCCGAGTTCTCGATGATGTCGACGAGGGTTGGATCGTTCAGGTTCGGATGGTTCCCATCGCCAGAGACGCCGAAGGTGCTCCCGCCGATCAGGGCGATGTAGTTCGGCTGGGACGGATTCGTGATGCTCGCCCAGTGCTGCGAGAAGGCGTATTGGTCCGCGAGCTGAGTCATGTACGGGGCTGGGCCGTAGATGTCTGATAGGTCGTGGTTCTCCATGAGCACGATGACGAACTGATCGAAGTTGTTCGTCGGAGCGGCGGGCAGGATGACGTTACCGACTTGGGCGACCGACAGATTCGCGGGGTCGTTCGAGCCGATGACCGTGAGGCTCACAAGGAGAAGGAGGGCGGAGGCCGTAAGGGCCGCGAACACGCGCTTCGAGCGATCCATTGCGTGTTTCCCAGAGGCCCGCAACATCAGAGGCCCCGGTCATGTTAGTATTCTCCCGACCAGCGTGTTCCGATAATCGGTATGGATAACATCGACTTCGAGACGGAACACCGTTTGTCCGAGTTCGGATCGCACTTCGTCGGCCCGAGTCTTACGAAGTTCCGAACCGTTCCGCGGCTCTCGCATGAGCCCGCGCCGCCTCGATCTCGCGATTGCGGGGCTCGGCATCGGTCACCAGCGAATCTAGCATCTTCCGCGCCACGGCGGACACGTCCTCGATTGCGCGAACGAACGCCGCCTCGTTGGCCCGCGAGGGCTTGGTGAAGCCCGACAGCTTGCGCACGAACTGAAGCGACGCTTCTCGGACTTCGTCATCGGTGGCGGGAGGGTCGAAGTTGAACAGCGTCCTGATGTTCCGACACATGCGATTCTCTCCGAGATCGTAACGGACAAGCTGAACCGCGGAATCCCCGAAAACCCTTTGCATCTTGACGGTTCACTTCTTTCCCTGGGTCTTGCCGAAGTCATTAAAGAGCGTCGGGTCATCGCGAACTCATGATTGCGAACCGATCGATGCCGTCGTCCACGGTCACCCCCGTGCTCGTCTACCCGGACCTCGCGCAGGCGGTGGATTGGTTGTGCGAGGTCTTCGGATTCACGGAGCGGGTGCGGATCGGGAGTCACCGGTCGCAACTCACCATCGGCGACGGGTCAGTGATCGCCACCGCGCATCCGCGCGGATCCGGCAACGGTCCCTCGAAAAGGAGCGCGGCACCCCCTTTGCGCTCAATGGACTCGAGCCACTCGATCATGGTCCGTCTCGCTAACGTGGACCGCCACTACGAGCGTGCCAAGCAGCGCGGCGCGAAGATCTTGCAGGCTCCCTCCGACTATCCGTACGGTGAACGGCAATACTCGGCCGAGGACCTCGGCGGTCACGCCTGGACGTTTTCTCAGTCCGTCGCCGATGTCGCCCCGGAGGAATGGGGCGGCACCGTCGTGATCGGCCGTCGGTAGCCGTGCGTGCTCGGATTGGGCCCAGTTCACCTCGTGGTCGCTCGTCTGCCGGGGCGCGCACCGAGGAACTTCATGAGTCGGTCGAGCGAGCTGTCATTGGCAGGACCCGCGGGATCCGACCGTCGGGCGCGAACTCGGCTCGGAGGGCGGGCTATTGCGGACGGAATTTGAGCGACGCGGAGTTGATGCAGTACCTCAGCCCCGTCGGCCTCGGCCCGTCATCGAACACGTGCCCCAAGTGGGCACCGCAGTTGGCACATTCGACCTCCGTGCGGCGCATGAACAGGCTCCTATCCTGCTCCTCGCGAACATTTCCTTCTTGAACGGGCGCCCAGAAACTCGGCCAGCCGGTCCTCGAGTCGAACTTGGTCCCCGACGCGAAGAGTTCGGTCCCGCAGACGACGCACAGATACACGCCCGCGTCGTGGTTGTCCCAATATTCGCCGGTGAAGGGTCGCTCGGTCCCCTTGTTCACGACGACGTCGTACTGAAGCGGCGAAAGCTGCTGCTTCAGCTTCGCCTTGTCGAACTTCTCCATGGGCTGGGACGGACCCTTCGACGCCTTAAGGTTTCGGCTCGATCGCGCCGGGCGAAGGAGCCGCGGGCGGGTCCGAAGTCTCCTGAACTACGCTTGCGGCGCGTTCGGATTCTGCTGCCACAAGGCCAACCGGGTGCCCGAGGGATCTTCGAATACGGCGAACCAGCCCTGGCCCATGACCTCGGCCTTCGGCACGATGATCTTCCCACCGGCCTTCTTGACCTTCTCCTGATACTCGTCGACCGAGGGGACGGACAGGTAATTGATGACCCCCGACTGCCAGTTGCCCGGTTGGAGGCCCCCGACGCCGCCACCCGGACCGCTTGCCGCCTGGAAGAGCGAGTAGTCCATTCCCGGGACTTCCTGGAATTTCCACCCGAACACGGCTCCATAGAATTTCTCAAGTTTCTTCGGTTCCTTGACGTGGAACTCGACGTGTACGACACTACCCGTTTTTGGCTGCTCTGCCATCGTCTTACCTCGTGAACCGACCGAGGCCGCTCGGCTATATAACGATATTCCGGAGGGGTCGTCGAAAGTGTCGCGGCAACCTGTCTGACCCCCGAGGACCGGCTCTAGTTCATACGCGATGCAGGCGAGGCGTCGCGCCCCGCGCGGCATCGGATCGACTCTCAAGAACCGCGTGGCGCTACCGATTCACGGTTCCCGGAGGACCCAGCCGCTCGCTGGCCTCACTCCACTCTTGCGCGAAGAGATCCGAAGCCCATCGATGTCCCGATGGGTCGGTCAAGAGCAGCATCGCCTCCATGTCAACCTCTCCGTCGACGCTGGGGAAGCACACCCCCGCGACGTCGTCGAGCACCGCCAAGAAGATTCGAGCCCCCGGGACCAAGCGCACGGGATAGTTCCTCTCGACCGGCGGGAGGCGGGCGATCTCGCGTTCGAATCCTTCGCGGGAGCGGATGACGCGGACATCGGCGCCCATCGTGGCCTTTTCCCGCAGAATCGGGATAGCTTGCTCGAACATCTGGTCCGTCAGGACCCAGATGCGATGCTTCACGGCCCGGAGGTACCGCACCTGGGCCGCCGCGACGTCGTACATTCCGTTCACGAAGGTGCCTCCGGTCAGTGCGCCGAGCCGCTCCACGAATTCCGACGGTAGCACCCGGACGTCGTGCTTCAGGAGGAAGTCGCGATTCTTCAGGAGGAAGCGGAAGAACGGAAACCCGGCGGAGACGAGTCGGGCCAAGTTCGTGGGCTCGTACTGGCTCTGCGCGTTCTTCATCAGCAGGCCCGTTGAAGCAAGGCGGTTCAGGTGCCGAGTGGTCTCGGAGTCGGTCATCTTCAGATGGCGCGCGATCTGGGCGTGTCGCAGCGGCGTGTCCGCGATCGCGTCCAGGATCCCGAGCCGTTCGTCCGAGGCGAGTTCAAAGAGGAAACGAGCGAGGCCCGTCGGCTCCATGACGCGCGGATAGTTCGGGTCGATACTAAGGCCTTCGGAACAAGCCGAACGCAGATTCATGAACGACCGATGGTTGGAGCGGCAGCAACGCAGACGGGAGAACTTCGCTTGACAGGGAACGGAGGGCATGGAGCCGCCAAAGACGAGCCGGACGCTGTAGGTCCATTGCATGGGGCCGTGGCTTCTCACGGACGGTTGATCCTCGCCGTGATTATCGCGGCGGCGTTCCTCGATGTCGTTGACTTCTCTGTGGTCCAAGTGGCACTGCCCACGATTCAACGGGAGTTCCTCGCCCCGCTCGCGGAGAGCCAGTGGGTCACGGGCGTCTACGGTCTCACCTTGGCCGGGTTCCTGATGGTGTGCGGCCGAGCCGGAGACGTCTACGGCCAGAAGCGCCTGTTCATCTTCGGAATCGTGTTGTTCACCCTGTCCTCGCTGTCCGCCGGCCTCGCTCCGTCGCTCCTCTCGCTCGTCGTCTCGCGGGCGATTCAAGGCATCGCGGCGGCGATGACCACCGCCACGGCCTTGGCGATCCTCGCCGCGACCTTCCCCGAGGGGAGAGAAAGGAACCGGGCGTTCGGGGTCCTCGTCTCGATCCTGTCCGCGGGATTCGCGGCCGGTTCGATTGCAGGCGGGGTTCTCACCGCGGCGTTCGGGTGGCGATCGGTCATGTTCGTGAACGTGCCGATCGGAGCCGTGGCGACGATCTTGGCTCAGCGGTTCATCTCGCGGAACGGCGGGGTACGAGCGACATCGAGGCGTCTCGATATCCCGGGTGCCATGACGGTCACGGCCGGCCTGATTCTCCTCGTATACGCGTTCACGATTGCCGCGACGGACGGCCTCTTCACGATCCAAGCGGCACTCCCGCTGGGTCTGTCCGCGCTCACTCTGGCGGCCTTCCTGGTCATCGAATATCGGTCGAAGGCGCCCCTGATGCCGCTGGCCTTCGTGCGCCGGCGAACGACCCTAACCGCGAACGTCCTCTCGCTGGTCGTGAGCTCCTCGGCCGGGGCGCTCATCGTCTTGACCGTCTACTTGCAGCAGGTCCTTGGCTACTCGCCATTGGATGCGGGTCTCGCGTTTCTTCCGGCGGCGGCGATCTTCTTCTTCGTCGGCGGATGGGGATCCTCGTGGCTCATGAACGGATTGGGCCTGAAGCGGGTACTCGTCATTTCCACGACGTTTGTCACCTTGGGGTTGGCCGCCCTTGCGCCGCTTCCCGTGGCTTGGGGCTATCTCGGCATCTTGCCCGGGACGATCCTCTGGGCGCTCGGGGCGAGCATTGGATTTCCGGCCCTCGCGATTGCGGGCCTCGCCGGCACGAAGCATGGGGAGGAGGGCCTGGCCTCGGGGTTGATTCAGACCTCCCAACGCCTCGGCTTTCCCCTGGGCCTGTCCTTGGTGTTGACGGTCGCCAGCACCTTCGATCCGCAGCTCGGCCTGACCGGGTTCCGATACGCGTTCTTCGGGGCGGCCGTCTTGAGCGCGATTGGACTGGGGATTGCGCTCCGGTTTCGCGGTGAGGATGTACCTGCATTCACGAGTCAGGCGACGCCGGACCTGGGTGCCGCGGGAGAGCCGAGTGATTACGAATGACCGCTCGAACCCCGAACGTGGCATGGGCCTTGGGGTGCCTTCAGGAACCCTCGGACGGATTCAGGAAGCGGATATATGCGGGTCGCGCGATTGACCTCCTTGAATCGGGGGAATGACATGAGAAAACTCATCATGTGGAATCTGGTCACGCTGGACGGCTTCTTTGAAGGCCCGAAGAGTTGGGAGATCGACTGGCACGATACCGTCTGGGGAGAGGAGATGGAGCAGTATGCCATCGAGCAGTCGAAGTCGACGGGCGCGCTGTTGTTCGGGCGGGTGACCTACGAGGGGATGGCCTCGTATTGGCCGTCCGAGAAAGGCGAAATCGCCGATTTCATGAATACGATCCCGAAGGTCGTGTTTTCGAGGACGCTCAAGAAGGCCGACTGGAACAACACGAGGCTCGTGAAGGAGAACGTGGTCGAGGAGGTCAGGAAGCTGAAGAAGCAGCCTGGGAAGACCTTGTTCGTCTTTGGCAGCGCCGATCTCTCCGCGACGCTCTTGGAGCACGGCCTTTTTGATGAACTCGACCTCGCTCTCACACCGCTGCTCCTCGGCCACGGGAATCCGCTTTTCAAAGCCGGTTCGAAGCGGCTCAAGATGAAGTTGCTCGAGGCGAGACCGTTGAAGTCAGGCGGCGTCATCCTCCGCTACGAGCCGGAACGAGCGACCGATGCGCCGGCGCCGCCACGGACTTCGAAAGCCTGAACAGCAGAAATCTCGATGGCCAGGCGGATCGCATGGACCGGAGCAAGAAGCAATGGAAGACGATTGACGAGTACATCGAGACCTTCCCCAAGGATGTTCAAGGCATCCTTCAGCGAATCAGGCTGACGATTCGAAAAGCCGCGCCGGAAGCCGTCGAGACAATCAGCTATCAAATGCCGACGTTCAAACTGAACGGCAAGGGGTTGGTCTACTTCGCGGCGTACGAGAATCACATTGGATTCTATCCGATCCCTTCCGGCATGAAGGCCTTTGAGAAGGAACTTTCTCCATTCAAGCAAGGAAAAGGTTCGGTCCAATTTCCGATCGATCAGCCCATTCCGTACGACTTGGTACGAAGAATCGTCGTGTTCCGAGCGAAGGAAAATCGAGAGAGGAGCGGATAGGCGAATCCTTCCCCTCGCTGCCTGAAGGCAACTGTTCCTTCGGACGGCATAAGGCCCGCATCCGCCCACTCGGAGCTGAATGGGGCAAGCCCGCGGCAATCCCAAACAAGACTCATGCCTCCAGAACGACGTATCTACATTCAGGGAGGGAAGAGGATGGCAGACATCATTAGCATCACCCAAGCGATCGTGCTTGTGGCTGGGTTCGGGCTCGTCGTGGCGTTGGCGTTTTTCCTGAAAGGACTCTATCTGATCCGCGCCGGCGAGGTCGGCGTCCTCGTGAAGCGACTCGGCGGACGGAAGATGCCGGCCGGACAGGTCATCGCCCGGCATGGCGAGATCGGGACGCAAGCCGCGACGCTGATGCCGGGCCTGTACTGGCGGATGCCCGTCGTGTGGAGCATGCGCCGGTCCAAGGTGGTCCAAGTCGGCGAGACGGAGATCGCGACGGTCGAGGCGATTGACGGTCGTCCGCTGCCGAAGGGACGACTCCTCGGCGACGAGGTCGAGTGCAACCAATTCCAGGACGGCGAGGCGTTCCTCGACAACGGCGGGTTCAAGGGCCCGCAGGTCGCGATCATCCGACCGGGGACGTATCGGATCAACCCGTTCCTGTTCTACGTGGCCAAGCAGCCCGCGACGGAGGTCGCGTCCGGCAAGGTCGGCGTCGTGACCGCCCAAGACGGACAGCCGCTCCCGCCCAGGTTCATCGTAGCGCCGCAGCCCGACGTCTCCCCGACGAAGGCCCACCTAAGCGCCCGTCCGCACAACTTCTTCCAGGACGGCCAAGCCTTCCTGGACAGCGGCGGCTTCCGAGGCCCGCAGCTCGACACGCTCCAGCCCGGCCGGTATTACATCAACCCGACGCTCTTCCAGGTCCAGATCGACGACGTGGCCGAGGTGCCTCCGGGTTTCGTGGCCGTCCTCCGGTCGAACATCGGGGAGGAGCTCGACCAGGCCGACATCCAGCCCGTGCCCGTGACGGACAGCCCGGACTTCGACCAGACGATCCACGCGGCGGTCGAGCGGTTGCTCGTCCCGGACCGAAACCGGCGTGGGATCTGGCGCAATCCCGTGGCCCCGGGCAAGTACAACCTGAACCGGGTCGCGTTCACGGCCTACCTCGTGCCGACTTCGGCGATCATGGTCGACTGGGCTCGGTCCGACCGGCCGGACGCGCCGAGTCTCTCGCGTCGTCCGACGGATCCTCCGACCGCGGAATCGGACTATCCCTACCTGACGGAACAGGGGGAGAAGGGCTTGTCGTTCTTCCGCTTCGGCCAGTTGCTCGTGACGTCCAAGGACGGTTTCAAGCTCGAGGTCGACGTGCGAATGGTCATCCGCATCCTGCCGGAGAACGCGGCGTTCGTCATCGCCCGGTTCGGGTCCGTGTTCAACCTGATCCAGCAGATCGTGCATCCCCTGATTGACGCGTCGTTCCGCAACAACGCGGGCGAAAAGAAGGCGCTCGAGTTCGTGCAGGGCCGGTCGCAGCTGCAAGAGGAGGCCCTGAACCGGGCCCGCGTGCAGTTCGCGAAGTACTACGTCGAAGCGCAGAACCTGCTGATTTCGTACATCGCCGTCGATCCGACCCTGCTCGCGACCCAGACGAACAAGGAGATCGCGATCCAGCAGCAGACGCAATACGAGCAGCAGGCCGTGGCCGAGCAGCGGCGCATCGCGGTCCAGGAGATGACGGCGCGGGCGAACCTCCAGCCGAAGGTCGTCGAGGCCTCGTATCAGGTCCAGATCAACGAGAACCTCGCGAAGGCCGCGATCAAGCAGGCGGAAGGCGTTCGTGACTCGACCCGCATCCAGGCGGACGGAAACGCGGCCGCGATCCGGATGGTTGGCGAGGCGCAAGCAGACGCGTACCACGCCCAGGCCGACGTTCTCGGCTCCGACCGGGTCGCGCTCGTCAAGGTCATGGAGGAGGTCCGCGACGGCAAGATCCGCGTGACGCCGGATACCCTCGTCACGTCCGGCGGGGATGGGTCCGGGGCAGGAACCCTCTTGACGGCCTACCTCGCCAAGCTCCTCACGGAGCCGAACGGGGGCAAGCCTCCCGAGCCGTACAAGCGAGTCGAACACCCCGACTATTCGTCGGATCTGACGCAGAATTCGACCGGCAAGAAAGAGGATCGATCCACGAAGCACCCGGAGAGCGAATCACAACGAGAATGAGATTCCGCGGACAGGTCACAGCATCGTGATCATGGACCGAGAACGATTTCGCCATGGGTCGGTGGCCCCTCTCCAGCAGTTACTTATCAGTCGTTCGCTTGTCGCCGGAATGTGGCGTCTAGGACCCAGGTCGTCGTCGCGGGCGCGGCGCGGACCCCGATCGGCCGGTTCAAGGGCGCGTTCTCGGACGTGCCTGCGCCCCGGCTGGGCGCCTTCGCGGTGAGGGAGGCGATCCGCCGGGCGAACATCGAGCCGAAAGACGTCAGCGAGTTGTTCTTCGGCTCCGTGATCCAGGCGGGGCTCTACCAGAACTGTGCCCGCCAGGTCGTCATCTTCTCGGGGATTCCGGAGAGCGTGAGCGGAACCACCGTGAACATGGTTTGCGGCAGCGGGATGAAGGCGATGGTCGAGGGCGTGCGCGCGATCCAGGACGACCCCGATGCGATCATCATCGCGGGAGGCACGGAGAACATGACGCGGGCGCCGTATCTGATGCCGCGGGCCCGCCAAGGCTTCAACCTCGGCCACGCGGAGGTCCTCGACTCGATGATCACCGACGGTCTCTGGGACATCTACAACGACTTCCACATGGCGATTGGCGGGGAGATCATCGCGGAGCGGATGGGGCTCACGCGGGAGATGTGCGATGAGTACGCGCTGCGCTCTCAAACGTTCGCGAACAATGCCACGGAGTCGGGCCGGTTCGCGAAGGAGATCGTCCCGGTCGAGACCCGGAGCGATGAGAAGGAGGTTACGGTGAAACGGGACGGCGGGATCCGACCGGACACGACCCGCGAGGCCTTGGCGAGACTCCCGCCGGTGTTCAAGAAGGACGGCGTACTCACCGCCGGCAATTCATCCCAAATTTCCGACGGCGCGAGCGCGACGGTGCTGATGAGCGAGCGCAGGGCGCGCGAGATTGGGGTGGACCCGCTCGGCACGATCCGGGACTTCTGCTCCCAGGCCGTCAAGCCCGAGGAGGTGATGTTCGCGCCGATCCCGTGCGTGCAGAAGCTGATGAAGCGGACGGGGCTCGGGCTCGATGAGTTCGATTTGGTCGAGCACAACGAAGCGTTCTCCTCGGCGAGCATCGGCGTGAGGAAAGAGCTCGGCATCCCCTGGGACGTCTTCAACGTCTGCGGGGGCGCCGTGGCCCTCGGCCATCCGATCGGCTGCTCGGGAAACCGCATCGTGGTCACGCTGCTGCACTCCATGAAGGAGAAGGACGTGCACCGCGGGCTCGCGACCCTTTGCATCGGCGGCGGCGACGCGATGGCAATGGCGCTGGAGCGATGAGGTCTCGGAGTCGAATCCTGAGGTGAGTGAGGGCCCGATCGGATTCGAACCCTTCCTCGCCGAGACGGGCCTCTCCTACTTCGGACTAAGGCCGAGTTGGGCCATGAAGCCGGCGAGATCGAAGTACTCGTGAACTTCCGTGATCTGTCGGCGCTCAAGCTTGAAAACCCCGGCCACTTTCATACTGAAGGACTTGCCCGTTGCAGGGATTGCTTGTCCGCCGGGCCCGAGCAGGGGTCCCTTGTGCGTCCCCGAGCTGGTGGTCTCCAAACATACCCAGTCGCCTTGGCCGAAGCTCCGGTCTTTCTGTGTTCGAAGATCCGGAAACGCCCGATTGAATTGTTCATAATACGCGCGGACGGCGGCGCGCCCCTTGATCGGTTCTGGCGCCGCGGGGTTCAGGTCGATGACGGACTCGGCGTGGAGCCTCACGAATCGATCCCAATCGTGGGCGTTCAGCGCAGCGATTCCGGAGTCAATCACTCGCAAGTTCTCCGCAATCGTCACGCGTTTCCCTCCCTCTTCGTTGGGCCTCAGGCACTTGAACCGCCCCTGCCTGCTCCCTTTCCAGGAATAGGCTGAAGGAAGATAAAGGTCGCCCGGCTGCCGTGGACCTGAGGGGCGATACGTTTCCGCTTAAGCGGCCTCGACACGAATCTCGGATTGCCATGATGGACCGCGATTCTGGCCGGAGAACGGGCCTGCTGGGATTCGAACCCAGGTCAGAGGCTCCGGAGGCCTCTGTCCTATCCAAGCTAGACTACAGGCCCTCGGCCGCCGAAAGAAGTCCCCGGATTAAGGCTTTCCGCGGCGATGGAACGAGACGGGCTCCGCTTTCGCTTTGCTCGACTTCCTTGAAGACCGCTCCGCGCGGTCCTTGAATACGATGACGACAACAATCGCGATAGCAATGACGACCGGGACCAGTGCAATCCAAGCTGCGTTCGGCAAGATGAATTGGGCGCCCGGTAGCTTGGGGGCGGAGCCCGGGTTGCCAGGGATTCGCCAACCGTAGTCCACGTACGTGTAAACAGCTCCGGTCTCCGTCGCGGTCGCGTCGATCTCCCACGCCGTGATGATCCCCAGCCGAGACTTCGCGACGGCAACTGAGAGGGTGTCCTGCGCGATCGTGGTGCTGCCGCTCAGGTCGATCGGGACGAAGCCCGTCGCGTTCGACGAGAGGAGGGTCGTTCGATTCACGTGCGTCACGGCGAAGTGTGTGGCATTGTCCTGCCGTGTGTATAGGCGAATTTGGTACGAGGTATTGTCCAGGTTGGCGATCGTGCCCTTCACCTGGATCGCGAGGGTGACGTCCGCACTCGCGTTCGCCGAGGTCAAGTGAAGCATGTTCACACTGTCCGGAAACGGACTCATCGTGAGGTTGCCGTCCGTCAGGACCGGGGTCATGTTTGATGTCCAGTATTCGACGACGTCGCTGGCCGGGTCGGTGTAGCTGAGATCGAACGAAACGGCGGAAACGAAGCTCGTGCCGTACGTAAGGATCATGAAGCCTGCCAGGAGAACTCCCGCCAAGACGGCTTTCACGATAATACAGGGTCGGGGACCGGGGATAAGGCAAATGGTCCGGTTATCGAGAACAGGACGCGTTTCGGTTATTGAGAATGGGAAGAGCCGTCTCACTTCTTCGCGAATTCGGTATAGCCGCAGCGCCCGCACGACACCCGATCGCCGTGCCGCGCGAGGAACACGCCCGGGCCGCACTTGGGGCAGTTCGCCCGCTCCCGCGTGATCCGATCCCCGTCAATCTTGTAGAACTTTCGCTTCAGTCCGGCCGTGCCTTTCTCCTTCTTCGCTTCGGCCATCACTTCGCCTCTTTCTTCTTGCCTTCAGGTTTCTTATCCGCCTTCTTCTCGTCCTTTTTTTCCTCTTTCTTCTCGGCGGGCTTCTTCTCTTCCTTGGCCGAGGGTTTCTTCTCCTCTTTCGGCGGGGCCTTCTCCGGTTTCGCTTCCGCCTTCGCCTCCGCCTTCGGGGCCTCGGCTTTCGGTGCGGGCGCGGCGGGCTTTTCCGCTTTCTCGGCCCTGGGCGTGGGAGTGGGTTTCTCCGGCTTCGGCGCCGCCTCTTTCTTGACCTCCGGTTCGATCAGCTTATTGCGGACGAGGATGTGCTTGCGCTCGACCGCGAGCGCCTCTTCTTTCGATTTGTAGACCTTCGCCTCTCCAACGGTCTCGTAGCGGCCGAAGGTCGAGGCCTGATAATCGATAACGACGATGTCCTTCGTCGCCTTGAGCTCCTTCGCGAGGAAGGCTCGGAGGGCGTCCCGCGTCGGCGTCGGCTCCGCTTTGTGCGTCGCCTTGAACGTGACCTCGACCCGCTTTAGCAGCGGATTCTCCTTCCTCTGGAGGACCTCGAGTTGCATCGGCTACCGTTCCATGCGCCGCAAGACGTCGAGGGCCCTCGATTTCGCGGTCTCGTCCGCCCGGACGACCACGACGCCCTGGGACGGCATGCCGTACAGGACCGCCGCGGACGGGGGTGCCAGCGCGATGCAGACGAGAGCGAGGAGGTCCTCTTCGCCTCGGACTTCGACGCGTACCCGCTCGTCCGACTTAAAGGCTTCGGAGAGCACGCGCCAGGCGTCCGGCGTGATCGTCCCCGGAGGATTCGTGACTCGGAGCGCCTTCGAACCGATCCGTTGCAGCGCGTCCCGCAGCTCCGGATCCTCCTGACGTTTCGTCTTGAAGTCGACCACGCAGATGTCCGGCGTCCGTCCGCGAGCGACGAGGTCCAGCGTGCAGAAGTCCCCGACCGTCACGACCGGATTCGCCCGGCCGATCGTGGGCAGGATGCTCGGCCCTTGGACCAGGGCGCCGATCGGCCATCGGAGATACTCGCGCAGCGAGTCCGGAAGTCGCAACGTCGCGTTGGCGAAATCAGCGAACGCGGAGGGCGAACTTCCCGTTGACATGGATGCCCATCTTCTTCGCGATCTCGGACCGAGGGTGGTCCACGATGATGACGTACCCTTGCCAGTCTTTCGATGTCTCGCCCCCGCACAGGGGGCACTTGTCCTCGTCGGTCACGTGACCGCAGTTCTTGCACGCCTTCGGGATCTTCACGACCATGGCTCAGCCTTTCCTTTTCCTCACGCGGCCTTCCGCCCTCGCGCGGTCCTCTTCGATCCAGTCGAGCTTGCCGAGGGCCGGTTGACGCATCGTCAGGCCGATCTTCGACTCCCGCGGCGCCCGTTCGTTCAGGGAAACCGCGACGATGCGCGTGCGGACCTTGTCGCCGATCCGGAGGTCGCGCTTCGTGTCCTTGCCGATCAGCCGCTGGCCCTCTTCGTCGACGTCAACCCGATCGTCCATGACCTGCGAGATGTGCAGGAGGCCGTCCAGAGGACCGAATCTCACGAAGGCGCCGAACTTAAGGATTTCCACCACGGTGCCCTCGACGATCTCCTGCAGAGTGGGGGCAAAGACGAGCGCGTCATAGCGCACCCGCTGGTAGACCGCACCGTCCCCGTGGACGATCCGGCCTTCACCGACGCGCTCGATGTTGCTAGCAATGAGGGTGAGGGTCTTATCCGCCCCAATCTTCCCTTCTAAGGTCGTCCGCGTGAGCTCGCGGGAGACCGCGTCAATGTCCTCCCCAAGGCGCTCCGGCGGGATCCGGACGACGTCTTCCCGCTGGACCCGCTGGTACATGAAAATCGACTGGCGGCTGTACCGGTTCCCCCTATTTAGGGCTTTACGTCGGACCGAGACAGGCCCGCAAGTTCCACGCGGAATGCGCCTCGTCACGCGCGGGCCCCACCCGCGGTTGCCCCTGTAACTTTATCCCATTTGCGCCCTTATCGAGACCATCGAATCCGACGGTGACCGTAGCTGGCCGCCGCAGGTGCCGGATCGGCCCGGGAGTTGACGTGAGGTGGGCAGGAGTAAGGGTGACCTCGTTATTTTCGTCAGCAAGAGACTCATCCAACTTGTCGCAGTGCTGTTCGGCGTCGTAACGATCACGTTCTTCTTCACGCACGTCGCCATCCCTAATCCCTGCTACGTATGGTCCGGTCCACGGGCGACCCAGGCGACAATCCAGCAGTGCATCGACAAGAACGATTTGGACAAGCCTCTCTTCGATCAGTACGTCTTGTACCTTGGAAAACTGCTGTCCGGCGACTGGTCGACGAGCCCTCGCGGGGTCCCCGTCCTGCCGACGATTCTGGCGGCCTTCCCCGAGACCTTGGAACTCGTCCTCGCGGCACTTTTCCTCATGGTCGCCGTCGGGATTCCGCTCGGCGTCATCGCGGCAAACAACAGTGGCAGGTGGTCAGACCATCTCGTGCGCACGTTCTACCTGAGCGGCTGGGCCACTCCGACCTATTTGGGCGGGGTGGTCCTCTCGATCGCGATCGGGCCGTTGGTTGGGCTCCCGCATTCCGGGAACTTCGGCTCGATCCCGAGCTTCCCGGAGCCGTTCCACATGTCCGTGATCGACGCCCTCGTCAGCCTCAACTTTCCTGCGGTCGTGGACGCAATCGCGCATCTCATATTACCCGCGACTGCGCTCGCCTTCATCAACCTCGGCATTGCCACGCGGATGACGCGCGGCTCGATGCTCGAAGTCCTCCCGATGGACTACGTGAAGACAGCCCGCATCAAAGGGCTCTCGGACTTTTGGGTCCTGTACAAGCACGCGCTGCGCAACTCGCTTATTTCGACGGTGACCGTCCTCGGGATTACGGCGGGATCTCTCCTCTCCACGAGTGTCGTGATTGAAGAGATCTTTCAGTGGCCCGGTGTCGGCCGCTACGCGTTCGAGTCGATTGTAAAGTACAACTTCAACGGGACAATCGGCGTCGTCATTTTCTTCGCAGTCGGCGTCGTCGTCGCTAATCTCATCGCGGATATCCTGTACGGGCTCTTGGACCCCCGGGTGGACTGGCGTTGACGGCCAGATCTAGCTCGACTGGGATCGGGGCCGACGCAAATCGCCAGCTATCGCGATTCCTCGCGTGGATCGGCCAGTTGCGCCGTGGCAGCCGCGGTCTCTATAGGGTGTTGCGGGCCAATCCGTTGACGCTCGTCGGCTTCGCGCTCGTGGTCCTCCTCACACTCACCGCGGTCGCCTTGGTGATCGTGCCGCCGATCAGCGCGGCATTTGGGCATCCGATGTCGTTGACTCCGTACGATCCGAATGCTCTCCTACCATGCCCAACCGTCGGCAACCAATCGTTCTGCGCCCAGCCCCCTTCACTCGAGCATTTCTTCGGGACCGATCGCGCGGGGAGGGACGTCTTCTCTCGGGTCCTGACCGCGCTGCCTCTCGACCTGGCGATCGGGTTCCTCATCGCCGGATTCGCCCTCCTCACCGGCGGGGGACTCGGTCTCATCGCAGGTTTCTGGGACCGGCCGGGCACGATTGGGGCCGCGGTATCCCTGACGATTATGCGCATTACCGACGTCTTCCTCGCGTTCCCGTCGTTGGTACTCGCGCTTGCGATTGCCGCATCACTCGGCCGCGGGACGATTCCCTCGATCATCGCGATTCTGCTCACGTGGTGGCCATACTACGTCCGGCTGACTCGGGGAGAAGTCCTCGCTGTGAAACACCAGCCTTATGTAACGGCCGCGCGAGCTGCCGGCGTCGCCGAGTGGCGCATCCTGTTCCGTCACGTTCTCCGGAACATCGCGGAGCCCTTGGTGGTGTATTTCACGATGGACGTCGGCACGGTCCTCGTCGTCTTCTCGACGATCTCCTTCATCGGGATTGGGGTGCCGCCCAATGTCCCGGAGTGGGGGAACATGATTCAGGCGTACTCGGACTACTTGCTCATCTTCCCCTGGGTGGTCGCGTTCCCCGGACTCGCCATTTTCGTCACGGTCCTTGCGTTCAGCCTCCTTGGGGATGGGCTGCGGGACATCTTGGACCCACGGAGCCGCCGGGCGCTCTCGCAGGCCGAGACGACGACGCGTGCTCCCGCCGCAGCCGCAACCGCGGCGGGGGCTTCGGGGTGACGTCGTGGCGGAGCCTCTCCTCGAGGTGAAAGGCCTCAGCGTGGACTACGAGGTCGGCGCGGGGACGTTCCACGCCCTCTCGGAAGTCTCCCTTGAGCTCCCTGCGGGCCACGTCGTGGGGATCGTCGGCGAGACTGGCTGTGGAAAGAGCACGCTCGCGCACGCGATCCCGCGTCTCCTCCGCGAGCCGCCCGCGCGCATCCGCTCCGGAGAAGTTCGGTTCCGAGGGATGGACCTCCTGACCTTGCCGAAGTGGAAGCTCCCGCTCGTCCGCGGCACCGGCATCAGCATGGTCTTCCAGGAGCCGATCAACTCCCTGAACCCCGCGTTCCGGGTTTTCGATCAGCTCGCAGAGGCCGTGCGCATCCGGAAGATGCGGGAGTCAGGCCAGGCACCCGGCCTCGTTCCGGGATCCGAAGGATTCGACTATTCGAAGCGGGAGGGCCCGAAGCCCGCCGATGCCCTTACACGTCCCCTCCTCCCGTCGAGGCCCGAGGCGAGGAAAGGGTTCTCGCGCGTCCTCCATCGAGTGGATTTCCGCGAGGACGCGCTTGATTACCTGCGGCTCGTGCGCATCAACGATCCAGAGACGATCCTGGACCTCTATCCTCACGAACTCTCCGGCGGCATGCGACAGCGCATCATGATCGCGATGGCCCTGAGTGAGAAGCCGTCCCTGCTGATCGCGGACGAGCCCACGAGCGCCCTCGACATCACGATCCAGGCGCAGGTCCTCACCCTCATGAAAGAGCTCATCGAAGAGATTCGGACGTCCATCCTCTTCATCAGCCACGACCTGGGCGTGATCGCGGAGATGGCGGACGACGTTGGCGTGATGTACGCCGGGCACCTCGTCGAGTTCGGGCCCGTCGATGACGTCTACGAGCACCCTCGCCATCCGTACACGAAAGCGCTCCTCCGCTCCGCGCCGAATCAATACAAGGACGACGGACCGCTGCCCTCCCTCCCCGGATCGGTCCCGAATCTCTCGCGGCTTCCGTCGGGCTGTTCGTTCCATCCGAGATGCCCCCTCGCGAAGCCCGTGTGCTCGGACGATCCCGGGCCCGTCCTTGAGGTCCAGAAGGGAACCGCCGCGGGCCACGAAGCCGCATGCTACTTCAGCGAGGAGGTGGCGGGCCTCCCATGACCGAAGCACTCGCCGAAGTGCGCGACGTGACGAAATACTTCCCCCTGACCCAGCCCCTCCTCGCGGCGGTCCAGCGGAAGTCGAAGGACGTGATCCACGCGGTCGAACGCGTGTCCGTTGCGATCGGGCCAGGCGAGACCGTGGGCTTGATCGGAGAGTCGGGTTCTGGCAAGACGACCCTCGGGTGGCTCTTCGCCCGCCTCCACGAGCCGACGTCGGGTATCGTGCGACTCGGTGGTCGGGACATCAGCCACCTCGAAGGCTCTGCACTCCGAGACATCCGGCGGCGGGTCCAGATCGTCTTCCAAGACCCGGTTGGTTCCCTCGACCCGCGTCTGCGCGTGTGGCAGATTGTCGGAGAGCCGCTTCAGGCACTGGAACGCCTCGGCCGTTCCGAGGTGCGGGACCGCGTGGCCGCGCTCTTGCCCACGGTCGGGCTCCCCGCGGGGTCGTTGGATCAATATCCGCACGAATTCTCGGGAGGCGGCCGGCAGCGCCTCTCGCTCGCACGCGCCCTGAGCGTCCAGCCGAAACTCGTCATCCTGGACGAACCGACGAGTGCGTTGGACGTCGCGGTGCAGGCCCAGATCCTGAATCGCCTCGTCGCGTTGCAACGCGAGCTCGGACTTTCGTACCTCCTGATCACCCACAACGTGGCCGCGGTGCGGTACGTCGCCGACCGCGTCGCGGTGATGTACCTCGGGAAGATCGCGGAACTCGGCGGGGTGCGAGACGTCCTCGAGCGGCCGTTGCATCCGTACACGAAAGCGCTCCTCGCGGCCGTGCCGGCTCCGGAACCGGGTCGCCGCAGGACACGGTATCGCGTCACGGGAGAGATTCCGAGCCTCGTGCACCCGCCGCCGGGTTGTCCCTTCGCGGCCCGATGCCCGTTCGTCATCGATCGATGCCGCACCGAGGAACCGCTGCTCCGGATTCCGGAGGGGATGGAGAGGCGTTGGGTGGCGTGCCACCGGGCGGAGGAACTGGTGGACGTGCGGCCTGCCGACCTGCTCGCGGCTGAACCGGTGTCTGGATCCGATTCCGCGGCCGAGGCTGAGTAAGGCGTGACCGGATCGCTCAGCGATCTTGTCGTGGCCTTGAAACCAGTGGGCGAGGTTCAGTCAGCACGCATCGTGTTCTGGACCACGACGAACGGCAGGGCAGCTCCCATCGGGTTCGTGACATATCCGTGGACGGCCGACGAGATGACCTGGTACTGTTGCGGGACCACGAGCCAGGCAACCGTGTAGTTGTCGTACATCAGCTGGGTGATCTGCGTGTAGTACTGGGTGAGGTTCGTCGGATTCGTGTCCCCCGCTGCGGCGATCACCAGGCTGTCCATCGTGGCGTTGACGTACCCGGCCATGCAGTCATTCGCGCTGCCGTAGCTGATCGCGTTGTTCTGCGTCCAATCGTCCGGAGAGATGTAATCTGAGGTGTAGAACTCCTGTCCGATTGGGAACGGCCCGCCACTGAAGGTCGTCTGGGAGATGCAGTTCCCCGCGTTGTCCCGGCCCTGCTCGGTGTAAAGGTCGTCGATGTTGTTGATGCCGACGGGGTTGATCCGAATTCCGATCTTCGCGAGATCGGACTGCAGGAGGAGCGCGACTTGCTCCCAGTCGCCCAACTTGATGTACATGTAATTAATCGTATTCGGATAGCCGCCTGGCAGCTTCCAGCGCGACTGGTTCATTTCCTGCATCGCCAGGTTCAGGTCGTACGGGTAAGGCTGGAGGTTCCCCGGGTTGTAGTACGGATAGCCCGGCGGAACCGGCCCGACCCATCGCTGGGCTTTCCCGTTGAACGCGCGGCTAATGATGTTGTCGTAGTTGATGGCGTGGACGACCGCAGCCCGGACGTTCGGGTCGGTGAATGGGTCAGTGTTTTGGTTCATGTAGATCCACCATCCACCCGCAGTCGATCCGTATACGATGTCCAGCAACCTCGCGTCGACGCACGCGGCGGCGGTCAGCGAGTCGATCTGCGACGGCCCAACGTACGCGAACGACAGGCCCGCGACGGCACCGGACTTTATGTCGGCGATCGCGGTGATAGCCGACGACTGGAAGTTAATCTGGATGGACGCTTTCGCGGGCTGGATGATGTTGTTCCAAGGTTCCGCAGCGGAGGCGTTGTTGGCCCAGTAGTTCGGATCCGGCTGAATGAGGTAGCCCGTCGCGGAGTTGAAGGTCCTCACGACGTACGGTCCCGTCCCGACCATGTTCGTGGCCATGAAGGCGTTCGTCCCGCCCACCGTCACGCCGCCGCTCGCCTGGACGACCGCGGGGTCCACGGCGCTCGCGATGGGACCCGCAATCGCCGCGAGCAAGAAAGAGTAGGCGACGGTTCCGAGGTAGCCATAGCCCATGTTCAGCTCGATCGTGAACCGATCGACGACCCGGAACGACTGGTCCGGGGCCATCATTACGGCCAAATCGGCCGCGACGGGGTTCTGGAAGTCGAACGAGTTGAGGTAACCTGCCATCTGGGTGGCGGCTCTCCGGTTCTGGGCGGCGGTGGCGTAGTACGTGAGTCCAGGGTACCAGAAATTCTCCTGGAGGATGAAACTCCCCGCTTGGTTCATGACAATTCCGCGGTACAGGCTGAACCACATCACGTAGGCGTTGAATTGGTGTCCGTTCGAGAAGTGCACATCCTGCCGCAGGGCGAACGTGTAGTTGTACCCGCTCGGAGAGACAGTCCAGCGCTTCGCAAGGACACCTAGGTAATCGGTGTACTTCGTCCCGTTGTAGTTCACCAGGCTCTGGTAGATCTGCTGGACTATGCCCCAACCGGGCGTCGAGAACGTGACGTGGGGATCCAATGTGTCGGGGGTCTCCGGCTGATCGAAGATGAGCGGATCTTTCGAGGAGAGGGTGCACGTGGTCCCCGCGGGCCGCGTCAGGACGATATACGACGCGATCCCGGCAACGATCACGACGATCGCAATCACCGCGACGACGATCCGGACCGTCCGCGGATTCCTCTTCCCACCCAGGGGCTCCATCCCCGGGGGCGCACCGCCCGGCTCCTCGCTAGCGGCCACGCGTTCTCCTCCGGTTTTCGGGAACGTGCCGAGGCATATAACGCTATGCGCGGCGCCGTTTCGCGGTGGGATGCGCAGCCATCCTGGAGGCGTGTCTCAAATCAGGAGGGGCGCGATCACGAGCGTGATCGTCGACAGGAGTTTGACGAGGATATGTAAGGAGGGGCCCGCAGTATCTTTGAACGGGTCGCCGACGGTATCGCCTACGACGGCGGCCTTGTGCGTCGGGCTCCCTTTCCCGCCGAGGTTGCCCGCTTCGATGAACTTCTTTGCGTTGTCCCACGCACCGCCACCGGTATTCAGGACGAGCGCCATGAGGACGCCCGCGATGGTCCCGACCATCAGCATGCCACCAAGTGGCTCAGGCCCGAGCAGGCCGGGCGTGATCCGCACGAATCGGAAGAAGAAGCCGACGGCGACCGGTGTCGCAACCGCGAGCAACCCGGGGACGATCATCTCCTTAAGCGCACTGCGAGTCACGATGTCGACCGACCGTGCGTAGTCGGGTTTCGAGGTGCCGGCCATAATGCCGGGGTCCTCGTGGAACTGGTCCCGGACGTCCTTGATGATCGCCCACGCCGCGCGACCGACCGCCCGAATCGCGTAGGCCGTGAAGAGGAATACGAGTGCCGCACCGATGAAGCCGCCTACGAACGTCTCCGGGTGGGCAAGGTCCACACTCTTGAGATTGGCCTCGGTGAGAAATGCGTTGAACAGCAAGAACGCCGCGAGGCCCGCGCTGCCGACGGCGTACCCTTTCGTCAGGGCCTTCGTCGTGTTCCCGGCCGCGTCGAGCTTGTCCATGTTCCGGCGGGCCTCGTCGGACATGCCCGACATCTCGATGATCCCCGCGCCGTTGTCGACGATCGGCCCGAACGTGTCCATCGCGAGGATGTACGCCGCCGTGGAAAGCATTCCCATCGTGGCGATCGCGGTCCCATAGATTCCGCCATTTGGAATCCCGGTCGACTGCCCAAGCCAATACGAGATCAGGAGCGCCGAGACGACGACGATGACTGGGAGCCAGGTGGCCTCCAGGCCGACCGAGAATCCGGAGATGATGTTCGTCGCCGGACCCGTCTCGGATGCGCGTGCGATTTCTTTCACCGGTCGGTACCGAGCTTCCGTGTAATACTGCGTGATCCAGACATACAGGAAAGCCGTCACCATTCCTGCAATGCCGCAGAGCCAGTAGAAGAGCCAGGTCTCCGGAGAAGCCAGTTGGACCCCGGGCATGAGTGGATCGATATCGACGCCAGCGGGCTCGAGCATCGCCCACGCCGCGAAACCAAACAGGACCGCGGCGAGAACGGTGGTCACCAGGTACCCCCGGTTCAAGGCGCCCATCGGAGCCTCGTCTTCCCCCGCCCGCACAACGTACACCCCAACGATCGAGGCCAACACGCCGAACCCGCGCGCGACGAGCGGGAACAGGACTCCGAGAACGCCGAACCACGGGAACAGCGCGACCCCGAGGACCATCGCCCCGATGTTCTCCGCGGCGGTCGACTCGAAGAGATCCGCGCCTCGTCCGGCGCAGTCCCCGACGTTGTCGCCGACGAGGTCGGCGATGACCGCGGGATTCCGCGGATCGTCCTCGGGGATTCCCGCTTCCACTTTGCCGACAAGGTCCGCACCGACGTCCGCGGCCTTGGTGTAGATTCCGCCCCCGAGTTGGGCGAACAGGGCCACGAGACTCGCCCCGAAGCCGAATCCGACGATCGACAAGATGAGGTTGTATTGACTGTCGTGGTCCGGGTTGACTCCGTATCCGTAGCCGTAGTAGAGGATCGAAACGCCGGCGAGGGAAAGCCCGACGATGGAAAGACCGGATACCGCGCCGCCTCGAAGCGCTACCACGAGGGCGTCGTTGAAAGACCGCATCGAACCCGCAGCGGAGCGGACGTTCGTGCGAATCGCGATCTGCATCCCGATGTAGCCGGACAATGCCGAGAACGTCGCGCCGAGTGCGAACGCGCCAGCGGTCTTCAGGCCCAGCACAAGGGCGTCCGATTTCCCACTCGCCACCCTCTGCCCAAAGATCGCCACGGCGAAGACGACGGCAAGGATAGAAGCGATGATTGCGATCGACTTGTACTGCCGGCGCAAGAAGGCGCGGGCTCCCTGCTGAATCGCCGCCGCAATCTCCCTCATCCGCTCGGAGCCCGTGTCCTGTCGGAGGATGCCCCGCGCCAAGATTCCCGCGAAGCCGAGCGCCGCGAGGATCGCGATTGGGATGATGAAGGTCAGATCAAGTTGCGCGATGGCGTCCCCTCCTCGGCCGTGAGTGCGGCCGCAAGTTGCTCCACGTATTTAGGCTTTGACGGGTCGCTCAGGCGCCGTACTTCTCGACGCGGTTCGAGGCATTCAAGAGGACGTTCATCACGTCCGTCCCGCGAAGTCGCCCCAGGGCACCGTGTGCCATGCTCCGCTCGTCGAAGTTGAGGACCTCGTCCACTCGGACCCCCTCGCCGAAAATCGTAAGGGGCACCGGATCGCCCGAGTGGTCCTTCAATGCGACCGGGGTCGAGTGATCGGCGGTCAGGGCCACGACGACGTCCGTAGCGAGCATCGTCTTCAGGTGGCCCATCATCGCGTCCATCCGCTCGATGACTCGGATCTTCTCGGAGGCGTTTCCGTCGTGACCGCACAGGTCCGGCGCCTTCACGTGGAGGACGACGAGATCGTGAGTCCGCAAGGCGTCCAGGGCCCCGTCCGCCTTTGCGATCATGTCTGTGTCCAGGCCGCCCGTCGCGCCCGGCACGTCGATCACGTCCATGCCAATGGTCCGGAACATCCCGCGGATCAGCGCGACGCCTGCGATCCCGGCCGCGGTCACGTGGAACCGCTCGGTGATCGGAACGAGATCGGGAAAGACGCCGGCACCGCGCAGCACGATCGCGTTCGCCGGCGGTTCGCCTTTCGCGACCCGCGCCCGGTTCACCGGATGGGACTTGAGGATCTTGTAGGCCTGCTTCGTGAACGCGTTGACGGCCTTCGCGGTGACCTTCGCCGCGGACTCGAGGGGTCTCGATTCCTCGATCGTCTCGCCGATCTCATGGGGATCCGTGTCCGTGACCCGCGGGGAAAGCCCACGGCCCCGCAAGACGACCGCGACGCGGTGTTCGGTCCCGGCGAGCACCGTCGCCTTGATCCGACCGAGCTTGAGGCCATCGAGGGCCTTCGCCAGTTCGTCCGTCCCTTCGCGGATCCGGCCGGCCCGGCGGTCCGTCAGTTTCATCTCCTCGTCGACCGACGCGAAGTTCCCTCGGAACGCGATGTCCCCGGGTTGCAGGTCGATGCCGACGCCGGCGGCCTCGAACGGGCCGCGGCCCGTGTAGACCTCGTGCGGATCGTAACCGAAGAGCGCGAGGTGGCTCGTGTCGCTCCCCGCCGCGACGCCGGGTGCGATCGGATCGACGAGTCCATTCACGCCGTTCGAAGCGAACCAATCGAGGTTCGGCTTCGGGGTCGCCTCGAGGGGCGTCTTATGCCCGAGTTCAGTGAGCGGTCGATCCCCTAGGCCGTCGAAAATGACGAGCAGGATTTTCCGCGCATCCATTTCGGCCGCCGAAGGTCCGGTCCCTAGATATGTCTTTGCTGGGCCGACGGCGATGAGTCTGCGGCATGAACAGTTACGCGAAGATTTTTCCTGCCAGTGGTCCTATTCCACCCTCTGGAGGGCTTGCATGTCCGCGAGCGCCGTGTGTCCACGCTGTGGAACGCCGAATTCGTTGGCGAACCGCTTCTGTTCCGCGTGCGGGACTTCGTTATCGGGGTCCGTCGCGCCCGGGACGATTCCGGCGTCGTCTGGGGTGATCTTCAGCCCGCCCCCGCCGCCCGCGTCGGAGAACCTGGCCCTGTTCGTCGCGGTCCTTGTGGTCGCGATCGTGGTCGTTCTGGTCGGCGTCTTCGCCGTCGTCCTATCGGTGCGACCGAACACCGTCCCGACCCCGCCTGCTCCCCGGGTCATCGGAGTAAACGTGGCCAGGAGCAGCGACGGGACAAACTGGGTTCTCACCTTCACGTCGGTCCCGACGGGATTGACTCCGTTCAACACAATGCTGGCGATCCTGACCAGCGGCGGCGTCACGGCCCTCTCCGCGACCCCGCTCGGTTACCTCAATTACAGTTCCGTGGGGGCACTTTATGTTCAGGCTCAACCGGGTGGGCCCGTCGCGGTCGGGGATCGGCTCCTCGTCAACACATCGATCTATCCGACCGGCTTCGGGTACCAGCTCTCCGACGGGATCCGCCTCTTGGCTTACGGCACCTTGCAGTGAACCGGGCGGTCCTACGTGCGAGACTCGGCTCTCGCCACCGACACGGGCATGCCCGGCGTCGCCTCGAGCTGGGCCGCGGCGTTCGCCTCGCGGCGCGAGATCTCGAGGAATCCGCTCGAGGACAGCGTGGCGAGCAGATCTCCGGGAGCCACGAGCCCGTACGTCCTCACGAAAGGCACGGTCATTTCATAGCCACCGACCGTCACCGCGAGGCGGTCGCCGAACGCCCACGCTTTCTCGGCGAGAGGCCGCGGGATGTTCGTCACGACGTTGCCGAAGCGGTCGTAGGTGATGACGACGGCGTCGAATCCGCCTTTCCGTTTCTTCGGTTCGCCGAAGTCGAGATCGACAAAATCCTTGATCGGGGGCCCCACGTCCTTCACCTTGGTCCCGGACATCAGATGCGCGGCGACCGGGGCGAACAGGTCCCGGCCGTGGAACGTGTCGGAGAGTTCGGGTCGGCCGAGTTTCCGGTTCGTGATCTCGCGCACCTCCTTCAAGCCGAGTCGCCGCGCGGCCGGGATCAGGAGTCCGTTGTCGGGCCCGACCAGGAACGCTCCTTCGCAGACACAGACGATTGCGCGGCGCTTCGTGCCGACGCCCGGATCGACCACGCCGACGTGAGCCGCGAATGGATAGTAGGGGACCGCCGCATAGAGGACATACGCCCCGTGGCGGATATCATGCGGCCGGATCGAATGGTCGATGTCCACGATCGTGGCCTCCGGATCGACGGTCAGGATCGCGCCCTTCATTGCCCCGATGTACTCGCCCGCTCCGAAGTCGGTGGTCAAGGTGACGATCGCGCTCATTCGTTCGACTCCGTCAGCTCAGGCGCCGGAGGCCCTCTTTGATTCGAGCGAGTTCCTTCTTTTCGACGGGCGAGCTCGCCGTCGGCCTTCGTCGCGCGAGCTTCGCGGTCCTTCAGCTTCGTTTCCCGCGTCTTGAGGCCGGTCTGGGCCGTCTGCAACGCGATCCGCTCGGCCCCGACTCGATCGCGCTCCGCCGCGAGTTTCGCGAGCCGTTCCTCGAGGCCCTTGCGTTGCGCGGCGACGGACTCCTGCCTTCGCTTCCCGTCCGCCTCGGCGCGCGTCACGCGCTTTTCCGCGGCGGATTCGCGGTCTTCGACCTCGTCAATGCGATGCTGCAGGCCCTCTTCCCGTTCGCGGAGCGCGGCCTCCTGTGCCTCGAGCTCGCCTTCGCGCGCTTCGATCGCGGCTTCGCGGCGTTGGGTCTCTTGTTTGGACCGGGACTCGCGACTCGACACCGCGTCGGATCGCTTTTCGAGCTTCTTCGTCTCCTGAGCATGCGAGGCCTCGGACTTCGCCAGCGCAGCCTTCCGGATTTCGATGTCCTGCAGGTCCGCGAGGAACGCGGTCTCCTGTTCCTCTAGCGTGGCCTTCAACGACTCGACCGACTCCGATTCTTTCGTGAGGGCTCGCTCCGCTGCGGCGACCTCGCTCTCGCGCTTTTCGACTTCCGCTTGCTTGGCGGCGTATTCCTCTTCGAGCGCGGCCCGTCGGGATCGTATGTCGCCTTCGACCACCTCGGCCGCGTCGGACCGTTCTGCCGTTCGCTCTTCGGCGGTCGCGGCGGACTTCTCGCGTTTCTCGATTGAGGCCTCCCGGCGCTTTGCCGCCGCCTCCCGTTTGTCCAAGTCCCGTTCGGCCGTCTCGATTGTCTGGAGTCGCTGCTGGGCGGCTCGCTCGGATCGAAGCAACTTGACGGCCTGCGCCTTCATTCTCGTGCGATTGGCGGAGAGCTCCTCGTCCATCCGGTCGAGCCGGCGCTTCAACTGGTCGAGCGCCTTCCCGCGGGTCGCGAGATCCCGCTGTCGTCGCCGGACGTCGATCTGTCGCTCCCGCGCTTCGCGTTCCTCCTCCGAGACCTTCCGATCCTTGGCCGCCAGGTCCTTCGCGAGTTTCTCCATGCGTTTCGTCGCCCGCTCGAGTTCCTCCCGCCGGTCGTCGAGGCTTGCATCTTGCGTTTCGAAGGCTTCGGCCTGCTTGCCGAGCTTCGAGGTCTTCTCGGCGAGCTCCGTCTCCCGCGATTCGAGCTCGGCCACCCGTCGGGGGAGCGACTTTTCGCGTTCCTCGATGGCCTGCTCTCGCTTCGTGACGGAGGCCACATGCTCGCGGAGCTTCGTTTCGCGGTCCCGGATGGCCGTTTCTTGGGCCGTGAGGAGCCGTTCGCGGCGTTCCGCCTCCTGGAGCCGGTCCTCGAACACCTTCCGGGCCTCGGAGATCTTCTCGGCCTCGGCTTGTAGGTTCGTGTAGAGGTCGTTCATCTGTTTCCGCTCCCGTTCGAGGGACGCGGCCCGCGCATCGAGCGACGTCTCGCGATCGCGGTAGGTGGCTTCCTTCGACGCGAATTCCCGCTCCAGACCGCCGAGTTTCGCCTGCCGTTCCGAGATGCTGCGTCGCTGGGCCTCGAGCTCCGATTTGGCCTTCTCGGCCTCCATCGCGAGGACCTTCTTCCGGGACTCGACCTCGACGTCCTGGGAGGCCCGGCGTTCCTCGAGTCGGTTGAGGATCAAGCCGCTCGCCTCCTTGACAGTCTGGAGTTCGGCCCGGAGGGAGTCGAGCTCCCGCTGTCGCATCCCGCTCCGCTGGTACTCCTGCTCGAGTTCCCATTTTCGGCGGTAGAGTTCCTCCTCGCGCTCGACGAGCGTCCGCTCCTGGTCCCGACGGGCATCGAGTTCCTTCTCGTACGCCTCGCGCTCGCGGGCCTCCTGGGCGATCGCCTGTTCGAGCACTGCGTCCGGGTCTCCGATGCCCTCGACCGCGGCCTCGGGGTAGCTTCGCTGGAGGTGGTCGATGCTGATCGAGGAATGGCCGTAGTCATAGGTGCGGACCTCGAGCTGGGCCCGGGCGCTCGCCGCGTCCTTCAGAATCTCGGGGAGGGCGTCGTGGCCGGCCACGTCGACATCCGACCGGTGCTCGGCGAGGACCCCATCGCCTCGTCGCAGGACGAGGACCCCTTGCGACGGCGTGTCGCCGCGAAAGACCGAGGTCTTCAGGACCCCGTTGAACTTCATCGCCCGAAGCTCGGCGAGGATGGACCGTATCGCTTCGGGCCCCCCGTCGGCGATCCGTTCCACTCGACCGGGAGGGACTTCCATCGCGTGTTAAAGATTATTGTCACGTTAAGAAGGTTCCCACGAAATTCCGACCCTTGACACTTCCGAGGGCCCGAAAATGGTTTTCTATGGCCACCGCCATCGCATCCCTGCGTTCGTGATGAGAAGAGGGTCAGCCGACGAAACGTGACGACCCCCATGAGTGCTGAAACGCCGTCGCACCGAGAGGTCCCGCAGACTGGAACTCGGAAAGAAGGAAGGGTGCGGTCCCGGGCTGCGCCGAGGCCGCACGTTCTCGGTCAGGACGCAAACAGCCCGCCGGACATGAGCGAGGTGTCCATGTAGACCGCGGGATCGAGTCCGAACGCCGCGGGCGAGTTTTGGTTTCCGTTCAACGCCCCGTTGCCGCGCTGCACCGCCGCGAACCAGGGCGCCCGGATCGTCGCCGAACCGCACGTCGCGACCGCGTCTCCCCAGAAGAGTCCCGTCCCTACCGATTGACCTCCGTTGAAGGTCGCCGTGACCGTTCCGGAGCCACCGGCGCCCAGACTGAGGCTGGCCGCGCTGAGCGAGAAGAATCCCGCCGCGGTCGGGTCGTTGATCGTCAGGCTGAGGGCGCACGTGACGGCCGGACCGAGGTTCTCAAAGGTCACGTCCACCGAGGCGCCGAGGGGCTTTCCTCCGGTGAAGCCTCCGAAACTGATCGACGCGGGACTCAAGAGGATCGCCGCGCCGACGGACGACTGGACGTTGATCCGGCCTCCGCCGCGAGCGATCGGGCCGAGGCCACTCGTTCCGGTGACCGTTCGATCCGCGTAGTCGACGAGGGCCGACTTGACCTCGTCCGGCGACCACGTCGGATGGGCTGCCAGGAGGAGCGCGACCGCGCCGGTGGTGTGGGGCGTCGCCATCGACGTGCCTTGGAAGAACGAGAACTGGCCGCCAAGGATGCTCGAGAGGACGTTGACACCGGGCGCGGTCACGTCGGGCTTGAGCCGGAAGTCGTACGGCGTCGGCCCGCGGCTCGAGAAGGCCGCGAGGATGTCCGAGTTCGTGGTGACGAAGTCGAAGAACGCCGACCCGTCGACGGTGACCGTCCCGGGGGCGTGGGCCTTGAGCGTCACGCCGTCCGCATGGGACACGATCACCGCAGGAATCGTCGGGGTGTGCACGCCGTCCTGGGCCATCGGGAACGGGTCCGTCAGCTGGTTGTTGAGGATGATCACACCGGCCGCGCCGCGGTCCTGGGCGTCCTGGATCTTCGTCCCGAACGTGCAGACGCCGCGGTCGATCAGGGCGATCTTTCCCGTAAGGTCTTCCGAAATCGCGGTGCATCCGTTCGCGGGCGTTGTCGTGGTCGTCGCCGCGGTGATTGCGGGCTTGAAGTTCGCGAATTCGCCAATCGCGGCGCCGATCGTCGTCGTGCCGAAGGTGACCTTGATCCCTTCGAAATGCGGATCCGAAGCCGCCGCCGCGGTAATCGCGTTCGCGGCATTGCCCGGCGATTCGACCGTGAGGATGCCAGGGCCGGAATTTCCCGCGGCGATCACGGCGATCGTCCCTGCGTCCACGGCGGCGTTGATCGCCTCTGAGAGCGTGTCATGGGGGCCCTGGACCCGTCCGCCGATGCTCAGGTTGATCACGTCCATGCCGTCGGCGACGGCCTTCTCGACCGCCGCGATGATGTCGTGGCTGAACGCACCGCCGCCATGGTGGATGAACGCGGAGCCGTATCCCGGGAACACATTGTAATCATGCAGTTCGACGCCCGGAGCGACGCCGCTCATCGGCGCCGCGAGACCCATTGGCTGGCCGTCCACGCTGACGGTCCCGGTCGTGTAGCACCCGCCGATCGTCCCGGAGACGTGCGTGCCGTGGTCGAAGAACAGCGTCCGGCTCGGATCGAAGAGGCCGGCCCCGCTGAAGAAGACGTCATGGGTGATGCTCCCCGCGCCGCGACACGAGGCGATGAACGGATGGGAGTCGTCGATTCCCGTGTCGATGACGCCGACCTTCACGCCCGCGAGGTCGCCGATCGCACCCGTTGACGGATCGATGCCCAGGGAAGGCCAGACACCATTCGCCTTGATCAGCGGGACGGAGACGTCCATCGTGGGGTAGTAGATCCAGTCCGGGGTCACGGACGCTACACCCGGTGCGTTCGCGAGGGCATTCAGCGAGTTGCCGTTCGTCTGGATCGCGATGCCGTTGAAGGCGAGGCTGTATTCCCGCACGACCTGCGCCCAGGGTGCGTTCGAGCTGAGCCACGCTTGGAAGCTTGCGTGACGAAGGTGGAGATAGGAAGCATACAGAGCGACGTTCGCGGATGCCAGGTCGAGTTTGTGTCCGTGGAGCGGCTCCGTCGCGGGATATCCCGCAATGCCGCCGGTGTAGGCCGCCACCGGGCTGTCCGTGAACTCGACAATCGCATATTGCTCCGGGGCGGTCGTATTCCCGTTGCCCGGGGCCGCGCTCGCGATTCCGGTGAGCAACGCTCCCAAGACGAACATCACTCCAATGGTGATGGCACTTGCACTAACTCGATGCGTAGACATAACTCGTCTCCTCCCAGACGCGAGCCCCAACAACCCGCGAGGACAGGATGTGCGTCGGCCGCAAAAGCGTTGCGCCAAATCGGATTGCAGGAATCTGTTCTTTCGCAACGCGATAATGTGAGGCCGGTTTGCTATCTCTGGGCGGTCTCGCTACACCTTCGCAGCTCTCCGGCTCGAAGGGGGAACCGTGACGGAGACGAGGTCTTCGGTTGGGCGACTCTCTGGCCAGTTCTCTCCTCCGATTTCCTCGCCCACCACAACACGGTCGCGCCGATCCGGTTCCCAGTTGCGATCCTTGAGATATATTTGGAAGTAATTTCGGGGAAGCCACATGCGACGCGTCTTGTATCGGCGGTCGAGCCGCTTTCTCCCCCCGACATAGGCCCAAATCTCCACGCTCGCGAGGCCGGGATTAATCGGAACCGGGTCGACCTTCCGGATCCTCTCGCTCACGTGGGATGCCGTCGTGACTTGAACGAACCGCAACGGCTGCGGAGGGTCGATTCGAGTCGCGATCAAGTCAAATGCGTTGAAGATGTCAGTCGACTGGCTGATCCAAATCGGACCGCGCTTCTGCACGCTTCGCACGGCCGTGTGGACGACGTAGCCTTGCTTTTCCAGTTCCTTTCTCGCCAACACTTGGAGCCGGTTTCCCTTCGTTACCGTGCCGCCCATAGAGTGCACTCCCACGACGGGATGTATTTGGATGCTACTATAATATCCCCCTCTTAAGCCTATCCGGGGGCAGCGTGAACCGGACGTCCAGATCCTCATGATCGATGAACTTCCTGGTTCCGTTGCCCCTAGTCATCCTGACGGAGGCCATCTCGGTGGGTCCCATGCTATCACTCGGCGCGTCCGGCATCGATGTAGTCTCTCTGTTCGTCTTCTCGCCACTCCTCGATTTCGAGACAGACGACAGCGCCTAATCTGCCACGCCGGGCTAGCGCCAGCGAAATCAGATCAGCCGCGGACTCCGAGTTCTCGACCCAAGGCCTCGCTGCGAGATTCGTAACCATGTCGTGACATCCTCGGCACAACGCGATGAGAAGCTTGTTTTCGGGATCTCTTTCCTTGCCCAAGACATGGTGCGCGGAAAGCCATTTGTCGAACTTCCCAAAGCAGAGCTGGCACACTCCTTCCCGGAGGCCCAGAGCCTCCATGCGTCTTCCGCCGAAGTAATCCACATTCCGCCAATGTGCCTGGCGACAACGAACGGTGCAGAACTGCTGTTTCTTGGTAAGGGGCACGAATTGGAGTTGGCAGCCGGGGCAGTTTACAGGCGCAAGTCGCGAGTGGCTCCTGACATAATTCCGCCATCTCTGCGGTTCGAAGAATTGTAATGCGTCGACTAATGGCGTAATGGCAACCCCTTCCTGTCGGGCCAAGCGACGCACAGTCGCGGTCCCGCGCTCGAGCATCAAGGCGAACTTGGCAACTCGTTCCTTGGAGAGGATCACTCCTCGCTTAGGCTTCCACTTCCCGCTCTTCTTCTGGATACCGACTCCGAGGCGCGAAAGCTTCAAAGCCACCGCACTGTAAGTGCGCCCAATGCGATTCGCGATTTGCCCCAAGGGTTCGCCTTGGTTCGCAAGGGAGCGCGCTTCTTTCACCTCCTCGAGTGTCCATACTTGATGGGTCATTTCGTAGCCCAACCTGCGCAAGCGCTCGTGGACACTCTGACCACAGAGCCCAAGACGTTTCGCCGCTTTCCATATTGAGCCGGTCGCTCGGTACGCCTCGACCAATTCCTCGTTGGTTACCCGTTTGTTCCAAGTGTCTCCCCGTCCACTCCCTCTGGATGGAGATGGTCCGTTCCTCTCAACGGACCTGGATCGACCGTGGGGACCTTTCGTGGACGGCACCTGATCAGGCACGACTCGCGATGGCGTTAGTCTCCGACTGCCTCGGCCTACCTCAGCGGCCCGGGATATCGTCTTCACGGCTGTTCTTGGACGCCGAATGATATGTCTTTCAACCAGGGGTATGCGAAACTAACACCGGTCTACTTGATCGCCGTCTTGGCGCGCTCGATATCGTCCACGACGAGTGCAATTTCCGTCCGCCCGTTCTTCGATCCTAGGATGTAGATGGAATGCACGTTGATTCCGGCGCGGGAGAGGCGCTTCGCGACCTTTGCGAGCTCTCCGGGCCGATCCAAGAGCTCGAGGTTCAGGATGTCGTTGAGCTCGTACTTCAGGCCCGCATTCGTCAGGGCCTTCTGCGTCGTCTGCACGTCCGAGGTCACGACGCGGAGGAACGAGATGTCGTGTTTCGATTCGCTCGCGATCGCCCGGATGTTCACGGCCCCGTTCGAAAGGGCCTCCGTCACGCGCGCCAGCTCCCCGGTTTTGTCGGCTACGAACACCTTGAACTCCTTCGTTGCCCTCCCCCCTCGTCCTCGGCCGAGTGAATCGGCGGGGCCGCTACAAAAGGCTTCCCCACCCCTGCGCGAACGTCACGGCACGAGCCGAGCGCGGTCCCGAGGGAACAAGATCGCCTCCCGGATGTTCGGAAGGTCCAGGAGCTTCTGGACGAACCGGTCGAGCCCGAACCCCCAGCCCCCGTGGGGCGGCATGCCGTAGCGGAACGCCTTCAGGTAGAACTCGAAGTTCTCCGGGTTGAGGCCCTTTTCTTTCATCCGCGCGAGGAGGACATCGTACCGATGTTCCCGCTGTCCGCCCGAGGCCATCTCGTCCCCCTTGTATTCGAGGTCGAAGGACAACGAGTACTCGGGTTCGTCCTCCTTGGCCATCACATAGAACGGTTTGATGGCCGTCGGATATTCCGTGATGAAGTAAAGCTCGTGGCCCTCTCGGCCCATCTCTTGCCCGAGGGCTTTCTCCCCCTCCGTGTCGATGTCGTCCCCATCGCGTAGTCTCTTCCCCCGGCCTCGGAGGATCTCGAGCGCTTCCGAGTACGGGACTCGCTTCAACGGCAGTGAGGGCCGTTTCGGCTCCGCCTGAAGGAGCGCGAGCTCGGCCTTGCATTCGGAGCGCACGTGCTCGATCGCGGAATCGACGGCGCCCTCGAGGAACGGGAAGAAGTCTTCCTGGCGCTCGATCCAAGACACCTCGCCATCGAAGGAGGTGAACTCGGTCACGTGCCGCACGGTGTCGGATGGCTCGGCGCGGAATGCCGGGGCGATCTCATACACGCGGTCGAGGCCCGTCGACATGAGCATCTGCTTGTAGAGCTGCGGGCTCTGGCTGAGGAACGCGCGCCGCCCGAAGTACGTCGTCTCGAACAACGTCGCGCCCCCTTCGGCGCCCGCGCCTGCGAGTTTCGGAGTTTGGACCTCGATGAACCCCTGGTTGTCCAGCGAAGAACGGAACGCCGCCGCGACGGCGGATCGGATCTGGAAGATCGCGCGGCGCTCCGGCTTCCGCAGGTCGAGCGCGCGGTTGTCGAACCGCGTATCCATGTCGGCGCCGACCTTGTCCGCGATGGGAAGAGGCAACGGCGCCGCCGCCGGGCTGAGGACGTCGAGGGATGATGCCACGAGCTCCCATCCGTTCCGCACCTGCGGGTTCGGTTCGATCCGACCCCGGACCGCGACGACGGTTTCCCGGACCACCTTCGATGCGCGGTTGAACAGGTCCGGATCGGACTTCTTCTTGATGGTCGTCTGGAACGTCCCGTCCCGCTGCCGCACAATGAGGAAGGCGATGCCTCCGAGATTCCGGACGTCTTCGACCCAGCCGGCCAGCACCGCCTCCTTGCCGTGGTCCGCCGGCGTCAGGGTCGAGAACGATCGGAAGGCGGCCATCCGCGCGGACAAGGAACCGCGGGAATAAAGATTGCACGGATGGCCAGGGTCGGCCGAGCGACCCGAGGTCCTATCGGAGGACGCTGACCTTCTTTTCCTCAGCCGCGGGGACCATCTGCATGTGAGGGTACGCGAATTCGACCCGCGGCTCGTTCGAGAACTTCTCGAGCACTCGCTTCACGAGCCGGGTGCGGTATCCGCCCTTAGCGAACACGGGGCAGAAGTAGACGAGCGTGAGGTCCACGGATGAGTCTTTCATCCCCCAGCCCACTCGAGGCTCCTCGGCCATGTAGTCCGCCAAGTCGGCAAATTCGTACTTGGACCGGAGATGGTTGCGGTTCTCTCGCATCATCGGGCCGACGACGTCTTCCGCGGCCTCCAGAATCAACTTCTCTGCGAGCTTGTGGTCGCTCTCGTATGTCACGCTGACCGTGAGCTGGTCCCAGACAAACGGCGTGTCTTTCGTGTAGTTGAACACGTTGCCTTTGAGGATCTGGCTGTTCGGGATCGTGACGTAGCGCCCCGTGAAGGCGTCGCCGTACAGCAGGCCGCCAAACTCACGGAGCGTTGTGTTCATCGGCGTGATCTCGACGACGTACCCTTTCGTCTGGTTCATCTCGATCCGGTCGCCGAGCTTGTAGAGGCCCATCGTCACGAGGACGACCCAGCCGACGATGTTGAGGAGCGGTTCTTGCATGACGTAGATCAGCGCGGCGGTGACCAGTCCGGTCCCGAGCAGGCTGTACCCTTGCGTGCCGCCGCCGAGGAGGACGAAGAGGACCAGTGCGATCGCCGTGCCCCAGACGACATACGACACGAGTTGGAAGTGGGCGAAGATGTCCGCCTCGTATCGCACATGGCTGCGGAGCGCCGCCCGGAACACCGGGCGGAGGACCTCGAGGAGGGCTTTCGTCGCCACCAGGATCGGGACGATGTAGATCCAAGGCGCCAGGGACCTGAGGTCCAGGGTCGGGGACGGAAGCCACGGGAGCGCGACGACCCCGCCGAGGATGAAAATGACGAGGAGGATGACGAGCGTGATTCCGACCCAGAGGAGGGCTCGCGCTTTCCGCCAGGCCGCGACCTTCACAGATGGAGCGAGCGCGGGCCGCGTTATTTAATGACGGTGCCGAGGTTATCACGGCTGAAAGGGGCCACGCGTCTCGGACCGCACACAGCCGACCGCGATGGATTCCCAAAGGGCCGCGACCGAAAACTCCATGGGACCGCGCGATGTCGCTCCGCTGCGGGTGGTTGCCGTGGGCGAGCACGTGATCGAGGTCCGCGGACTCGTCAAGCGGTATCCGGACATCACGGCCGTCGACGGGATCGACTTTGATGTGAGCCGCGGCCAGGTGTTCTCCCTCCTCGGTCCCAACGGCGCCGGCAAGACGACCACCGTCGAGATCCTCGAGGGATTGCGCGACCCGACCGCCGGGGAGGCTCGCGTGCTCGGACAGGACGTCCGCTCCGGATATCGCCGCATCCGGGAACGCGTGGGCGTCCTGCCCCAGGACTTCGAGCCGTTCGACCGCTTGCGACCGCGGGAAGCCGTCACCTACTGGGCGCGCCTCTTCGACCACGACGTGTCCGAGGAGGCGGTCGCGAGCATCATCGAGACGGTCGGGCTCTCGAACCGCGCGGACACGTTTGCCCTAAACCTTTCCGGCGGGGAGAAACGTCGCCTCGGGATCGCGATGGCCCTCGTCGGCCAGCCGGACCTCTTGTTTCTCGACGAGCCGACGACGGGCCTCGACCCCGGCGCCCGGCGGGAACTCTGGACGCTGATCGGCGACCTCAAGAAGAAAGGACGGACGATCCTGCTCACGACGCACTACCTCGATGAAGCGGAACAGCTCGCCGACGACGTGGCGATCATGAACCACGGCAAGATCGTGGCGCACGGGAGTCCCTCCGCGCTCATCTCGCAGTTTGGCGGCGGCACGACGATCGTGCTTGCGGGCGCGGGCCGCGGTGGATCGCAGGCCCTAACGGCCCGGGGAATTGCGGCGGAACTCCATGGCGACGACGTCTTCGTGCACGTCCCGATGGCAGGCCAGGTCCGCCCGATGCTCGCGAAACTGGCCTCAATCGAGGTCCCCTTGACGGAGATTTACACGAAGCGCTCGACCTTGGAAGACGTGTTTCTCAAACTCGTTGGCGCGCGGATGGAAGAGGGGGTGCTCGCCGCGTGAAGCGGATCCTGGCGGACGTCATGGCGTTCGGTCGGCAGTACCTTCGCTCCCGCGTGGGGACGTTCTTTGCGCTTGCCTTCCCGGTCATCCTGATCCTGCTGTTCGGTGCGATCTTCAGCTCTTCCGGATCGCCCCGGGTGTCGCTCGCCGTCCAAGACATGGATCGCACCGACGCCTCGCGGGGATTCGTTCAGGCGTTGAACAATACGACGCTGATAAGCTATCAGGCGATCCCGCCAACGGCGAACTTCCAGGATTACATGCGGGCGCATTCGATCAACGTCGCCCTCCAAATCCCGAACGGCTTCCAGGCGACGCTCGCTCAGGCCAAAAACGGAAGCACCAGCGCCCGAGTCAACGTCACGCTCGCGGGGGACCCGACCCAATCTTCGTTCGGCATCGCGTACTCGGCCGTGGCCGCGGTCGCGAACGGCTTCAACCTGCAAATCGCGAACGCCACGGAGGTCGTCTCGGTCGGCGAAACGCCTTTCACGGTCCAGCAGTTCGGCTACATCGACTTCTTCCTGCCCGGGATCATCGGCTTCACGATCCTGACGACGCCGATGTTCGGGATGACGTCGATCTGCGCGGAATACCGGACGCGGCGATTCTTCAAACTCCTCGCGACGACGAAACTGAGCAAGGCGGAGTGGCTCGCGGCCAAGGTCGTCTTCTACGTGTTGCTGCTCTTCCTCTCCGTGGCGATCATGATGCTCGTCGGAATCGGCGTGTTCGGGATGAAGGCCCGGCTGACTCCCGTCGCGGTTCTGTTGATCATCGCGGGCGCCTTCGAGTTCACGTCGCTCGGGATGGTCCTAGGCATCTTCGTGCGGGACCCTGGAACCGGCGAAGCGCTCGCGAACGCGATCGGATTCCCGATGATGTTCCTTGCGGGCTCGTTCTTCCCGATCGATTCGATGCCGTCCTTCCTGCAGACGATCGCGCGGGCCCTGCCGTTGACGTACATTAACGAAGGATTGCGGGCCACGATGGTCTTGGCGAACGACGGGACGGCGGTGACGTATCTTCTCATCACGCTCGGATTCGCGGTCGTATTCTTCGTGATCGGGGCACGCGGCCTCTCGTGGAAGTCGAAGTGACTTCCTCTGTGGCTCCAGACGCTTCAGATGAACTCTGCAAACTTCGCGACGAGCTCCGGACGCGTCTCCTTGAGGACCTTCAGGATTGCGCGGACGCTCAGCTTCGTGACGCCGACCTCGGCGAGAACCTGAATGATGTCGTCGAACTCCCGGTCGGAGAGGGTCACGAGTTTGTT
>Ga0209803_1000101_pt1 | contig 49822 bp, 63 predicted proteins | sample GraSoiAngelo_138_FD_185895 | JGI IMG/M metagenome (GOLD analysis project Ga0209803, IMG submission 185895) | Grasslands soil microbial communities from the Angelo Coastal Reserve, California, USA - 14_0929_09_40cm (SPAdes) (version 2) | ecosystem: Environmental > Terrestrial > Soil > Grasslands ...
GGGCGAAGTGAACCCGGTCCTGTTCCGAGGGACGCTTGCAGGAATCGTCATGACCATGTTCCTTTTCGTTTATGCGGCTCTATTTTTATTATTGGTTCCTGATATGTTATTGGAACAACGATCCGAGGGCGGACAAGTACTTTGAGCGCGCCGACCGATTCGTCATGCTCGGACTGATCCTGCTCGTCGTGGAGCCTGCATTCATCCTGTTCACGATCAACCTCGTAGACCTCGGCCTCCTCGCATTGGGCCTTTGGTTCCTGTTCATCGTGCTCTTGGCCGTCGGCCTGTGGAGCTTCAGGCCCCGTCGAGTGCACTAGCGGGACTCGCGAATGGTCCGCATCCGCTCGACCTTCCGCTGAATGACCTCGGGCTTGCCGATATCCCGGCGGGCGTAGAAACTCCCTGAGACGAAAGCCAAGGCTTCTTCGGAGGCCGACTCCGCCTCCGCGAGATTGGCATCGATGCCGACGATCGCAAGGGACCGGGAGGTCATCGTGTACAGGTGTCCGCCTTTCTCCTCGACGCTGGCGTAGTAGAGCTTCGCACCGGTGCGGCGAATGCTCTCCTCGTCGACCTTGAGCTGCTCACCTGCCTTCGGATGCGAGCCGTACCCCATTGGGACGACGTACTTGCATACGGTGGCCTTGCGGGCGAACGTGACACTCGTCGGGAGGTTTCCCGTCGTGAGACGTGCACAGATGTCGAGGAAATCGGTCTCCAGGATCGGCAAGACGTTCATCGATTCCGGATCCGCGAACCGGACGTTGTACTCGAGGAGTTTCGGACCGTCCTTCGTCGCCATGAAACCGCCGTACAGAATTCCTTTGAACGGTGTGCCGCGCGCCGCCATCGCCTCGACCGTCTTCGTCATCATCGCGAGTGCGCGGTCGACGTCGGCGGTTGTGAGAAACGGCAACCGGTGGTCCGCGTCACTGTAGGATCCCATCCCTCCGGTGTTCGGCCCTTTGTCCCCTTCGTACGCGCGTTTGTGATCCTGGGCGAGTGGCATCGGCACAAGCGCCCGGCCGTCGCAGAACGCCTGGAGGGAGAACTCCTCCCCCACGAGTTTCTCTTCGACGAGGAACCGCGCCGTGCCGCCGATCTTCTTCTCGAGGATCTCCCGGCCGTAGGCGAGCGCCTCCGCTTTGCTCGTGAAGTGATCGCCCCAGACGCGCACGCCTTTCCCGCCGGTGAGGCCGAGCGGCTTGATCACGAACTCGAAATCCGAGTCGTTCACGAACTCCTCGAAGCCCGCGAGGTTGTCGAACGCCCAGAACTGCGGGAACCCGGGAATCTGATGCTCCCGCATCAGGGTCCGCGTGAATTCCTTGTTCGTTTCGAGCTGCGCCGCTTCTCGCGACGGACCGACCGTCGGGATCGCAGCGGCCTCCAGGGCATCCGATATCCCTTTCTCGAGCGGTGCCTCCGGTCCAATCACCGCGAGCTCGATCCCATGTCCTCTCGCCCAGGAGACGATTCGCTCGACGTCCGTCACGTCCCCGAGCAGAACGTCCTTCGAGCGGCGACGGATGCCCGGGTTCTGGTTCGACATCGCGGCGTAGACGTCCGCCTGGCTCCGACGGAGCGCTTCGACGATCGCGTGCTCGCGGCCCCCGCCCCCGACCACCAGGACTTTCATGACTGCGATGCGGAGAAGGTGGAGGCCGGGATTTCTAGTTTCGCGCATCGTGCGCCGAAAATCCCGATCACTTCGGCGGCTGCATGAGCTTGAGGAAGTTCCCCTCCGAATCTTCGAACGTCACGACGCTTCCCCACGGATAATCGCCGATCTCGCCCACGAACTTCACGCCCTTGTCTCGCAAACGCTTGACATCGGCTCGGAGATCCGTGGTCTTCAGGGTCAGGATCGCTCGTTTCGGCGTGGGCTTGCCCTCCGTCGAATCGAGCCCGACGCGGACCCCGCCAACGTTCATCGCACTCCAGTCGTCGCTCTCTTCCGTCACCGGCAAATTCAGAAGGTCGCGGTAGAAGGCGATCGCGCGCTTCATGTCCTGGACTTCGTAGTAGACGTCTTGAACGCCTGTGATCATCGGCCCCCACTCCGAGATGGGAGAAAGCCCGCATCGGGCCATAATCGTTACGCGGCCCCGGAGCCTGCCGCTTTCGAGGCGAGCTCCGCCGCAAACACCGTGTTCGACAGGAGCATCGCAATCGTCATCGGTCCCACGCCTCCGGGGACGGGCGAGATCGCTTCCGCCTTCGGGCGCACTCCGTCGAAGTCGACGTCGCCGACCGTCCGATAGCCACTCTTCGAGCTCTCATCTCGGATGCGATTAATCCCGACGTCAATCACGACCGCGCCCTGGTTCACCATGTCCGCCTTGATGAATCGCGGAGAGCCCATCGCCGCGATCAGGATCTCCGCGCGTCGCGTATGCGCTGCGAGTTCGCGGGTCCCACTGTGGGCGATCGTCACGGTCGCATTCGCCTTCGGGGCCTTCTGCAGGAGGAGGGCGGCGAGCGGTTTCCCGACGATGTTGCTCCGGCCGACGATCACGACGTCCCTCCCGTTCGGATCGTACCCGCTGCGCGTGAGGAGTTCGACGACGCCGGAAGGCGTGGCGGGCGCGAACCGCGGGCGACCGATCAGCACGAGACCAACGTTGATCGGATGGAAACAGTCTACATCCTTGAGCGGGCTCACCGCGGAGACGGCCTTGTCTACCGAAATCTGGTCGGGCAGCGGCTGCTGGACCAAAATGCCGTGGACCTTCGGATCGCTGTTCAATCGGCCGACCTCTTGGAGGAGTCGAGCCTCCGGCACATCCGCGGGGAGGTCAATCGTCCAATGGGCCATCCCCATTTCCTCGGAGGCCTTGCCTTTCATCTTCACGTAGAGCTGAGACGCCGGATTCTCCCCGACGAGAACGGCCGCGAGGCCTGGGACCACCCCCGCATCCGCGAGCCTCGTGAGCCGCGGCTTCAGCTCGGTCCGAACGTCGTCGCCGATCTTCTTGCCATCGATCACGTTGCCGGGCAGACGAGGCACCTCGTGGCGGGAATCGGTCCGCTCGATATAGCCTTTGAGCGCGTGATGTGCGTCGTGTCAGACGGCCACGCACGAGCCACAGAATCGTACTCCGATGTCGTCAGACAAAGACCCTCCCGTCGGCGTTCCACAAAAACGCTTAAGACCGCTCGCGACGTTCGGCGGCCCGGATGCACTCTAGCGACTGGTCTCGCCTCCTCACGGAACGTCAGCGCGAGGTCCTTTCGATCGTTGTGGAGAACAAAGTGTACCGCAACCGGGACTCGAAGATCCCGGAGCTCGCGGCCCAGATGGGCATCGCGCCGGCGGCGGTCGCGAAGCACCTGCTCGAGATCGAGAAGACCGCGTTGTTGAATGTCGTCGTATCGCCATCGGAGCAGGGCAAGCGCGTGTATGAGCGGTTGGAACTCGAGCCGCGGCCCGAGGCGAAACAGACGGCGGAGGCATTGGACCGCAACACGGTTACGATCCTTCGGTTCCTGCATCTCCATCCGGACGCGAGCACGACGGAGGTGGCCGAGGAGCTCGGCTTCTCCGAGTACACGACGGTCAACAGCCTGCGGGTCCTGATGGCGGTCCAGCTGATCACGAAACAGCGCGGCCCGGCGGTCCGACGTGGCGTGCCACCCTACGTGTACCGGCCGACGGCGCACGGCCAGAACCTCGCAGTGCGGTTCCCCGCCGAGGCCAGCGCGTAAGGCCGAAATAGCCGCGACCCCTCTCCATCACGGAATGTACGATGCGGTCGTCGTGGGCGCCGGGCCCGCCGGGGGAATGGCCGCACGCCCGCTCGCCGCCGCCGGCTTCCGGACCGCGATCCTCGAGAAGAAGAAAGTCGTCGGGGAACCGGTCCAGTGCGCGGAAGGCGTGAGCGAGTTCGGCCTCGCGTCAAACGGGCTGCATCCGCGCGATGAGTGGGTCGCTCAACGTGTGTCCGGAGCGAAGTGCATCGTGCCGAACGGGACCTGGTTCTACATCACCCGGCTCCCGGGTTATGCGATCAGCCGCCCGACATTCGATCGGTGGCTTGTCGACGGCGCCGTGGACGACGGGGCGGAGCTCCGCACATCGACGAAGGTCACGGGCATTTCTCGTCGCGATGGCGGCTGGCGGATCGAGGCGAACGGGGAGACCATCGAGTCGCGCATCCTGATCGGCGCGGACGGACCCGCGAGTTTCGTCGCACGCCAGGCGGGCCTCGTCCGAAACCTCGAACGAATCGGAGCGTACGAGTACCGCTTCCGGCGCGAGGACGTTCCCCTTCTCGATCCGGAGTACTTCCTCCTCTACATCGGCGAGGCCTACAACGGCGGCTACGCGTGGATCTTCCCGAAGGGCGATTCGGTGAACGTCGGCGCCGGAGGCCATATCGACGCGCACGCCGCCACGGTGGACTTTTGCCGCAAGTTCGGGATCGACGTGGACCGAAGGACGCAGACCATCGCGGGTTCGATCCCGGCGCGATACGACCTGACTGCGCTCGGGGCACCCGGCCTCGCGATTGCCGGCGATGCCGCGGGAATCACGAACCCCCTGAACGGGGCCGGCATCCATCCCGGAATCTTTAGCGGGCGAGTCGCGGGGGAGTTCGCGGTGAACGCCCTGGAGCGCGAGGACCCGAACTCGATGGTTGGATACGACCAGGCCATGAAGGCGTCCCCGTTTCTCGACCCACTCCTCTTTTGGATGATCGACCGCATCCGCCGTTGGGGCGATCGGCTGATGAATTCCGTCGGCGAGGAACTCGACGGGCTGGACTGGCGCGCCGTCAATCCGCGGATGATCGTGTCCGTGCTGCTCCGCAAACCCTGGTTGGGGATCCACGCGCGCGAATTCTACCGGATGATCCTCGCCCTCGAATTGTGCGACCGATACGGTTGGTAATCGATTTTCTCCATGGCTTCGACCGAAGCCTACATAGCTCCGCCGGTATTCCCGCGCGCGATGCCCGCGGAGGTGGCGAGCCGACCGATCCGCGCGGGCAGTCGTGTCGAACGGATCCTCGCGGGAGGATCGTTCGCGGTGACGGCCGAGATCGCGCCGCCCGCGTCCGCGGATGCGTCGGAGATCCGACGTCATGCGGCCGTCTATCGCGGGACCGTCGACGCATGCAACGTGACGGATGGGCAGCGGGCCCTCGTTCGGATTTCCTCCCTGGCCGCGGCCGCGATCGTATTGCAGGAAGGCGTCGAGCCCATCATGCAAATGGTCTCGCGGGACCGGAATCGCATCGGCCTCCAATCGGACCTGCTCGGGGCCTCGGCGCTCGGCATCCACAACGTCCTGTGCCTCTGGGGCGACCCGCCGACCGCGGGGAACGAGAAAGACGCGAAGGCCGTGTTCGACCTGAGCACGGAGGAAATGATCGCGACCTTCCGAGAGATGCGGGATGCGGGGACCTTGCGAGGTGGAGACAAGGTCGAGCAGGCGCCGAAGGTGTTCATCGGTGCGGCCGCGGATCCGTTTCGGGGCTCGAAGGAGGAGTCGTTCGGGAAGCTCCGGGGGAAGGTGACCGCCGGCGCCGACTTCGTCCAGACCCAAGGCGTCTATGACGTCGACGCGTTCGAGGAGTGGATGCGCCTCGTCCGGAAAGAGTGGCTCCACGAAAAGGTGTACATCCTCGCGGGCGTCATCCCGCTGAAGTCGGCCAAGATGGCACAATTCATGATCGAGAAACTCGGGGCGGTCGTACCGAAGCACATCCTGGACCGGATGGAGCGGGCGCCGAATCCGAAGGCGGAGGGAGTGAGCATCGCGGTGCGGACGATCAAGGCCCTCAAGAAAATCGAGGGTGTCCGCGGGGTCCACCTCATGCCAATCGGATGGGAGGAAGTCGTGCCCGACGTCGTGAAGCAAGCGGGCCTCCTCCCTCGTCCCGATCCGAAGCCGTGAGTGGCCTCTCCCGCGTCGTCGCCATTCCGCTCACCGAAGACTTAATTGCATTCTCCCCATTGCCACCCGGTAATAGGGATGGTATCCCCCCGCCGAGCTCTCTTCAGCGTCTCGGATAAAGAGGGTCTCGTCGAATTCGCCCGGGGGTTGCACGCCCTCGGTTTTGAATTGATTGGAACGGAGGGTACGGCGAAAACCCTGAAGGACGCGGGCCTCCCGATGCTGACCGTCGCGGACTACACCGGTCTCCGCGAGGGGTTGGGCGGACGCGTGAAGACGCTCCACCCGAAGATCTTCGCGGGGATCCTCGCACCCCGAGGCGACGAGAAGGATCTGGCGGATCTCGGTGCCGTCCCGATCGACCTCGTCGTCGTCAACCTGTATCCGTTCGAGACCACGGTCGCGAAACCGGACGTCCGGCTCGAGGACGCGATCGAGAACATCGATATCGGCGGCGTCTCCCTCATCCGGGCCGCCGCGAAGAACGCCGCACGCGTCAGCGTCATCGTCCGGCCGGCGCGCTACGGAGAGGTCCTCCGCGCGTTGCAGGAGCACCGCGCTGTGCCGGAGAAACTCCGAAGCGAGCTGGCGATGGAGGCGTTCGAGTACACCTCTCGCTACGACGCCGCGATTTTCAACTACCTCGCGAAACGCCAGGGGAGCGTGCTCCCGCCGGCGCTGCGCCTCGCGTACGACAAGGTCACGGATCTCCGGTACGGGGAGAATCCGTATCAGAAGGCGGCCTTGTACCGCGAGCCGTTCCCGTTCGCCGCGACGGCGACCGCGGAGAAGCTCCAGGGAAAGGAGTTGTCGTACAACAACCTGATCGACCTCGATGCGGCCTTGCGCCTCGCGACGGAGTTCGAGCGACCCGCGGCGGTCGTGATCAAGCACACGAATCCGTCCGGGGTGGCGCTCGCGGCGACGCTTGCCGAGGCGTACACGAGCGCCCATGCGGCCGACCCAATCTCGGCCTACGGCGGAGTCGTCGGACTGAACCGTCCGGTCGATCTCGCGACCGCGAAAGCGATGAAGAAGGATGTCCTCGACGCGGTCATCGCGCCGGAGTACGAGCCGGCCGCACTCGACCTCCTGAAATCGAAGAAGAAAGGAACCTTCCTGGTCCTCCGGACCCGCGGACCGTTCCGGCGCGACCACGGGATCGACATGGTCCGTGTCCTCGGGGGCGTCCTCCTCCAGACGACGGACTTTCCGATGCCCCAGCCCGAGGCCTTCAAGGTCGTTACGAAAGTCTCACCGACGCCGGCGCAGCTGCGCGATATCCTCTTCGGAATCCTCGTGAGCCGGTACGTCAAGTCGAATTCGATCGTCCTCGTCAAGGGCGACCGCACGGTCGGCATCGGAGCCGGTCAGATGAGCCGCGTGGATGCGTGCATGCTCGCCTGCCACAAGGCGGACGCCGCGGCCCGCGGGAGCGTCGCGGTCAGCGACGCGTACTTCCCGTTCCGGGACGGCGTAGACGAACTCGCCAAAGGTGGCGTCGCGATGGTGGCCCAGCCCGGCGGCTCGATCCGCGACGACGAGGTCATCGCGGCGGCCGATGAACACGGAATCGGAATGGTCTTCACGGGGATTCGGTTGTTCAAACACTGAGGGAGCTCGATGGGCCGGACCAGGGTCGGAGTGCTCGCATCGGGGCGGGGCACGGACTTCCAGAGCCTCGTCGACGCGCGCAAGCGCGGCGATTTGGACGTCGACCTCACGGTCCTTGTGTGCAACGTCCCGGGTGCGCCCGTGCTCGATCGGGCCCAAGCGGCGAACGTCCCGGCGGTCCTCGTCGATCATCGGCCGTATGGGAAGGACCGCGAAGGTTTCGAGCGGGAGGTCCTGAAAGTCCTCCGGGAAAAACGGGTCGAGCTGCTCGTCTTCGCCGGGTTCATGCGCCTAGTCTCGGCGTCGTTCATCCGCGAGTTCCCGAATCGCATCATCAACATCCATCCCTCCTTGCTCCCGGCCTTTCCGGGCGCCCACGCGCACCGCGAAGCGATTGCCGCGGGCGTCAAGGTCTCCGGCTGCACGATCCACTTCGTCGATGCGTCCGTGGACGGAGGGCCCATCATCTTGCAGAAGGCGGTCCCCGTCCTGGAGGACGATACGGAAGACTCCCTCGCCGCTCGGATCCTCGAGCAGGAACACGTCTTGCTGCCTCTCGCGGTGAGGCTCTTCGCAGAAGGCCGGCTTCGCGTCGAAGGGCGACGCGTGCGGATCGACACCCGAGGAATCAAGATCCCGCCGATGGCCTAGCCCGCCCGGATAGGCCACAAAATAAAGGGCCGTCCAGGGTTCCTGAACGGCCTCGTTGTGGAGGGATGCTTGTCTAAGCGACCCGGCAACGAACCAACCATATAAGACGGTTTTCCGACGCCGCTCGCGGGACCGTGGAAAGACGTATCCGGCATCCGAAAAAGAAAAAAGGGGTAGGCCGTTCGCCGTTTCAGGAAAACCAGGGAACGGCCCGTTGTGGAGGGATGCTTGTACCGTTTCCTAGAAGCCTGTGATATTTGAACATTGCACCAACTCGAGACCCGTGCGAGTCTTTGCTCGGGGCTAACGCCGCGCAGATCGAAATCGTTCGGCGCGACGGTCCGCAAGGCTTATGGTGGCCGCGCGTGTTCGACGGAGAGGCACGCTCTGATGAAGGGAGTCGGGAAGTTCGGCGAGGTCATGGCCGGCGAGAAAGGCAAGGTCAGCTACGACGAAGTCGCCGCTCGCCTCGAGAAGATCATCCACTCCGGAAGCCAACGCAAGCCGATTACGGACTTCGTATGCCGGGAGCTGCGCAAGATCCCGCATTACACGTGGGTCGGGATCTACAACGTTGATGGATCGGAACTCGTCCTCGCTTCCTGGTCCGGCCCGAGCGCGACCCTCCACATACGGATTCCCCTCGGGCAAGGCATCTGCTCGGCCGCGGTTGCGGAGAAGGCTGCCGTAATCGTGCCCGACGTGAACGACGATCCGCGGTACCTCCAGTGTTTCATCAACACGCGCGCGGAGATGGTCGTGCCGATCCTCCGAGACGGCGCCTCCATCGCGGAGATCGACATCGACTCGGACCAGCTGAATGCATTCACCCCGACGGACCAGGAGTTCGTCGAGTGGGTCGCGCAGGAACTCGTCCGGATCCTCTGAGATCGGTCAGAGGCGGAACTCGCCCCACACCCGGATGAACGTGTCGACTTGGTCCGGCGTCGCCAACTCATAGGCGGTCATGAGGCGCGCGACGGACCTCGGGTCGACGACCCGGTATCCACGCTCGGTCGGCTCCGCGTGGGCGATGATCCCCGCCGCCTGCATTTTCTTCAGGTGATGGGAGAGCGTCGACGGCGAGACGGGCACCTGCTCCAGGATTTCTTTGTGGGTCGCCGCCTCCCGCTCCATGAGAAAGTCGATCACCTTCAGCGGCACCGGCTGCCGCAAGAAGGCGAGGATCTGCTTCTCCGTCTCCGTGAGGGCGGACCGAGCCTCCGCCTGACCCGGCGTCGACCGCGGAAAGAACCGCTTGTACTCCCCGTCCATCGCGGAGGTGATCAGCTCGTGCTTCTCGAGGAACCGCAGGTGGTAATCCGCGAGGGTGATCGACAGGTTCAGCGCTCGCGATAGTTCACGCAGATGGAAACCCGGATTCTTGCGGACGAAGTCATACAGGTCCTTCCGGGTCTTGACGGCCAGGATCTCCCGGTCCATGAGACCACACGACGCTTAGCGCCGCAGAGTGAATCCGTAGAAGAGCGCGAGGATCACGAGGTCGAGGGATCCCGACAAGAGGAAGACCTGACCGGCGGTGAGCTGGAGAGCGAACAACGAAATCGTCAGGAGGAGGGCCTTTAGGAAGAAGACGCCGAAGGCCGCCGCCAAAAAGGCTAGCTGCACATCCCTCGCCCTCCGGAGCGCGAGGACGGCAATGACCGTCAGCACGAGGGCGAAGACCGATTCGGCCGCGAGCAAGACGTTCTCGATCGCCACCATGGGGACCGCCGCGAACCGTAAAGGACCCGGGTGTTAAGGATTCCGGCCTTATTCCTCGCGTTTCTTGCGGCGGCGGTCTGCGACGATCAACGTGAGGGCGATGAGGAACACTGCGGCGGCAAGGGACGCGGCGTAGAGCACGAGATCTCCCTGAAGCTCTGGCGTGCGGGCCACGACGCCTTCGTACGCGGCGCTGTCGACGCCGAGGACCGGATCGTGAACGAGCTTGACCCGCGAACCGGACCCGCTGATCGGGTAGGCCAGATAGAGCTCGTAGGAATTCGGACTCACGGTCGAGATGTTCGTGTACGTCACGGGGATCTCGCGGCCGTCGGCGATGGCCGACTTCGACCAGGAGAAGAACACAGTGGCCGGGCTCGTGGGCGGACCTCCGGTTACGTTGAGGCCGGCCTCGCCCTCCGCGAACTCATTCACGTCATCCCAGCTCCGGTTGTTGAACTCGATTTGCTTCGTGGTGTTGATGCGCACGTCGAGGCCCAGGCCGTACCCCGCCGCGAGGGTCGCGCGATCGACCGTCAGGTCGAGCTTGACCTCCATGGGCGTCAGCACCCTCGTGCTGGAGAGACGCATGAACCGCTCGGCCACGGTGACGTTCAAGGTCATGTTGGCCGTCGTGCTCCGGATGGACAACTCCGTGACGTGCCCGCCATCCGCACTGTCCACCTGGGCCTTCGTCACTGGGGCGTTGGCGAACGCGGTGGTCCCCAACGTCGTTCCCACGCCGACGGTCTCCCCCGGATCAATCCGGTTGTTTTGATTGATGTCGTTCCACTCGACGAGGTTTCTCAGCTCGAGCTGATAGGCGCTGTCGCTGCCGCGGGCCCGCTCATACGTGACGACGAAGGTCCCGGCTTTGTAGGACACCTCGAACTGATCCTGGTAAGGGGCGCTCGCGAGCCGGCTCACGATCGTGAACGTATCTCCAGCCGTCGCGGCGACCACGGTTCGCTGGGTGGCGGCCTCGACCGAATCCGGGACGCCGTCTCCGTCCGAATCGACCACCGCGGGCCGAAGCGTCAGCACCGCGAGGGTGGATCCGATCAAGAGCGCGGCGGCGCCGGCCGCGGCGGCCGCGAGGACAACCTGCCGTGAGCGCAGCACAGAACCGTCCTCGAGAGTCGATGGGGTGCGGCGCATATAAGGAACTTATTCTACGGTTTTCGAAGCTCGAAGACGGAGGCTCCGGCTTGCGCTCGGGCCCTCCCTGGCTCCCCCGCATCGGCGCAGCGTCACTCGCGGACGACTTCTCCGAACGCCATGCGCCGGTGGACCTTCGTGATCTTGATCTTGACCTCGTCCCCGATCTTCGTCCCCGGGACGAAGACCACGAAGTTCGCGATCCGCGCGAGTCCGTCGCCTTCCCGACCGATATCTTCGATCTTGGCTTCGTACACCTTCCCTTCCTCCACCGGGACGTTCGAAGGTCGGAAGCCAGACCCCGAATACGACATCCACGACTCCATGCGGCAGCCCTCTGCCACCGCCACTTTTCGAATCCGCTGCACGGTATATAATGATATAGGGGTGGGGCCGAGGCAGCGCGCCCGTTGACCTCACGATTGTCGCAGCGCGTTCAGGTCTTTCTCGACATCCGAGGGTCGGGAGAATCGCAGGCTCAGGATGAGACACACGATCCCGACGATCAGGACGATGAGCCCGATCGCGGTCACGAGCCGGTTCCACGGACCGAAGGCATCGAAGGCCGTGAATTCGCCGACGCTGATCCGGAGCTCGTCATGGAGCCACGATCCCAACGCGATTCCGGGGCCACCCAGGAGGATCAGGAAGATGCCCGCGTAGAAGAGGAACTTCTCGCGGAAGCCGGTCTTCCGCTCGCTCCCTTCGTCGTCATCGGCCACCTCGGCCGTGGCGGCCGGGGATAGAGCGACGGACGACCCCGTCGGAGTTTCGGTCTCGAAGAGCTCCCCGCACTGGGGGCATTCCGGCGCGTCGATCGGAACAACCGCCTTGCAGGTCGGGCACTCCGCGACGAGACCCTGCGAAGACGCCATGGATGAGCCCGGTCCTGTGGTCTGAGCCTATATTCGTTTCTTCCCCTCTATCCGAATTGATAGGGACCACTCCATCTCGGTGCGGCCGCGTCGGGGCTGTCGTCGTGCGGCGGTCCGGCGCTTCAGAGCGAGGGTTTCGGCTTCGCGAGCCAAGGGACGTGGATCTGCCCGACCAGGTCCCGCCATTCCGCGGGCATCGGGGCGCCTGATTCGTCGCGGCGGTACCAATCTTGGACCTGGTCCACCTTGACGTCGCGGCCCGAGATCGTGACCATCAGGGCGTTGCGCACGTTCGCCGCGGCCTCGGCGGCGACTTGGTTCTCGAAGATGGCCGCGTACGGCGTCTGGGACATCCACCAGAGGACCAGATAGTATGTCCTCCGGCTCGAGATCCGGGGGCGTTTCGGTTTCATCGTGGGTTCCTTGCGACGCGTGATTTCCGTCGTCAAGTGATTGGACGCGGTCGTACGATAAAGGGCTTCTTGGACGGTTCTCGGTTCTGATACTCTGGAGAAGTCAGTCCTCGAACCAGGCGCCACACGAACAACGCACCGCATCGGAGGTGACGTGGACGCCGCACCGTGGGCACGCGTACACATAATCGTTGGCTCCGCCCGACGGCGTGAAGCCTCGGCTGCAGACCGGGCATGCGTCCACATCGGACGGGACCCGGGACCCGCAATCCGGACACGAGAACGTGACGGAGGACATCGGGGCGAACCGGACGCCGCAGACGCATTCCGTGGACTGCTCCGAGACGAACCGCCCGCACGTCGGGCACTGATAGAGACGGACGGAGAGTTCTTTCTCCCGCGGCCTTCCGCGGACGGATGTCGTGACGTCGTTGACGTGATGGAGATCCTCGACGATCTCGAGGAGCGTGCGCCTCGGCGGCGCCGAGGACACTCTGGTCGTCGACGTCGTACGAGACCGCGATTTGCGATCGCTCCCGTAGACGCCGCCCGTGCCTCCGGCGAATGCGGAACCGCAGTGCTCGCATCGGTCGAGTTCAAACGGCGTGAGCTTGCGGCACTTCCAACAGAGGATCCGCGGCATCGAGCCCAGGCTCGACATGAGCTTGTTGAGGTCTCGTGGCGCGTTCAGATCTTGACGCGTCCCTCGCTGCAACACCGTCGAAACCCGCCCCTTCGGTCGCCGGCGCATCGCGCTGTTCGGCCATCACCTATTCGCCAAAACATGCACGCCGTGATAATCAGGACCGGTTCCGTCCCCACTCCATGGGTCGAAGACCTCCCCGCGAATGGTTTAAATGAGCCGCCCTTCTTGGACTCGCCGCGAATGGCGAAAATCCTCGTCTGCGCCGCGTGGCCGTACACATCCGGCCCGCGACACCTGGGCCACGCGGTCTCCACGTTCATCCCCGCAGACATCTTCGCACGATACCACCGGATGAAAGGGGACGAGGTGCTCATGGTCGGCGGGAGCGACATGCACGGCACGCCGACGATGGTGCGCGCGGAGCAGGAAGGCGTCTCCCCGAACGTCATCGCTGAGCGATACCATGCCCTCCACGAGAAGAACATCGAGCAGCTCGGCGTGCGGTACGACCTCTACTGGAACACCGCGGACCCGCATCACAAGGCATGGGTGCAGGAGATCTTCCTCGCCCTGAAGGAAAAGGGCCACGTCTACGAGGCGATGATGGTCTCCCCGTTCTGCACGACGGACCAGCGGTTCCTCCCGGACCGGTACGTCGAGGGGACGTGTCCTCACTGCGGCTTCCCGCGGGCACGCGGGGACCAGTGCGAGAACTGTGGGAAAATCTTGGATCCGTTCGAGCTGATCGACCCGAGGTGCAAGACCCACGGGACCACGCCGATCCCGAAGGAGACGAAACACTTCTTCTTCCGGCTCAGCGCGTTCGAGAAGCCGCTCACGAAGTGGGCAGGGCAGGACAAGGAGCACTGGCGGCACCACGTCCTCACGTTCATGCGGAGCTGGCTCCGGGAGGGCCTGAAGGACCGTGCGATGACCCGCGATCTGGAATGGGGCATCGAGGTGCCCGTCCCCGGGTATGAGACGAAACGGATCTACGTCTGGTTCGAGGCGGTGATGGGATACCTGACCGCGACGAAGGAATGGTATCGCCGCCGCAACACGCCCGACGGATGGAAGGACTTCTGGTTCGACCGGAAGGCCCGCCACTACTATTTCATCGGGAAGGACAACATCGTGTTTCACACGATCATCTGGCCGGCGATCCTGCTCGGCTACGATGCGAAGCTCGACCTGCCGTACGACGTGCCGGCCACGCAATACCTGAACTTCTCCGGCGAGAAGATGAGCGCGGGCCGCGGGAAAGGCGTGTGGCTCTCCGACCTACTCGAGCGGTTCGATCCGGATCAACTGAGGTACTACGGGGTCGCCACGATGCCGGAGACCAAGGACACCGAGTTCGAGTGGGAGGACTTCGCGCAGCGGAACAACAGCGAGCTCCTCGCGGTGTACGGAAACTTCGTGCACCGCGCCCTGACCTTCGCGGACAAGAACTTCAACCACGCCGTCCCGCCCGCAGGCTTCCTCGACGCCTCGGACAAGCGGATGATTCGTTCGGTCGAACAGCAATGGAAGAAGGTTGGCCAGAACCTCGAGTACGTCCACCTGAAGGACGCGATGAAAGAGGCGATCCAGCTCGCCCGCTTGGGCAACCAGTACTTCGATGCGAAGGCGCCGTGGGATCTCATCAAGAAGGACCGCGCGGCCTGCGGGACCGCACTCCATGTCGCGTTGCGCGTGAGCCGGTCGCTGGCCATCATCATGGCTCCGTTCCTTCCGTTCAGCTCGTCGCGTCTCTGGCGGGCGCTCGGGTACGACACGGACGTCCATGCCGAACGCTGGGATCAGGCTCTCGAGGATGTCCCTGCGGGCCAAACGCTCCGGGTCGGCAAGCCGCTCTTCGCCAAGATCGACCTCAGTGAGGCGAAGGAGAGTCCCGCGGACCGCCTCGATCTTCGCGTCGCTCAGATCGTGGATGTCCACGAACACCCGAACGCCGACAATCTGTACGTCCTCAACGTGGACCTCGCGGGAGAGATACGACAGATCGTTGCAGGGATCCGGAAGAATTACTCGATGGACCAACTTCGCGGCCGGAAAATCGTCGTCCTCGCCAATTTGGAGGCCGCCAAGCTCCGGGGAATCGAGAGCCGCGGAATGCTCCTGGCCGGCGAAGACAAGGCGGACGTGGGCCTCGTGCTGCCGCCCGACGGATCACCGGTGGGATCGCAGGTCCTCGGCGAGAAAGGGGCGCCCGTCCTCCCGTTCTCCGAGTTCCAGAAGTACAAGCTGCAGGTCGGCCCCGGAGGCACTGTCCTCTTCCTCGGTCGCGGAGGCAACGAAACGCAAATCAAGCTCGCCGTGGACGGCAAGCCACTGAAGGTCGACAAGGGACTGAAAGAGGGAACGTGGGTCCACTAGGCGATCAACGAATGGCGACCGCCATGGCGATCGCTTGGGCCCGAAGGCCGAATCCCACCGCAAGCTCGCGTTCGATGTCGCGGAGCTCAGGGTCGATCGCCTCGAACCGAACCCCGCTCCAGGTAATCTTGCCGACCGCGACGGGACGGTCGCCGAGGAAGATCGTCACGCGATTGCCAAGCATCGAGCCGACGCGGTAGACGCGCCCGCGCCACCCGAACGTCGTGTGACGCCAGCGGAACCGAATCTCGATGGAGACATTCGGCGATTGGATCGTCAGTCGATCGCGCCATCCGTCATAGCGGACGCGCCCGATCCCCTCTCGAGCGCCGGGGACGTAGCGCCACCCGTGCCGGCCACGTTGAACCGCGAATTCGCGGCCGTCGACGAGGACCCGGTCTCGCAGGATTCCGAACTTCGACTCGACGATCACACGGTCGACATCCAAGCCGGACGCCATAAGCGCTCGCCGGGAATCCCCGGGGCGCAAGCCTTTAAGCGAAGGGTCCACCGTGCGGCCTCCTCCATGCTCCTCGACCTCCACAACCACACGCGCTACTCCCCCGATTCCCGCGTGGAGCCGGCGGCGCTCGTGGAGCTGGCTCAGAGGGTTCGGCTGGCGGGAATCGCGATCACGGATCACAATTCCGTCGGCGGGATCGCCGCGGCCGAGCAAGCCGCGGGCCGCGACTTCCTGGTGATCCCCGCGATCGAGGTCTCCACGAAATTCGGCCATGTGCTCGGGTACGGGATCCGGGAAATCGTGCCGCGAGACCTGTCCGTGTCGGAGACCGCAGAACGGATTGTCGCCTTAGGCGGCGTCCCCGTCGCGGCCCACCCGTTCCGATTCTGGTCGGGGCTCGGTCCGGCGGCCGTCGCCCAGGCCTCGTTCCCCGCCTACGAGACCTGCAACGGCCGGACGCTGCGACGGGGGAACGTCCGCGCGCGCGCTTTGGCCAGGGAACGGAAGCTCGGTGAAACGGGAGGGAGCGACAGCCACTTCCTCGATGAGGTCGCGAAGGCCGTGACGGCCGTCGATGCCGGGGCCTTGCGCGTCGACGACGTGCTCCAGCTTCTCGCTCAGGGTCGCACGTCGGCGCAGGGACTCGATCGCGGTCCCGCGGCGACCGCACGATATGTCACCAAGGCGGTCGGCGAGTGGATGCTTCGCGGGATGCGACGGATCTAGTCAGAGATGTTCCTCGATCCGCGGGATGTACTTCTCGACCGCCATTTTCGTCTTCAGCGGATCCGCGGACGAAGGGAGACGCATCACGAGCAGTGCCTTGCGGCCCGCGTGGATGATCAGGTACTTGTTCGACTTCGAGTGGATCACGACGGACTCGAGCGAGTCCTTTGCCTCCGAAATCACCGTCTCGGCAGAGCCGACGAGGACTGCGAACATCGATCCGAACGTGTCCACGTGGACGCCGCGCGGGAAGCTGCCCGCGAGATAGGTGCCCGCCAAGGAAACGAGCATCGCCTCTTGCACGCCCTCGTTCCGCTCGATTTCGCGGAGAACTGACTCGAGGGCGGTCGTGTCGACCATGGCGTACGCTCCGATTCGGCCCGGATGGAACGGCTGCCGGATTAAACCTTTCCGGCGTGAGTCTCAAGGGGAAAATCGTCAGAGCCCGCGCAGTAGCTCGTGCATCGCGAGGGCCACGTCGACGGCCTCGGCGCCCTTGTCGACGCGGGCCATCGCCTGTTCGTCCGTCATGCCGGGACCGGTGATGCCGAGGCCGATCGGCTTGCGCGTCGCACGCTCGATGTCGAGGAGCGCGCTCGGCACCGCGGCCATGAGAGCCTCGTCGTGGAGCGTCTCGCCTTTGATCACCGCGCCGATCGCGACGGCGGCATCGACGTCCGCACGCTCCAGGAGCCGCTCGACGGCGAGCGGAATCTCGAAGACGCCGGGCACGCGCACGACCGACGTCACGCGGACGCCGCGCGCGTCGGCCCGCGCCAGGGCTCGCTTCACCATGATGTCCGTGACCTCGTGATTGAATTCCGAGGCGACGATCGCGAGTCTCACGTCCGCGTCACCTTGAGTGGGCCTGCGTCGGCGAATCCTTCCCGCTGACCGGTCCCGGCTCGCGCCCGGATCGCGTCCGGTCGGAACAGCAGATCGTAGGCGTTGACTGCGTGCTCACGGGTTCGTCGGTCGAACAGGCTCGCGAGCTCGGCCTCGTCCGCGGCCTCTTCCTCGTGCACCATGACGCCGAGGATGTGCTTGCCCACCTGGGCCTGCACCGCCTGGAGGCCGAAGTCGGCCGCGAGGGCGCAGTCCTTGTCGACCGGCTGTCGTCCGACCATGCCGAGCGCCAGCACGAGATCGCAACTCCGGTCGAATAGGATCCGCGCACCGGCGGCGAGGTCCTTGATGCCGGGGACCGTGTACCGCTCGACCGCGAAGCCGCCGCCCAGCTTCCGGAGTTCGTCGATCGCCGCGGACGCCATATCGTATCGCGAGAACGACGTGTCGACGATCCCGATCCGTGTCACGCGTTTCGTTTTCGCCGCCGAGGCGGCGGGTCCGCGGCGCGCGGAGCGGTTCCCCGTTCGACCTTGGTGAGTCTTTCTTGGAGCGCGAGCCATTCCGCCACCTTCCTCACGATCTTCCGGGTGCCGACGAGGTCGCCTTCGAACTTCGGGAGCCGGAGGACCTTCGTCGCGAGGCCGCGCTTCCGGCATTCCGCAAGGATCCGTTCCTCGCTGTGCACCTGATCGTATCCGATCGCGATGATGTCCGGTCGGATCTCGTCGAGGATGTCGTAGATGTTGCCCTCGTGGCCCAGGACCGCGCGGTCGACCGGCTTGAGGGCCTCGACCATCTGGAAGCGAGCTGCCTCCGGCATGATCGGCTCGTGCTTGAATTTCCGAGCGGTGCTGTCCCTCGCGACGACGACCCAGAGTTCGTCGCCGAGGGCTCGGGCCTCGCGGAGGAAATACACATGACCGGGATGGAGGAGATCGAAGACCCCCGTCGCCATTACACGGACCACGAACGCCACGCTCGGACGATGTCCTGCCCTTCCAGGAACACGAGATTCCTCGCCCGAGCATATGCCTTTGCATCTTGCTTCGAGAGAGCTCGTCCGTCGTCCGCCATCATTTCGCAGATGGTCGCCGTGGGCGCGAGTCCGGCCATGACCATGAGGGCCGTCGTGAGCTCCGTGTGACCCCGTCGATCGACGAGGAGCGGATCCACGGCGTTCAGGAGCGGCACGTGGCCCGGAGACCGGAATTCGTCCGCGAAGACATGGGCCGCCCATCCGTTCTCCCGCTTCGTCGCTTCCTTCGCGATCGCCGCGAAACGCGAGATCGTCCGCGCCCGGTCCACGTCCGTCACCCCGGTGAACGTGTCTCGGTGGTTCACCGAGATCGAGAAGGCGCTGTGCCGATCGTACTTCATATCTTCCTTCGAGATCGCGTCGAGGACCGGATAGGCGGATCCGGATCGCCGGAGCACGTCGGCCATGAACGGGAGACCGATTCGCTCGCGGACCTCCCCGGAGAGCGTCGTGCAAATCAGGCCGCCGGCTTCCTTGCGCAAGGTGCGGACCGACTCGGGCTTCACGAACTCGCTGGCGATCGTGAGGTCCGTCTCCTCTTCACGGCCGTCGCCGTCGTACACGAGGATGAACTCCCCGCGCCGCAAGGCGGCCAGCGCGCGTTCGAGCGCCACGAATTCTGAGGAGCTGGGCGGCGTATATCAAGATTGTTGTAGGAACCAATTTATTGGTCCCCACTGGGAGGGACGGAGGCCTTATTTCGGCCGGTCCCATGGGGCTCACGATGTTGGAGCCGCGGGCGATCGCGCAAGTCGATCCGGGGGGAATGCGGGACATCATCGCGTCTCTCCCGGACCAAATCGCTGCGGCGTTGCGATCGAGCGCGAAGGCTCATTTTCCGGTGGACGAAGCGCAGCGCATTTTCCTGGTCGGAATGGGAGGCTCGGCGATCGCGGGCGATGTGTTCGCGGCGTGGGCCGCCGACCGCTCGAAGGTTCCGATTCAGGTCGTGCGTGACTACCGCCTTCCGTCGTACGCGCGCTCGGAGGATCTCCTCGTCGCGGTGTCGTATTCCGGAAACACGGAAGAGACGCTGGCCGCGACGGCCCAGGGGATCAAGCTCGGGTGCCGCGTGATCGCGATCACGTCCGGCGGGACGCTGGCGGAGCTCGCGAGGAAGAACGACTTCTCAATGTTTCAAGTCCCGGCGGGATTGCCGCCCCGCGGCGCGTTCGGCCATCTCTTCGGAATCCTTGCCGCGATCAGCGGGGACTGGACGGTCGCGGAGGGCGGAGACGAACTCGCTGGGGCCGTAACGCACCTTAAGGAGCTCCGCATGAAGCTCCGTCCGGAGAGAGGCATGCGCTCCAACCGAGCGAAAGCGCTCGCGGTCCGCATCAAGCCCATCGTGCCCATCATCTACGCGGCACCTCCATTCTCGGCGGTCGCGAGACGTTGGCAGACGCAACTGAACGAGAACTCCAAGGTCCTCGCCTTCTCCTCCACCTTCCCCGAAGCAGACCACAACGAGCTCGTCGGATGGATGGAGGATCCGCGCAATCGAACCCACCGACCCATCCTCCTCCGGGACCGCGACGAGGCGCCGGACCTTCGCCGGCAACTCGATATCACGGTTTCCCTCATGAAGCAGAGGACGAAGGTCGAGCAAGTCCAAGACGAGGGCCCCACGCTGTTGAGCCGGCTCCTCGGGACCCTGTATCTGGGCGACTACGTGAGCCTGTACCTCGCGGCGCTGCGACGCGTCGATCCGCTGGTCCTGAAGCCGATCCAAGCCTTGAAGGCGAAGCTCGCCGAATCCCACCGAACAAGCTGAACGCGAGAGACGTCGGGGCGAGCTGGACTAGCTCGAAGGAGTCATCGACCAGACGAAGAATGCGATTCCAATGGCGAGGAGAATCGCAAACATCGTCCCCATAACTAAGAGGAACGGATTCCCTGTTCCTATCCACTGTACGAACGTGACCAGGACGAACGCGGTAACGACGCTAAGGCCGAACAGGTTCGCCAGGACCCAACGACCCAAGGAGTACACCCTCGCCAACCCGAACCCACTTTGCACCTCCACGTAGGCGAGGTCCGTCCCGCGCACGGTGTAAGTCCACCAGAGAAGTCGAAGCCGTTTCATCGGAGAAGCTCGGCCGACGGGCGACACTCCTCACACCTCATCAACATTGTGAGGGAGCGCCCACCGAACCGGCCCGGGTAATTCACAGAGGGAGTCAATCGGTCTCGCTGACGAAAGAGCTGAACGCCGGGGGGGAGATTTGAACTCCCGAGGTCTTTCAACCACGGCGTGGCTGGCGACGGCCTGCCGCCGATTCCAGCGCCGCGCCCTACCGGGCTAGGCGACCCCGGCCTGTGACCGTCCCGAAAAAGAGGAACGAGTGCCGCGACCATCGGCTGCGTCGTAATAAAGATTCCTCGGTTCTCACGCGCGCAATCCTCGGAATGTCCGCGCGAGTTCGACGCGTTCTCGCCCAGATGGATGGCTGTAAAACAGCCACTTCTCCCAGGGACTCGGATCCGCCACGCCGAGGTTCTGATCGTGAAGTTTCACCATCGCGCTGGCGAAGTTCGGCGCGTCCTGCGTGAGGCCGAGGGAGAACCGATCCGCCCTCGCCTCCCGCGCGCGGGACCAAGACAACTCGAGCGGCTGCAGCGACAGGGAGACGAGGCCGAGCAGCGCCGCCAAGAGAGGAAGGCCCGCCATGTCAGCAATCGAACGGATCCCGAACGCGGGGTACAGGATTGAGTACAGCGAGCCGGCGACGGCCAGCGTCACGAGGGACGTCACGGACCCCAGCACGAAGCCGCGAAGCGGGTCGAGGAACTTCTGATGGGCGAGCTCGTGGGCGAGTACCGTGTCCACCTCGTCCGGCCGGAAGTCGTGAAGGAGCGTATCGGTGACCACGACCCGCCGCGTCCGCCCGAGCCCCATGACCGCGGCGTTTGAACGTCGTGTCTTCTCGGAAGCTCGGAGTTCGAAGACCCCTACGATCGGCACCTTCGCGCGGGCCGCGAGCGATTCGAACCGGGCCCGCAGGGCGGGGTCGTCGAGGGGCCGAAAGCGATAGAACATCGGCACGAGAATGATCGGGGCGATGAATGCGAGGACGACCGAGACCGCGAGGCCGAGCGCCCAGGCCGCGAGCCACCACCAAGTCGGCCAGACCGCGAGCAGCCACAACAAGACCAATCCTGCGGCGACTGTCGATCCCAATCCGAGGCCGAAAGCCTTCGCGAGATCTTTCACCCAGCCTGCGAAGCGCTGAGCCGAGAGACCGAACGCGCGTTCCCAGCGATATCCGCTGATATAGCGAAACGGGAGGTCCACCGCCATCACGAGCGCGAACAGGATGACCAAGAACGCGACCGTCGCGGCCCACGATGGTACCGGCAACGAGAGGACACAATCTCGGACGGCACCCGCCCCGCCGAAGACGAGGATCAACGTGAGCGCCGCCGCGACCGCCGTCCGGCTGGCGGACAATCGGATGCGGAGCGACCTCAAGCGGCGAGCGGTCAACTGGCGCTCGACGTCGAAGCCCCAGGCGTCGACCGACACGCGCTCACTTCCAGAGGCGCGGGTAGGTCCCGGGGGCCATGAGCACGCGGTCCGTGTCGGCGGCGGCGCCGGACTTCGCGATGACGATCCGGTCCGACGTCATGAGCGCCTTCGCAATCGCGACCGCTTCCCCTTTTCCCGTGTACACGCCGACGAGATCCCCGACCCGAATATGCTCGGACAGCTTCGCGACGCCGGGGACCGCGAGGTTCGCTCCATGGCAGAGCGCATCCACCGCGGTGTCCTTGATGATCAGCCGGGGCAGATGCCGGAGGAGATCCTCCACGGGGCGGAGGATCGCGCGGACCGGTGTGTCGTCGCCGTCTTCCTTCCAGTATGCGATAGCGTCACGGAACGCGTTCAGGGGATGGGCGTCCGCCTCGGAGAATGTCGCGGCGCGGGTCCGTCGCAGGTCGACGAGGTTTGCGCCGACTCCGAGCGCATCGCCGATGTCCGCGCACAGCGTGCGAATGTAAGTGCCCGATTCGCATCGCACCCGGAAGAGGACGTTCCGACTGTCGACCTCAAGCGGTTCGAGCTCGTACACGTGCCGGGTCCGCTGCTCGCGCTTGACCGCCGAGCGGATCGGAGGGATTTGAAAGATCTCTCCCACGAATCGACCCATCATGGATCGAATGCGCCGCTCGTCGACGTCCTGGTGGAGTTGCATCACGCCGACGTATTCCTTGTCCCCGGCGAGGACCGCCTCGACCGCGCGGGTCGCATCGGCGAGGGCGACCGGGAGGACGCCGGTCACCCGCGGATCGAGGGTGCCGGAATGGCCCGCCTTCGGGACGCCGAACATGTCCCGCACCCATGCGCTGACCTGATGGGACGTCGGGCCCGCGGGCTTGTCGACGATCGCGACTCCGAGGCGGATTCGTTCCGCGATCGACCGGTCCTCGGGCCGCGTCCCCCATTTCGAGTCGGGCACCTCGTGGAGGACGACGAGGTCGCTCATCCCCCCACCCGCGCCGCGATCAACGTCACGATCTCGTCCGGGGTCCGGTCTCGGGAATCGATCATGAGGTCGAAGATCCGCGTGTCACCCAGATCGATTCCGTAGATCGATTTGTATCGGATCCCCTCCGACCGCTCGCGCGCCGTGATCTCGCGTTTCGCCTCCTCCACGGTCGTGCCCTCCCGGCCCGCAATTCGCTTCGCGCGCACCGCGAGCGGCGCATCGATCAGCACCTTCAGGCACGGGATTTTCTCTTTCGCGAGCAAATACGCCTGGATGCGTCCGTCGACCACGACGTCCCGACCCTTCGCCACGTGCGCTCGAATCTCCGAGAGGACGGCCTTGTCCAAGGCGCGATCGAGGCTCGGATCGCGTTCCGCGGCGCGCCCGAGAGCTTCGAGGCTCAACCCGCGCTCTTTCGCCATGGCCCGGAATCGCGTGCCCGCGGAAACGAGCACGGCGCCGCGAGCCGCGGCCCATCGTTCGGCGACCGTCGTCTTGCCGCTGCCGGGCGGGCCTCCAATCACGAGGATCATCGACGTCCCTCAGGCGGTCTCATCCGGTCCCGCGCGAAGCGGGACGCCCATCGCCTGAAGCCGGCGTCGGAAACGGAAGTACTTGAGGACGCGGACGACGATCTGCCCGAACGGGAGCGCGAGTAGCGAATAGAGGAGGACCCACGACGGGAAGACGTAGACGGAGTTCACGAACACGTGGCTGGACCAGGGGACCGCGATCCACTGGTTCCCGAGGCCCTGGAGGACGACATCGACGAAGAGGCGGAGCCACGTGAAGATCACGATGAACATGAACATCGTCCAAGCCATCGATTTCATCGGCGCGGTCTGGACCTCCATCGAGTCCTTCATGAAGCCCTGCTGCGCCTCCTTGAGCTGAGCGAGCCTCGTCTGCTGGCCTTTCCGCATCGCCTCCATCTGCTCCTTGCGCCAGGCGGACATGACCTTCTGGGTGCGGGCCATCTTCACCCAGTTCGTGTAGTGGTCCCGGATGATCGAGCCGATCGTGGTCGTCAACAGGCCGGCGAGGAGTATCGTGAGGACGGGGAGCGTCCCCCCGAAGCCGAACATCGGGAACAGGACCACATTCGCGAACGCCGCGAATCCCGTCCCCACCGCCGGATCGATGATCGCGTAGAGGGCCAGCAGGAACAGGAAGATCATGAGGAACCGGGTCAGGCTCGGACGGCTGAACGGCATCGGACGCACGGCCGTCGGGGCCGTTTCCGCGCTTTCCTCGACGTCCGCGGAGCCGGAATCCTCGGCCACGGATTCGCCAATGGACCTGCCGATATAAGGATTTGCAACTCACATCAGGAGGGAATCAGCCGCTGTCCTGCGGCGTGGGCGTCGTCCCGAGCGCGGACTGGATTTTGTTCGCGAGATCCTCATAACGCTCGGTCAGGGCCTTCTCCTGCTTCTGGAGGGACTTCACGCGAATCGTGAGGGTCTCCTTGTGCTCCTCGAGCTCCTTCTTCAACGCCTCGCGATCGTCCTGCTTGACGAGCAGCATCCCGATGCTCTTGTACACCGGCGTATCGTCCTTGATCTTGACGAGCTCTTCTAAGGTCCCTTCGATCTCGCGCAGCTTCGCTTCGAGCTGCACCCGCTGGCTCCCGAGGACCTGGAGCTGGTTCTGCAGCTGCTGGTACTGGGCAATCTGATTCTGAAGCTGCGGGGAAATCTCCTTCACGATGTCACCTCGCGTCGCACGCGGGCCGCGACGTCGGCCCACCGGAGGTACGAGTTCACGGCGGCGCGCAACGCGCCCGTGTCGTCCGCGTCGATCGTGAGGGTCAGCCGATTCCGCTCGGCGCGCATCGAGACGCGGGCCTTCGGGACGTCGCGTCCGGCCTCGGGCCGCAACGACCGATAGACCACGCCGGCGTCGGGACCGGAGAGCACGATCGTCGCGCGCCGCATGATCATCGCGCCTTGACGACCTTCTTCACGTTCGGCCGCTCTTTGTAGAACATCTTCGAGCCGCACCGCTCGCACTGAATCCCGACCGTGTTGATGTTCGCCCGGATCGGTTCCAGGCACTTTGCGCACTTGTACATGTCAGGCCTCCTCCGCCTTCGCTTCAGGCTTCGGCGTGGTCTCCGTGACCTCCCGCTTGAACGACGTGGTCACGATCGGCCGGTAGGCGCCGCCCGCGAAGACGTAGCCGCATCGGCGGCACGCCCAGACCCCGCTCGATCTCCGGCGGACCGAGATCGCGGCGCATCGCGGACACGTGTGCCGCCCTTTCAGGCCTTCCTCGATCTCTTGCACCCGGCGGCGAATGCGTACGCCGTAGCGGGGGCCGAAACGGCCGACGATGCCTGCCTTTCTCGTGCGACGGGCCATGGAGGACCTCAGGAAGATTGAAGGAGCGGGCGGATGTCGCGGCCGACGCGCTGGGCCGTCTCGATAATCCGCTTCACTTCTTCGTAAGTAAAGCTTCCACTTAAGCCTTTTTGCATCGCGCGGATGTCGCCGTTCTCGTCCGTCGTCACGGTGAGCCGCGCATCGGCCATGCGCTCCTCGTCGAGGCTCGGATCGACGAGCAGGAGGTCCTTGATCTTCGCCGTCGTCACGCTGACCGGCCAGTGCTCGACCGGGAGCGGGAAGTCGTCGCCGAGGCCTTGGGCCTTCGCCGGAGCGATCGTGGAGGAGAGGGCCGCGACCGCGCCGTAGGAGCACGCGTCGAACAAATTCCCGTCGTAATCGAGGACATGGATGTCGATGAACAGGATCCAGACCTTCTCTTTCGGCGTGATGCAGAGCCTCTCCATGTTCACCATCTTCGACTCCCGGACCCCTCGGTCGACGACGCGCGCGAGCTCGATTGCATCGGGCCGCGGTGGGCCGGCCTCGAAGGTGGGACTCGCCATCGGGATCAACTCGACGCTCGTCGACAGCACGCCGGTGTTCGGGGTGTCGGGGTACGGCTCGCCGACGGACATCTTGATGCCGACGAGGACGTCCGTGTTCCCCAGCTTCACGCGGGCGCTCCCTTCGGCGGTCTTGACGAACGCACGGTTGACCGTCACCGGGCGGGGCTGATCGAGGCCGCGGCCGTCGACCCGCTGCCCGGTCGACGCGAGGCGGTACACGTGAGCGCGCATCAGCTCCGACACGACCTCCTCGCTCATCAGATCCCCTCCGGGCCAAAGTCTTCCTCGGGTGGCGACGACGGCTCGTCCGGTTCGACCGGGGCTGCGGCGGGAGGCGACTCTTTCAGGATGTCCTCGAGGGTGACCGAGTACCGACGCCGGAGCGCATCGCGCTGCTGCTCGTAGATCCGTTTCGTGGCATCGATTGACAAGCCCATCGCTTTCTGAAACTCGTCGTAGGTGAGGTGGCCGTCCATCTGCAGCAGGACGACATCGCCCGTCCGCGGGACGATGGCCATCGGGCAGTCCGCGTCCCCGAAGTTGTCCTCGTCCTTGTTGAGGTCGAGGCACACGACACCGTCGATCTTGCCCGACGCACACGAGGTGACGAGGTCTCGCATCGGGACGCCGGCATCGGCGAGCGCCACGCTGGCCGCCGTGAGGCCGGCGCACCGGGTGCCCGCATCCGCCTGGAGGACCTCGATGAAGATGTCGACCGACGTGCGCGGGAACTGCTCCACGAAGACGACCGAGGCGAACGCCTCGGAAATCACTTTCGAGATCTCCACGGACCGACGATCGGGTCCGGGCCGCTTCCGGTCCGAGACGCTGAACGGCGCCATGTTGTATCGGCACTGGACGAGGGCCCGCGCCGGATCCTGGAGGTGCCTCGGGTGCGCCTCGCGCGGACCGTACACCGCCGCGAGGACCTTGTTCCCGCCCCATTCGATGTACGCGGATCCATCCGCCCGCCGCAGGACTCCAGCCTCGATCCGGATCGGTCGCAGCTCATCGAACCTCCGGCCATCCAGGCGCCGTCCGTCTGCGCCGATCAGTTTCATCTCTTTCTCGATGTGCTCGATGTCTTCCATGGAAAACCTTCCTCAGGAGGGCCGCGGCCCTCGTCCTCGTGGTTGCTCCCGCGCGATCAGTTCGCGTACGGCTTCCGTGAGGCCAACGGCCTGGGCCCGCTCCTCGATGAGGCGGATCGCCAGGGCGGCCACCGCGGCGCTGCGATCATCCCCGTCCAACCAGATCCGACCGTTCTGCCCGACGTAGATTCGGCAGCCGGTCAGGTCCATGATCAGGGACACCATGCTCCCTTGCTTGCCAATCACCCGCGGCACCTTCGTCGGCGAGATCTCGATCACCATGCCGCCGTTCAGGCGGCGTGCCTCGCGCTCCTGCATCGTCAATTGGACACGTTTGATCTCGTCGACGCTCAGGACGTGACACATGATCACGTCGCCGACCTTCAGGTACCGTGCGGTGTCGCCGAACTCGACGCGCCACGGAGATTCCGTCGCGTGGAGAGGAGCGGGATAGGGCGAATGGATGTCGACGAGCCAATGCGAGGGGCCTTGGTCGACGACCTCGCCGATGACGGCGTCGCCCCGTTGCGGGATGTACCGCCCGTTGAGCGGAATCACGCTGACGAGACCCTCATGCTCGTCCCGAATGCCCAATTGCGCCGCGAAAACACGTCCGCCTTCGCTGTATGTGCCCGGCCCGGGTTTCAGCCCGGGGCCGCCGACGGCTTCGCCCGGAATGACGATCGGGCGGAGCGCCCCACTGCTCTGCATAGGTGTCTCTCTCTCACGCAACGCGTCGAAACCGAGGCGGCTACTTGAGGCTTCCGGTCTTTGCGGCGCTCTCAGATCCGCTGGTCCGCTTTCAGAATCCGGGTCTCCACGTTTCCCTTCGTTTTCGCGTTGAGACGCTCAAGGAACTCGGTCTGCAGCCCGGCGGGCATCTCGACGACTCCGAGCCACGCGCCTGTCGGAGACCATTCCTCCTTCAGGATCGTTCCGAACGACTTGAGGTCGCCGTACGCCTTCGCGCTGTCTTCGGCGCTCAACTTCACCGCAATCCGAACCTTCTCGAAGCGAATCGGAATGAGAGGCCGGAGGGCGTCGAGGACCTCCTTCACCTGCTCCTCGATGCTCTTGAACGGGTCGACGTGGACTTTCGCCTCTTCCATCGCGTTCTCGATCCGTTGCGGCGGATGCGGCGCGCCCGTCTGCGGGTTGATCGCGTTCGCGGCGATGTACTGGACGATCTGCTTGCGCTTCGCCTCCAACATCTGTCGACGTTGCTCCGTCGTCAGCTGAATCTCGCCGCGCTGGACAATCTGCTTCGCGACCGCCAGGGGCTCCGTCGTCCCGAAGAAATCCATCATCTTCTCTTCGGAGGCTTTCGAACCTTTGTGGGCATCCTTGAAAATCTCGTCGATGGCGAGTTCCCGAAGGAGGTCGACCTCTTTGCCGTCCCGGATCCGCTGGACTGCGTCCGGCTTCACGAGGACCTCGAACTTCTCGCCCGCCTTCTCGATGCGGGCAATTACGTATTCCTTGAAGATATCGTCGCGACGGTCCGATCGGAGCTCTTTAGGCATGACCTCGCTCGCCTACGACGCTGTCGGGATGCGAGTGAGATACTGGCCGACCTCGGACTCCGAGAGCCGACGGAACTTCTCGCCTTCGACGATCAAGCCGACCTCGATCGCGCGGGCATCGAGCTTCTCGCCCTCGGCGGCCTTCTGGAGGCCCTGAAGACCGAGGATCATCGCGTCGTCCTGGGCCATGTTGTCCTTGTACTTCTCCTCGAGGAGTTCCATGACCGCCTGGCGGCCCTGTCCGATGCTGCCGGCCTTGTACGACACGAGCGCGCCGCTCGGATCCGTCTCGAAGAGATGGGTCCCAAGGTCGTCCACGCCCGCCACGAGGAGCGCCGTCCCGAATGGACGCACGCCGCCGTATTGGGTGTAGTTCTGCTTGTAGTCGCAGATGCGTTTGACGAGGAGGTCGACGCCAATCTTCTCGCTGTACGTGACCTTGTTGATCTGCGCCACGAGCCGGGCATAGTCCACGAGGACCCGCGCATCGGCGACGAGGCCGGAGGTCGCCGCCCCGACGTGTTCGTCGATCTGAAAGATCTTCTCAATCGAGGAGGTTTCGACGAGCCGGGATCCGATCTTTTTGTCGGCCATCAGGACGATGCCGTTCTTGAACTTCAGGCCCACGGTGGTGTTGCCGCGGGTAACCGCCACGCGAGCGTATTCCACCTGGAACAGGCGGCCGTCGGGGCTGAAGACCGTAATCGCGCGGTCGTACGCCATCTGGCCCGGCTGCATATGATAAACCTCGGGCCGCTAATCAAGCGGTCACTTATAAGGGTTCTTTTCGGACTGTCGGCGCACGCTGTCCGTTCGGCTCAGATACTTGCGAGTCGCCGCGCGAATCGTCCCGGAGGTCCCGACCGTCGTCACGCGGACCGATTCTCCACCGAGCGTTCCGATTGCATTCAGCGCGTGAATCGCGGCGTCCTTTTCGAGATGGGTTGTCCGGACGAGGCCCGATGAGCGTGCGAAGTCCACGAGCCACAGTCGAAGCGGCATTGTCCGCAGAGCTTCCAGCACTTCCTCGCGTCGGAAGGCCCGAGGACCGTCGACCCGGAACGCGATGTAGCGATACCGCGGGCGTCGCGTGCTCACGCTCGCGCGATGGGAGAGAAATGGAAAAAGGTTCGGGTAAAAAGAGGAGGAGGTCAGCGTACTTCGTCCACTTCGGCGGACGTCTTCACTGGACCCGTGTAGATTTCCTTGCCCAGGAGGGACTTCGACTTGACGCCGGTGATCACGAGCAGGACGCGCACCGTGTTCTGCAGGTCGTCCTCGACGGAACAGCCCCAGATGATCCGCGCCTGCGGGTTGATCTTCTGGCCCACGATCTCCGCGGCCTTCTCCGCCTCGGACACGGTCAGGTCGGGCCCGCCGACGACACGCACGAGCGCTCCCCGCGCGTGGGTCAGGTCGACCTCGCCGAGCAGCGGGGATTCGAGCGCCTCGTTGATCGCGTAGTCGATCCGGTCCCGCTCTTCCTCGCTCTCTCCGATCCCGATCATCGCGACGCCGCCGCCTTTCATGATCGTCATGAGGTCGGCGTAGTCGAGGTTGACGAGTCCGGGCTTCGTGATGATTTCCGTCATGCCTTTGATGGACTGCATGAGGATTTCGTCCGCCACCTTGAACGCCGCGTTGATCGGCAGGCGGGGCACGAGCTCGAGGAGCTTGTCGTTGTAAATCACGATCGTCGTGTCGCTGAACTTGCGGAGCTTGTCGAGTCCAGCCTCCGCGTTCTCCATCCGGATGCGGCCTTCGGATTTGAACGGCATCGTGACGACGCCCATCGTGAGGGCGCCTTCCTCCTTCGCGACGCGAGCGACGTACTGCGCGGAGCCCGTCCCGGTCCCGCCACCCATCCCCGCGGTGATGAACACGACGTGAGCGCCCCGGAGGAAGTCCCGGATCTCCTCTTCGTTCTCGTGGGCGGCCTGTTCGCCGACCTCCGGGAGCGCACCGGCCCCGAGGCCTTTCGTGAGCCGCTTCCCGATGAGGATCTTCTTCGGCGCATGGACGGACAGCAGGTGTTTCGCGTCGGTGTTCACGGCGGCCAGTTGGGCGCCCGTGATGCCGGCCTCGCTGCACCGGTTGATCGTGTTCGACCCGCCGCCACCGCAGCCGACGATCTTGATCGAGACGTTGATCGACTCGACGATCTTTTCGATCTCCTCGTCGTCGCCGTTCTTCTTCTTTTCGACGGCCTTGGCCTTCTCGGACTCGCGCTCTTCCTTCGCCTCGGCTTCCTGGTGTCGAGCCAGGGCTTCGTTGAGAAGTGATTTCATTGTGCCATCCCATCCCGATGGAGACTGACGGCCGGACGAATCCATCTTACCCTATTTAAAAGTAGTCATACATCTGTCAGACAAACCCCGCGTTGACATCCGCCGCGGGGCTGCCGTGAGAAAACGAGCCCTCAACGCGAGATCGTCTGCATCGGGGCCATGTTGATGACGATCCCGGCGTTCGTGATGTCGAACGGATACACGTTCTCGTCGTGGGACGAGCCTTTGTACTTCTCGACGGAGAGGAATCGCTTGATCCCCGTCTCATCCCGGAGCTTGTGCAGACGGATCTCCCCGCGCGCGAGGAACGCCTCGGGTGGGACCTCGCCCTCCTCCGGCAGTTCGAGGGTCAAGAGCGAAGTCACCTTTGATTCCGCCAGGTAGCGCATGAACGATTGCGTCGTCACGGTCTCCTCGAACTCACGCATGCAGAAGTACCGCAGGGCCGTCATCGAGTCGATCACGACACGCTCGTAGTTCCGCTTCAGGAACAGGTTCTTCAGGAGTTGTTGGAGCGAGTGGACGCTCACTTCCTTGCTCTCGAAGTCCGGGGTCTTGCGGATGCGCTCGCCGATCGCACGCATCTTCGCGGGCTCTTCCTCCGTCGAGATCTCCAGGATCGGCGTGGGCTCGAAGCGCCGGATGTCCGAATTCGCGTCGAGGACGTCGAGGTCGTCCAGGTTCCAGCGGAAGCCGCGCATGTTGATCTTGAGTTCGTTCGGAGGTTCCTCCAAGGCGACGAACAGGCACCGCTCGCCACCCGCCAGACCTTCGCGGAGGAACTGCATCGCGAGGATCGTCTTCCCCGCGCCCGGCGGGCCCGAGACGATGTACGGCCGTCCGGGGACGAAGCCGCCGTGGAGCATCTTGTCGAGACCCGGGATGCCGGTCCCGATCTTGGCCGCGGCCGTCAGCGAATCACCTGCGGCGGCCGCGGCGGCGTCGAGATCGGGGGCGGGAGCGGAGCCTTCCCGAGACGCTCTTTCAGCTCCGAGTCGCACGCGAGCGCGAGCTTTATCGCTTTTTGATAGTTCCGGCGTTGGAAGGCGAGCATCGCACGAGACAGCGACACCTCGATGTCCCGGATCGGGACCTGGCGGCGGTGAGCGTCCTCGATCTGTCGCATGATCGACTCGATCACATTCGAGACCTCGTCGATGAGACGGGTTTCCAGGAGCGACTCCCCCGGCTTCGGCGCAGGGGTCGACACCCGGGTCTGCGCCGGCGCGTCGAGGTAGACGACCATCCCGTTGTCCCCGATCGAAATGGGGTGCATCCGATCGTCGAACGACGAGCCGCGGAACTTCTCGATCGAGATCGCACGGCGAATGACGCTTCCGTCGATCCACTTGTTGACCCGGATCTCGCCGCGGGCGAGGAAGAACTCCGTCTCGAGGATCTTTTTGTTCAACCGTTCCGAGATGATGAGGGTCGTCGCCTCGAGTTCCGCCAGGAACCGGACGAACGACTGGATCAAGATCCGACTGTCCTGACCCTGCATCGCGAACATCTTGAGCGCGGTCATCGAGTCGATGACGATGCGCTTGTACCGTTGCTTCGTGCGCTCGAGATGATGAGAGAATTCCTGTTTGATCATCTTCTGCACGCTGTGTACCGTGACCTCGAGCGCCCGGATCTGGGACGACTGGCGGATCTCCGTGACGTCTTCCATGTCCCGCACGTCGAGGGACGTCCCGACGTCGATCACGGAGCGCTGGCGTTTGTGCGCGCGGATGTCCGGCGTCGCATCGAGGATCTTGAGGCGGTCCAGGTTCCACGAGAACGTGGCCATGTTCGCCTTGACCTCGATCGGGGGCTCGTCGAGGGTGACGAGGAGGCACGGTTCCTGCTGCCGGAGCCCTTCAAGCAAGAAGTGGAGGGCCAGAATCGTCTTGCCGCTGCCGGTCGGGCCCGAGATAACATAAGGTCGCGCGGGCAGCAGGCCGCCGTTCAGCATCGTGTCGAGACCGACGACGCCCGTCTTGACGCGATCCATCGAAAGCCTGCCGAGCGCGCGGACCACCCGGCCCATGATGCATAAAAGCTCCGTCCTGAGAATCAGGCCACAAGATTCAGTCATGGGAGCGCGCCGAGTTTAACCTTAAACAAGGTTAACTTCCTCAGAACCAGCGAGATCGCCACCATGGCCCGAGACGAGGACCGCCGTCGACGTCGGAACTCGATAGCGGGGGATGGACTTTCCGGGCCTGAGGTCGTCCTCACGGCCCTTTTGAACCATCGATCTCCGGGTGTCTCACCGGGGACCTGGGAGTCCCGGGGTATGAGCCCGACGGGATATCCTGGCTACCCCACCCCGCTACCTCAGCAGATCGAGCCACGGCGCGACGGCGGTCGTCCGTCCGCATTGGAACGTGTCGGATAAACCTATCGCGCGCCGCTCTCAGAAGAATTTCCGGAAGCGGGCGAGGTCCTCGAGACTTCCCTTCAGTTTGATCTTTCCCGTCGCGTACGCCTTGAACGGACCGATCTCGCGGAGGATGAGTCCGCGCAACGTGTCCGCATCGGTCGAGATTGTGATGTCCGCGGCGTCGACGCCGCCGTCGAGCAGGCCCGCGACCTTCTGGTCCGCAAGTGTGAAGTGATATTTCGTGCCCTCCTTCAGCTCGATCAGGACCGTCTTCCGGAGACCGACGAGGTCCGCGCGGAGCGCTGGGTCGGATCCGACCTTCGCATTGAACTTGCGAATCAGGTCCTCGAGCATCTCCCGCATCACGACCGACCGCCGAATTCGTCGAGCTTGCGAATCCGGGACTCCGCGAGCAACCGCCGCGCGGTGTCCCAGGAGGTTCGGGTGTGCGGCGGCAGGGTCCCTTTTTTCTTGATCCACTTCTCCAGGAACGCGATCGTGTCCGGATCGGACGAATAGCCCGAGCCGATCGTGTCGCCGATCTCCTCCTCGATCACGCGCATCTCGCGGTCGCGGCGGACTTTCGCCAGAATCGACGCCGCGCTCACGACCGGAAAGAGCTCGTCGGCGTTGTGCTGGGAGACGACCTCGACGGCGAAACGCAGCTCTCGTTGGACACAGCGTTTGAACTCGATCTCGTCCACATCGGCCGCGTCGACGTACGCGGTATCCGGATGCAGCCGCTCAATCAGCTGCGCGAAGAGCTTCGCCTCAAAGTCGTTCAGGGACATCTCGGCCCGCATCATGTCAATCTCATCGGCGGGGACTACGAGGAGGTCCCAGGTCGCGCACTTCTCGATCTCGGGCGCCAGCGCCTCGCGCTTCTCCGGGGAGAGTTTCTTCGAGTCCCGGACGTTCATGTGCCGCAACGCGACGTCCGACTCGACCGCGACGCCGGCCACGACGAGCGGACCGAGGACGGGGCCTCTCCCCGCTTCGTCGACGCCGAGGATCACGGCTCACGCCTCGAAGAGCTCGCGGGCCGTCTCTTGCGCACGAGCGATGATGTCCGCCTCGTCGAGGGTTCGCACGACGCCACCCGCCATGAGGACCTTCCCATCGACAATCGTCGCCTGCACATCGCTCCCCCGGCCGCCGTAGACGAGGTGCCGGATGACGCTCTCCGGATAAAAAGGAGTTGTGTGGGCGCCTTTCAATGAGACGACCGCGAGATCCGCTCGCTTCCCGACCTCGATCGATCCGATTTCCCCCTCGACGTGTAACGCACGGGCCGCGTGGATCGTCGCGAGGTCGAAGACGGTCTGTGCCGGCATGATCTTGGCGTCCCACCGGGTCGCTTTGTGCAGGAGCGCGGCGACCTTCATGTCCGCAAAGACGTCCATGCCGTTGTTCGAGATCGGGGAGTCGGTCCCGAGGCCGACGACGACCCCCGCCTCGAGCATCTCCGGCACCGGGGCGACGCCGCCACTCGCCAGTTTCATGTTGGAAACGGGGCAGTGGGCGACGCTCACGCCGCACCGGGCGAGGGCCCGAACCTCGTTCATCGTGACCCAAGCGCAGTGCGCGGCGGTGACGCGTTCTCCGAGGAACCCGATCTTCTCGAGCCACTCCACGGGCCGGAGGCCGGTCCTCTTGCGGTGACCCTCGACCTCGCCGCGGGTCTCCGACAGGTGAGTGTGGAGCCGGACATCGCGGCGATCGGCGATCTCCTTCGCCTTCGCGTAGGTTTCCTCCGAGGCGACGTAGACGCCTTGGACGCCGACCGAGGGGGTGACGAGCGGATCGTCCTTCTGCTTCGCGACGAAGGCATCGGCGTTCTTCAGAGGATTCCCGTGCTGCGTCGTGAACGCCTCGTCGAGCGTGACCCACGACAGAAACCCGCGCATGCCCGATTCGCGCACGGCCCGGGCGACCTCGTCCTCCCAGTAGAACAGGTCGTGGAAGCTCGTCGTCCCGGACCGGATCATCTCTACGCATCCGAGGAGCGCGCCGATTTGCACGTCCCGTCGCGTCAGCTTCGCGTCAATCGCGGAGGCTCTCGGGAGCATCTCTTCGAGCGGGACGTCGTCGGCGACGCCGCGAAGGAGCGTGTTTGCGACGTGCTGGTGGAGATTGATGAAGCCGGGAAGGACCGCGCAGCCGGTGCAATCGATGACGTCGTCCGCGGACTGGTCGACGTCGCCGACTGCGACAATTCGTCCGTCTTCCAAGAGGACATCACCGCTCACGACGCGACGCTTTTCGTCTTGCGTGATGACGAGGCCACCGCGAAGGAGGAGGGACATCGGAGCCGTCGATGGGGCGAGCCGTAGAAAGGGTTTTCGCGGCTCTCCGCGCGGTCGAAGACGCGAACGAGGCGGCTGCCGCGAATCTCCCGATGTGAAAGGGTATTGCGGTCCGAGCCGATGCGCATTCGTGGACCTCGACTTCTCCAAAGCTCTGCAGCGCTGCCTCGATCAAGTCGAGCCGGGCCGGGTCACGACCTGTGGAGCGGTCGCCCAGGCGTTGGGCGATGTCCGAGCGTCCCGAGCCGTCGCCTCGTGGATCGCAACGCGCCCGGACACGTCCGGAGGACACCGGGTCGTCCGCGCAGACGGTCGACCGATCCTCGCATCGGCGTCCCGCGAACTCTCGCGGGAGGGCACGCGCCTGTTCCGAGGCCGTGTCTCCGCCGATCAACTCACGGATCTCTTGGAACCGACCCGATTCCTCACGGCACTCCGCGAGGAACAGCAGAAGCTAAGCGAACGAGTCATCGAGCAAGACGGTGGCCTGCAAGTCGAACGCGTCGCCGGCGTCGATGCCGGCTACGATGGAAATACGATGCACATCGTTGCGGTTTCCATCGACGCGAAGGACCTCGCGCTCACCGAAATCATTGCCGTGAAGCGCCAGGCTGAGTTTCCCTACATCCCGACGTATTTGGCATATCGCGAATTCCCCGGGATTGAAGCGGCCGTTCGCCGCCTGAAGCGGCGACCGGACGTCCTTCTAATCGACGGACACGGCCGTCTGCATCCGGCGCTTTTCGGCGTCGCGTGTTATGTCGGCGTCCGACTCGACCTCCCAACGGTTGGCGTGGCGAAGCATCCGCTCGTCGGTCGGGTGAGACCGAGAACCCGATCGCCCTCGAGAGCGTCCCCGGTCGAGTTCCGAGGTCAGGTCCGCGGATATGCGTGGACTCCGCCGGGCCGCGAACGTCCCATCTACGTCTCGATCGGCCATCGCATCTCGCTCGAGCGCGCACTCGAAGTGGTCCGCGGTTCCACCCTCCGCGGATATCCGGAACCGCTGAGGCTCGCCGATCGAATTGGCCGCGAGATGAAAAGGAATAAGGAATGAAAAACGGGAAAAGGGTGCGACGCGATGAGTCGCCGAGCGACATATCATCGCGAGGGCTGGCCGGGCAAGCGCCTATCTCTTCTTTTTCTTGCCCTTCTTTTTCTTGGCCACTTCTTTCCTCCCTATTTTCTGTATAGACAAAAGGGGTCTTAAAAGTAGCGAAGCGACAAAAAAACGTCTATTTTGCGATTTATATAAAAACGGAAGGATGCGAAAGGCACATCGAAACCGTTTTGGAGTGCGCTCGCATCACGCAATTCGTGGAAGTTCTGGTGTTCGGCGCCGGCGCGATCGGAAGTTTCTTCGGAGCTCTTCTTTCTCAACGTCACGATGTGACGCTTATCGGGAGGGCAGAGCACAGCTCGACGATCAAATCACGCGGCCTCCGAGTTCGCGGAAAGACTGCGATTATTGCGAAACCTCGCGCCGCAATCCGCGTGTCGCGCACCGCGAGACCGGATTTCGTTTTCGTGACGACCAAATCGTACGATACCGCGAATGCAATGCTCGTGTTGCGTCCGTTCGCCGACCGAGCGATCTTCGTCACCTTGCAAAACGGTCTCGGAAACGCGGAAACAATCGCGAGGACCGCGCGGCGCGTCGTCGCCGGAACCACGACGCACGGAGTCACGTTCGTCGGGCCCGGCGAGATCCGTCATGCGGGGATCGGCGAAACGGTGCTCGGCGCGTGGAGCGGAGTGGACGAGTCGGATCTCGTCCGGTTGCGGGATCTTCTCGCGGACGTCGGAATCGTCGCGAGCGTGACGAGCGACATTCGAACGGAGCTGTGGTCCAAGCTCGTCGTGAACGCGTCCATTAACCCGATCGCAGCCCTCGCAGAGCTCCCAAACGGCCGGATCGTGCGCGACAAACACCTTCTCGCCGTCCTCGACATGGTCTGCCGCGAGGCGACCGAGGTCGCGAAGGCCGAAGGGGCGCGCGTCGATTACGAAGAGTTGCGGCACCGCACGCTCCTCGTCGCGAAGCGGACCGCTTCGAACCGGGCGAGCATGCTCCAAGATCTTGACCGCCACCGCCGAACAGAAATCGACGCAATCACTGGATCAATCGTACGGGCCGCGGAACGCCATCGGATTCCCGTTCCCCTGAACGCGGCGCTGTACGCGCTCGTGCGAGCGAGGGAAGCAGCCCATCACGAAGCCTCGGGTCCGAACGTTCGCCATCAAAGCTTATAAACCACTATTTAACTCCCCTGCGTACCAAACCCCGTTGCGGTCCCTCTGAACGGCAACGGGATGGTGGTGTCACTTTGGCCAAAATCAAGATTGAGAACGTCGTCGCCTCGACCTCCCTCGGGGAGGAACTCGACCTCCAGGCGATCGCCCTCGCCCTCGGCGGGGCCGAATACGAGCCGGAGCAGTTCCCCGGACTCATCTACCGATTGAAGGAACCGAAGACCGCGACGCTCCTCTTCCGGAGCGGGAAGGTCGTCTGCACCGGCGCGAAGAGCCTCGAGCACGTCAAGACCGCGATCGACATGGTCGCGAAACAGATCGAGGCCGCCGGCATCCCGATCAAGAAGAACCCGGTGATCGAGGTCCAGAACATCGTCGCCTCGTCGGACCTGGGGACAGAAATCAACCTGAACGCGATCGCGATCTCTCTCGGCCTCGAGAAGGTGGAGTACGAGCCGGAGCAATTCCCCGGCCTCGTGTACCGCATCGACGTACCGAAAGTCGTCGTTCTCCTGTTCGGCAGCGGCAAGCTCGTCTGCACTGGCGCGCGCAAGCCTTCCGACGTCGAGGAGGCCGTCGAGAAGATCACGCAGGAGCTGAAAGCCGCTGGCTTGCTCCGCTAGGCGATGTTAGAGCTTCGGACCGAAATCGAAATCGACGCGCCTGCCGAACGCGTGTGGGCCGTCCTGCTCGATTTCGAGAGGTTTCCGGATTGGAACCCGTTCATCCGATCGATTCGCGGCCAGGCGCTGGTCGGTTCTCGACTCGAAGTGCTCCTCGGGGCGTCGGGTACGCGCCCGATGCGATTTCGACCCACTGTGAAGGCCGTCGTCCCGAACCGCGAGCTCCGCTGGCTCGGCCGGCTCGGGCTCCCTCGCCTCTTCGACGGCGAGCACATCTTTCAGATCGAGCCGCTCGGGCCGACGCGCGCACAGTTCGTTCAACGGGAGCGATTCCGAGGCCTATTCGTCCCGCTGCTCGCCCGGAGCCTGAATCGGGACGCCCGCCGCGGCTTCGAGGAGATGAACCGCGCGCTCCGAGAACGCGTCGCCGTTTCGACCGTGAGTCGGCCTACACCCGGGAAAGCCTAAGAGACCGCCCTCGTTTGGCGATGCGTGGCCATCTTCGACAACCACATCCATCTGCGTGCGAGCTTCAAAGGCGTCGAGGCCGCGAAGGCGTTCGAGAAAGCCGGCGGCACGGCGATCTTGCTGACGCACAGTCCGTACCCCGAGGCGCCGATCGCCGGCGCGGACGACTACCCGGCGGCGTATGAACTGACGCTCTCGATGGCGGAAGCGGTCCGCACCGCCACTCACCTCCAAGTGTTCGTCGCGCTCGGACCGTATCCAGTCGAGTTCATTCATCTGAGGGAGACGCTCGGCGACGCGTCTGCGGTGGACGCGATGACGCGCGCGATCGACCTGGCCGCGAAATACATTCGCGAGGGGAGGGCCGTCGCCTTCGGGGAAGTTGGGCGACCTCACTTTCCGGTCGGCGCGGACATCGTACGGGCGTGCAACGGCATCGTCGCGTACGCGATGGCTCAGGCGAAAGACCTCGGATGCGCGGTCGTGCTGCACACCGAGGACCCGACCCCCGCGACGTTCGCGGAGTTCGCGGCAATGGCCACGCGGGCAGGGTTGGATCCCAAGTACGTCGTGAAGCATCATTCGACGCCGTTCACGCGACTGGCGGACACCGCGGGACTCGTTCCCTCGATCTTGGCGAAGGAAGAGCTTGCTGCGGAAGCCTTGAAGGGTGGACCTCGGTTCCTCCTCGAGACAGACTACATCGACGACCCGAATCGACCCGGGGCGGTCCTCGGACCCGCGACCGTGCCGAAGAAGACCCGGGCATGGCTCGACAAAGGGATTCTCACCACGGAGCAGGCGTGGTCCATCCACCACGATTTGCCTGAGAAGACGTACCGCATCCAAATCGACTGACTCGCACGGCCGTTCCACCCGGCTAGCGAAGCGCGCGAAAGCCGTGGAATTCTCCGTTCGGCTCGGACCAGGAGACCTCGACCGATTCGACCCGGGCGTACGGTTGCGACGTCTTGTTCCATTCGATGCAGGTCTCGATTGTGGATCGTTCGCCTTCGAACACCGCTTCGACGCTCCCATCCCATCGATTCTGGACGTAGCCGTCGAGTCCCATCGCTTCCGCCTTCTCGGCACAATACGCTCGGAAGTTGACCCCTTGCACGCGTCCGAGGAAGACGACGACCGCACGGGCCTTCACAACGAAGCGAATCGAGACGATGTCAAAGAACTTTATCGTCGCGATCGCCAATTCAACTCTGAATGCCGCGGAGGGTCACAGCAGCAACTCGGCGGACGTCAATCGTCTGCGACCATACGTCGAACGCGCACTCACATTGACCGGATGGGATCTCGACCGAATTGCGCCGACACGAATCGGGCCTGGACTGCCGTGGAATTACGAGCGACGCGCGCGGGAACTCTTGGCCCAGGCCCAGTCCGTGCTCGACTTGGGGACAGGTGGTGGGGAGCTCTTCGCAGAACTCTGTGCGGGATATCATGGACGGGCCATCGCGTCGGAGCCGTGGGCCGTGAACGCGCCGATCGCGAAGCGTCGGCTGTCCCGGCGGGAGGTCGACGTGGTGCGCGCCCACAGCCTGCGTCTCCCATTCCACAGCGGAGCGTTCGACCTCGTCCTCGATCGGCACGAAGAACTTGACCCGAACGAGGTCCACCGGGTCCTGCGACGCGGCGGATCTCTCCTCACGCAGCAGATCGGAGAGAACGAGTGGAACGAATTGCGACCGTTCTTCCCCCGGATGCAAGATTTCGGCCCTCTGCTCGATCGGTACGTCTCCGGATTACAGCAGACCGGGATGACCGTCGCGGTCGCGAAGGCGCACGACTTCCGGTCGGCGTACCGCGGACTGGGTGAGCTCGTGTATCTGCTTTGCATCTCGCCATGGACGATCCCCGACTTCGATCCCTTGGGGAAAGACCTCGCCGCCCTCCTCCACATGGAGGACCGGCTCGCCGCCCGAGAGGGCCTCATTCTCACCGAAAGCCGTTTCATCATCGAGGCTCGCAAGACGACGTAGCCGACGGAGTGCACACTGACGGGGCCGTACTTTTCTTATACGCCTGCCTGCTATCGCTCTCTCCCCCTGGGCGGTTCTTCATGAAGCGGAACAAGGTCCAAGACCTTCATGTGTCCGACTTCATGTCCACGGAGCTCGTCACCGCGAGCCCGGACGAGACGCTCGGGGATGTCTTGGGCAAGATGAAGTCGAACGATATCCATGAGCTTCCGGTCCTCGATCGCAAGAAACTCGTGGGCGTCGTGACAATGCGCGAGCTCATGCGCCGACGCAACATCCCACCGAACACGAAAGTCTCGACGGTCCTCGAAAAACCGCCAGAAATCAATCCGGAGACGCCGCTTCCCGAGGCGGCGGAGAAGATGATCTCGGCCGGGTTCCGTGCGATCCCGGTCATGAAGGGGAAGGGCCTCCTCGGAATCATCTCCCGCTCGGACATCGTCCGCGCGCTCGTCGAGAATCGGGCCCTGGAGGGCGTCCGCGTCTCGGAATTCATGACCCCGAACCCTCAGGCCGTCGCCGAGGACGACACGGTCGATCATGCGGTCCAGATCATGCGGTCCCTCGGGGAACGATCCGTCCCGGTCGTGGACAAGAACCGACACCTGAGAGGGGTCGTCGGTCTGAAGGACATCGTCGAGTTGTTCGCCCAGCCGAAGGTCCGCGAGCAGTACGGGGACCGTGCCGGCCGCGAGGAGAAGATCGCCCTGGAGGTGAAAAGCGTCATGCGCTACCCGCCGCTCACCGTCGGGCCGGAGGCCGACGTCCACCGCGCGGCGGAGCTGATGGCGAAGAACCATGTCTCGTCGGTCATCGTCACGGAGAACGACGAGCCCGTGGGGATCATCACGAGCCAGGACCTAATGGCGTTCCTGGCGGGACTTCGGGAACGCGAACAACTCTTTGTCGAGGTGGGCGGTCTCGAGGACGAGCCGAAGGACACGTACGACGAGATCTACGAGGTCATCCAGAAGGAGATGCGTCGGATCGCGCCGCTCGTGCAACCGCGGACCCTCGCGATCCACTTCCAGAAGTACAAGCCGGAGGGCGACCGCTGGAAGTACTCGCTCCGCGCGCGGTTCACGACGAGCCACCGGATCTACTATGCGCACGAATTCGATTGGGACCTCCGGGTCGCGTTGACCAAGCTTCTCGACACGCTCTACAAGCGGATTGTCAAGGAGAAGGAACGCAAGGTCACGGAGCGGAAGCGGCACCACGCGTCAACGTAGGTTCCAGAACGGTCGGTGGGCCTGGATCGTCGCGTCGATCGCAGGGCGACCACGGACATTGTCGTCGAGGTTCTCGGAAAGGACGAGCCGCGTCGTTTGACCGCGAAGGCGCCCGACGACGCCGGTGATGACCTCGCCCAGCGCGTCGAGATGATATCCGCCCTCCAGGGCCAAGGCGAGCCGGCTGCCGCACAGCCGGGCGGCCAGGGCCGCGCTTCGACTCAGGAGTTCGACGTACCCCGGCGAGGAGAGTACGAGCGACGTGATCGGGTCTCGATAATGCGCGTCGACTCCGAGGCTGACGAGCACCACGTCCGGTCGGAACTGCTCGACGATCGGCTCGACGACCCGGTCGTAGGCCGCGAGGTACGAGGTGTCCCCGCACCCCGCAGAGAAAGGGATGTTGACGGTGAATCCGCGGCCCTCTCCCGTGCCGACGTCTTCGGCGGGACCCGTGCCTGGGAAAATCCCGTACTCGTGGGTCGACACGTACAGGACGGATGCGAACCCGGCAAAGATGTCGCGCGTCCCGTTCCCGTGGTGCGCGTCGTAGTCCAAGATCGCGACCCGCCGTCCCTCTGCGACCTGATCCGCCGCGGCGATCGCGACGTTGTTGAGATAGCAGAAGCCCCCTCCGTAGTCGGGGCCCGCGTGATGGCCCGGCGGGCGCACGAGAGAGACGGTTGGACGGCCGTTCCCCGCCGCGGATCGCGTCCCGTGGAGGACCGCGCCTGCGGCAAGAAGGGCCTGGTCGAAGGTCCCTGGGTGCACCGCCGTCTCGGGGTCGAGCAGCCCTTCGTCCAGATTCTCGAAATGTTCGAGGTACGAGTCCTGGTGGACCCGCTTCACCTCGCGACGCGTTGCGGGGGGCGCCTGCTCGACGCCCGTGAAGAGGCCGGCCGCTTCCAGGTGCGAGACGATCGATCGCAGTCGATCCGGCCGCTCCACATGGAAAGGCGAGGCGACGTGATCGAGGAAGCGCGGATCGTAGACGAGCACGGCCGAGGGAGCGCCGGGGCGGACTTCAAGCCATCGCCGAGCGCCGCTGGGACCGCGCCGAACGAGCTTATCACGATTGAAAATCACGCCGCGAAACATCTGAGAATTATGTCGGCACGCTTAAGCGAACTCGATTTAATATGTTCGATTCAGAGAGCGGACCGGGGCGGGATGAGAGTCTTTTCGCCGAGAGGTACAGTCGTAATTCTCCTGGTCGGAGCTCTCGTCGCGGTCGGATCGTTGCAACTCGGACGACCTTCGTCACACGCGAAAGCCGACGCGATGAGCTTCTGGGAGGCGGCGGGGCGGGGCCTCGTAACGGCGACCGTCGTGAACGAGACCTATTTCCGCAACGGAGAAACGCTCACCTCGCCGGTCGGGATTCGGCTCGATAACGCGGCCGAGACGCCGGTCACCATCCCCGAGGAGGCCGTGCTGATGAGCCCACATCCACTCCAGACTCCGGCCCCGGATCCCCTTCGCACGACCCAAGACGCGGTCCTGACCGTCGAGACGGTTCCGGCGCACGGTTCGCTCACATACTCGTATGGAGATCTGGTCGTGCAAAACTTCCTCGCCCATCCCGCGTGGTGGTGTTCCGAGGAGTTCCAATTCACCCAAGCCGAGATCCCGTACCGGATCGGTGGGGAGACGCTGCCATTCGCGCTCCGTCCCATCCTCGCGAACGAACATCACGAAGGATCCGGTTCGAACACCCAGGACGACTTCTGGACCTACATGCGGTCGTACCCGACGGTCGTCGTCGGCAAGGAGCCGCTGTGGACCCAGATTGACGGGACGCCGGGCAAGCGGATTCATGTGACGATCGATGCGACGAACATCGCGGTGTACACGTTCGAGGACACGATCACGAACGACGTGAACGTGACCCACGGCGTGCTGGAGGACACCGTGCCTGCGGGTTGGAGTGTGGAGGAGGGGAGTTTTTCCGTCCCGCCTGACGAGAACGTGAGCCACGACGATGGCTCGCGGACGTTGCGGTGGAACGTCGACCTGCCCGCGGCGTTGGAGAGCAGCTCGGAGGACCCGCAATATCCGTCGGCGTACGAGCCCCTGATTCGTTCGTACACGCTCGTCGCGCCGGCCCTCGCCGCGGGACGGGTGGAGCTGCCGCGAGCCCAATCCGACATCGACCGGGACGGGATCGCGGATGCGGCCTCCGCACCGCCCCTCGTGGACGTCTTCCCGGTCGGCACCCCCCACGCGGACGCGGGCGGCCCGTACGCCGGGCGGGAGGGGGACACGATCCTCCTCACCGCGGCCGGTTCGACGGACCCGGACCGCGATCCGCTCCAGTTCCGGTGGGACTTCACGGGCAACGGGACGTTCGAAACGCAATGGTCTTCGTCCCCGACGGCGGAGGCGCGCTACACGGACGACTTCTCCGGGGCCGCGGTCGTCGAGGTCTCTGACGGAACGCACGTCGCCTCGGCCGCTGCGACCGTGACGATCACGAACCGCCCGCCGGAGATCGAGCACCTCGACGCGATCGCCCAAGCGTCGTTCCGAATCGAAATCGCGGGCGAGAAGTGGCATGATCTCTCCTTCACGGTCGACTCGGACACCGGGGTCCTCGCGTCCCTAGATCTCGTTCGGAAACCCGGCAGCCCGGCGAAGCAAGCGGAGACGACGGACGTCCTGAACTTCTCCCTCCGGGAACACATCAGTGCGACGCTCGCGTACACTGCGTTGAACGACCGGTTGAACGATCAGCTCGGCGGAGACAACCCGGCCTGGATCGTCATTGTGTTCCCGGACGGCCACGAGCAGCGGATGTTCCACAACTTCAACCTCCGGCATCCGTCGACGTGGACGTGGACCGTGGCGGACCTCGTCCCGTTGGTTGTCAAGGCGGGCATCACGTTCCGCGCAACGCTTCACGACGCGGGCAGCGACGACCTGTTCGCGACGTGGGACTTCGGGGACGGGACGACGGTCGAGCAGACGTTCTGGAACAACGGCGTGGGTGCGGATCCGCCTCAGAGCCAGGGAGGGACCGCGCCGTTCGACGTCACCGCGATCGTCGTGCACGGATTTTGTCCGGGTGGTTCGTCCACCGTCACGCTGACGGTCCGCGACGACGATGGCGGGGCCACGCAAGCCACGTTCTCCCTATCGAATCCGTGACGGGCAAAGGTCTTTAGCGCCTCGCCCGCGTGCCGAGCGTGTGCTGGAAGCCCGCCGGGTCTTGCGCGGAGAACGGGTCCTCCTCCGGCCGCTCGCCTCGACGGACCTTCGGCGCTGCGTGAAGTGGTTTTCGGATCCCCAGATCATCCGCTTCCTTGGGCGGGACGCCCCGGTGACGCTCGCCGAGGAAGAGCGGTGGTTCCGCGATTACGAACGGCGGACGGACGAACAGATCTTCGCGATCGAGGTCGAAGGCCAGCACGTCGGGAACCTCGGTCTGCACAAGATCGACCGGGTCCACCGCAAGGCCGAAGTCGGGATCGTGATCGGCGAGCCGTCGTTCTGGTCCCACGGGTACGGCACGGAGGCGATGCGGGTCGTCCTGCGGTACGGCTTCGACGTGCTGGGCCTCAACAAGATCTCGCTCGACGTGCTCGAGTACAACACGAGGGCCCTCCGAACCTACGAGCGCCTCGGGTTCCAGCGCGAGGGCGTGCACCGCGAGGACATCTACAAGGACGGACGCTTCGTGAACGTCATGCGGATGAGCATCCTGGCGCGTGAGCTCCGCGAAGGACCGGCCGCCTGAAGGCGCTCAGAGTTCCAACAGATCCCGCGGTGCGGTGCTCATGTATCGCGGACTGCCCTTCGTGATGAGGACGTCGTCTTCGATGCGCACCCCTCCGAATCCGGGGACGTACACTCCCGGTTCATCCGTGAAGACCATGTTCGGACGGAGCACGAGGTTGCTCGACGCGTTCAGCGCACCGCCGTCGTGGACCGCGAGCCCGATTGAATGCCCGAGTCCGTGGATGAACCGCCCCTTGTACTTCGTCCGGTCGATCAGATCCCTCGCGGCCGCATCGACCGACTTCGCCTTCGAACCGGGTCTCATCCGCGCGAGCGCCGCCGCCTGGGCCCGGGCAACGGTGCCGTGCATGCGGCGCTGCTCCTCGGACGCCGAGCCCACGACCACGGTCCGCGTGACGTCGGAGCAGTACATGTGGTATATCGCGCCGAAGTCGATCACGATCATGTCCCCGCGCTCGATCTTCCGCTCTCCCGCCGTGTAATGCGGCTCCGCCCCGTTCGGACCGGACCCGACGATCGTGTGGAAGGACGGTCCCGTGGCCCCGTTCTTCTGCATCCGGTACACGAGCTCGGAGGCGACCTCGGCCTCCGCGACCCCCGAGCGGACGAACGGAAGCGTTTCCTCGAAGGATTTCGTCGCGATGTCGCACGCCCTCTGGATCCGCTTGATCTCCTCCGCGTCCTTCACGAGCCGGGTCTTCATGACCGCCTCGGAGACATCGACGAACCGCGTCGACTTGGACGCCTGTTTCTTGAGTCGCTCGAACGCGGCCTGGGTGAGCTCAGCCGCGTTAATACCGACCTTCCGATGGCCTTTGAGCGCAGCTTTCATGCGGCGGGTCGACTCGTCGCGGGTCTGGAACACGTGGAGCGGGAGGCCGCTCTTCTTCGCGGCTTCCTCCTCCAACGCTGATGTCGTGATCTCGCAGCCGCCGTCCGGCGTGAGCCAGGCACCGCAGCCCTCGAACAGTCCATCCGTCAAACCGGTCGCGTAGAAGAACGAACGGTCGATGTGCGGCTCCGTGGAGTTCAGGAAGACGATCAGGTCCAGGCCGTCGTTCACATTGCGGAAAATGCGCCGCACGCGGTCGCGCACGAGAATCCCCCGCGCCCAAACGTCATGCGCATCTTAAGGATTCGTAGCCCGAGGCTGGTCACCGTTTGCTCGAACTGATTCCGTCGTGAGTGAGCACATAGGCGTGCGACAATGAAAATCCCCAAAGCCACAGCATCACGAAGAAAATCGCAACAAGCGACCAAAACTCGGGGCGGACTATGGCGACGCCGATCACTAGAGCCAGATAGACAAGCATGGCGACGCCGACGAAACGGACCAAGACGGCACGCGCGGCCATTCGCGGTTAGACCATTGCGATTTCGGGGTAAGAAACCATGGGCGACTTCCGAAGGATTTTAAGTGCGGGAACGGTCCATGGTCTGATGGCGAAGCGACGGCATCGCGGGATGGAGCGGCGGATCGCCCTTGAGCGGATGACGACGCTCTTCCACCTGGCCGAGGGCGAGGCGCTCCAACGCCACGCAGGCCGTGCGCGACGATACGTCGAACTCGCGCGGCGGATCGGGATGCGTTACAACGTTCGAGTTCCGGCGCCCTTCAAGCGGTCCTTTTGCAAGAAGTGCCTCGCGTTCCTCCTCCCCTCTGTCAGCGCTCGCGTCCGCGTTGGGCGGGGTCGGGTCGTCGTGACGTGCACCACCTGTGGCGCCGTCCAGCGGTATCCGTATCGCCGGGAACAAGCCGGCCGTCGCGCGTCCCGCGCCTAGTACGACGTCGTCATGTCGATCTTGCCCGCCCTCCGAGCCAGATACTCGCCCAATTTGAACACGCCGATGCTGAGGGCGAAGAAGATGACGGTGGACACCAGGAGGAAGGCGAGAATCTCGAGGTCGTCGAAGCCCGCGAGGCCGGTATTGAGTTGGAAGGGCAAGAGGATTCGCCGGGTGATCTCGAACCAATACGTGAGTGGGATGGCTTCTCCGATCGCCTGTCCCCAGGTGGGCAGAATCGTGAGCGGGAACAGGACGCCGCAAAAGACGTAGAAGACGCCCGGGACCGCCTCCGCCAGGGTCTGCGAGTGGCGGGCCATCAGGAACGTCGCGGCGCCGAGGGTAATGCCGATCGCCAGGAGGACGAAGAGACCCAGCGCCAGGCTGACGAAGAACAATGGCAGGCGGTCGAGGGTGAGCTGCATCTGGACCCCATAGGAGGCAAGGAGGAATACCCCGAAGGCCAACGTAATCAGGACGGCGAAGACCGATACGACGATCTTCGAGAACGCCCGCCCGAGGATGTACACGTAGTAGGAGATCGGCGAGATGTACACGTATCGGATCGTCTGGTACCACTCCCGGTCGGACTGGATGACCTGGAACGTCCCGAACAGGGTCGAGCCGACGAAGATGAAGAAGGCGTTCCCGACGTAGAGGAAGGCGAAGGAGTGAGGGTCCGGAATCCCGTTGATCGACCAGATCACGACGTACATGAAGATGAGGATGAACGCTCCCGCCACGGGCTTGACAATCGAGTAGATGACGAACAGCCATGGCTCCGTCCAGTTCGAATCCATTTCCCAGCCGAGCCAGGCCGCCGTCTTGAAGGTCCGCCAGTACGTATTCATTGATGCCGTGAGGTCAGCTTCCCCTCGCGCTTCGCGAGCGTCTCTAGGTACGCGAGGGCGTACCTTGCGAGAATCAAGAATCCGACCGCGAGGACCACGAGGATCTCGAGTTCCACGGGCGCGCTGAGGACCCAGAACTTTCCCCCGAACGCCGTCTCTCCGAGGGTGAGCTGGCGGAGTGCGTCGAGGCCGAGACCCGCCGGGATGATGGAGCCCAAGACGGCGACCACAGAACCCCATCCGCCGGACTGGTAGAGGCCACCGAGAGGGAAGTAGAAGCCGCTCGAGAAGAAGATCGGCTCCTCCATGAGGGCGGACAGGTTCCACGCCTCGCGTCCCCAGAGCAAGTACAGGGACGCGAAGAACATCCCCAGTCCGTAGAGGGCGATGAGGGTGACGAAAAAGACGGCCAGCAACATCAATGGATTCGCAACCTGGAAGACCACGCCGAACACCACGACGCCGGCGACCAGCGTGGAGACCGCGCGTACCGAGGTCATGAACATCCCGCCGACGGCCATGCCGCCGAGCAAGGCCATCCGGTTCATCGGCGCCATCATGTACAATTGAAGGTTTCCAATCTCCTTCTCCCAGTACAGTTGGCTTGCCATCGACCACAGCACGTTCAACCAGAACGCGACCATCGCCCCTCCGAGCACGACGCTGGCCACCAGTGCATTCATGTTGGCCAGGATGCGGGGCGCGTCGACGGGGTTCGCGGCGACCTGATTGAGTGCGATCGCGCGGTAGATGTAGACGTACGCCGCGATCGACAGCAGAGGGAGGACTGCCTCAAAGAAGATCCACGAGGGCTCGCGATTCGCACCGATGACCCTCGGGTAGGCGCGGCCGACAATCGAGCGCAGGTTGAGTCCGATCCGGAACCGGAGGTCGGACCGGCGGGCCACGGCCGCGGTCATTCGAACCCCCGGCCTACCATGCTGATGAAGACGTCCTCCAGGGTTGGTTCCGTCTTGCGCAGGGCGTGGACCTTGGCCCCTTGAGCCGTGATCGCGCTGAGGATTTCCGCGACCGGGGCCTCGTTCTCCAGGATGAACGTCAGCTCGGTCCGATTCTTCGAGGCGTCGTCCCGGAGGGAGAAATTCACGACTCCGTCCATCCGCTGGAAGGTCGACGTGTCCTGAAGGGGGTCCACTTCGAGACGGAATGTGGTCTGCGTATGGATCATCCGCTTCAGATTCTCGGGCGTGTCGCACGCGAGGATCTTCCCTTTATCGATGATGGCGATCCGGTCACACATCTCGTCGGCCTCCGCCATGTAGTGTGTCGTGAGGAGGACCGTCTTGCCCGACTGCCCACGCACCCAGTTCATGACGTATTCGCGGATCGTGCGCGCGGCATTCACGTCCAAGCCGAGCGTCGGCTCGTCGAGGAAGAGGATGTCCGGCTCCGTGACGAAACCGCGGATCATGTTCATCTTCTGCCGCTGCCCGGACGAGATCAGCCGCACTTTTGCAT
>Ga0209803_1000102_pt1 | contig 49802 bp, 73 predicted proteins | sample GraSoiAngelo_138_FD_185895 | JGI IMG/M metagenome (GOLD analysis project Ga0209803, IMG submission 185895) | Grasslands soil microbial communities from the Angelo Coastal Reserve, California, USA - 14_0929_09_40cm (SPAdes) (version 2) | ecosystem: Environmental > Terrestrial > Soil > Grasslands ...
CAAGTTAAGCTCCATTATCAAGTCCTCTTTAAGTAATTTGGTTGAGGGGCGTTGTGCCCCCTTTTCAGTGTTGTATCAAGCTTTGCTTGGGTAGATTTTGTAGATGCCAGCAGTGCCTACTACAATCAAACCACCTACCACCTTGGCAAGGATGTGGTTGACAGCACCTACATGGCTCACAAAGAACGGGTCAGACACCAACATTTCAGCACCAACTACACCGAGCATTGCAGCACCAATCCAGATGATGATTGGGAAGCGATCCATCAGAGTAGCCAAGTATTTCGCACCGTAGACGATCACTGGAATGCTGAAGACGATACCAGCGATTGCGTAGATTGTCGAGTGTTCAGTACCAGAAGCAGCACCTGCTACAGCCATTACGTTGTCCAGCGAGAGCATGAAGTCAGCTACGATGATGGTCCATACAGCGCCAAAGATCGTATCCTTCTGTGCTACGTCTGGTTCATCCTCGTGAGAGGTGAGCAAGTTGTAACCGATGTAGACAAGGTAAGCACCAGCAGCCAGCTTCAGGAATGGAATCCCTAACAGGAAGGTTGCAAACACCAACAGCACAGCTCGTAGTGCGATGGCGCCAGCAGTACCAAACAGGATCGCTTTACCTCGTACACTTACAGCCAGTGTTGCAACAGCCAGAGCGATAACGATTGCGTTATCCAAACCCAGAAGCAGGTCGATCATTACGATCTTGAAGATTGCAGCGAAGTCAAGCGAAGCTAGAAATTCCATGTGTTACTCCTTAAATAAATGCTTTGAGGTCGGTGTTCAGAAGGGCTTCGTAGAAGCTATCTGGTGTCACAGCCTTCGGGTTAGGAAGGTAGATGACGCTGACATTCTCGTATGTTTGTGAGATTCTGTCAAGGTATCTTTTATCAACACCGTTACCAATACCAACTATCTGTACAAACGTGTTCTCCAACGAAGCGAGTTGCTTCTCGAAAGCAGGCTTGTCACCGTTCTCACCATCAGTGATCATGGCAAGATACACTGGAGTTGGTTTCTTGCCGAAGCTGAAGAAGCCACCCTTGTTCTTACCTTTCAACTCACCAATCGCATCAGCGAAGGCAGTGCCACCATTAGCACGGACGCCTTGTGCCTTGATATAGGTGCCAGCATCAGCCTCAGTCATGTCAGGATACTTCTTGAAGCTGGTGTTGAAGAAGCCGATTTCCATCTGCCCATCGTCATCAAACTTCATGGCAGCAGCGAGGAACAGGTCAACGGTATCTTGTACCCAGCCACTACGCAGTTCATCGTCCATACTGCCAGAGATATCAACTGCCAGCTTCACAGCCATCTTGGGGACTACAGTGATGTCGGCCTTAGCCAAGTTCAGTTCCAGCGTTTTAGTCAGGTCTAGCAAAGTCACTCTCCTCTCCTTTGTTTGCGTGGGTTAGATTCTACCGGACTGTTTGAGGGCTGTCAACAATGTTTTCTGGCCTTCTACAATCTGAATAGCTTCTTGCTCACGTTTGATTTGTGCATCGTTCTCAATGCGTTTAACTTCTACGACAGTCTCCAGAACACGGGACCGAAGGGTTTGCAGTGTCTCATTCGTGATCACCGGAGTGTTCAACGCTTTAGCACTTTCAATGGCAGAGAGCTTAGCACTATCTGAGCCTTTGATCAAGGTTTTAGTTGCCAAATCACGTACATCACCTGTCAGCTTTACGCTCTTCTGAGTATCCAGAGTCTGGATGAACAGGGCAAACTCCATCTTAACGATTGGAATCGTTTGACTGATGATATCTTTCAGCGTGCTGATGGTAACACGACTTGTATCTTGTTGCTGACGAATTTTAGGGCTGTTAAGCTCTGTCATAGCCTTCAAGCGCAACAGGTTGTCCATCTTCAAGCGAAGACGGTTCAGCTTTGTCTCAGCGTCACGCACTTGCTGAACTTGCATAGCTGCCAAATCACTTGTGAGGTCGATTTCAGGCCAGCTCTTAATCTGGTCATCTACGTAGTCAATCAATTTGTGAACGTCATTCATCTCATTGACGATCTTCTGGTAGTGATTGAAGTTTTCGTTGTATAGAGACTCCAAATCCTTAACCCACTCTTGCTGAACAGTAATATGCGAAGAGATTTTACCCTCCAAACCATCAAAGACATCCTGTGCAGACTTCAAACGGAGGGTCAGGGTTGCCTTGACATCCGTGAAGGTGCGTTGTAGCCAGCCAACAGCCCCACCCTTCTGCATTTGGGCAGGGTCGAGTTTGTCAATCTCGTTGGTGATACCAGTCAGGATAATACCAAGGTCGTCAAACTTACCAACAACCATCTTATCAATGATTTTCTGAGTGGTGAAGCCAATCTCACGACTAACTTGCTCACCAATCTTGTCGATATCAGAGTCAGTCACAATCAGCGAAGGCATAGCCACGCCAGATGGTTTCATCATGACGATTGGCGAGTCCACTTGGACAGCAGCCACTGTTGGTTTGTAGATATTTTGTGTAGTCACTTGCTCAGGTTCTCTATAGCCAACTGGCGCACTTGAAATACCTGCTTTACCGAAAACACTCATTCTGTTTCTCTCCGTTTGATAGCACGTTCTAGTGCTGATGTGAGCAATCTTACACTGTTGGGCCAAGACCCGTCAAGGATTGATTTGTTGTATTCTGCATCAAGACCTTCATCGAGATAGCGATCCAAGAATTCCTCTGATACACCACAAGCTTTAAGATGTCGTAGGTCTTTGCAGAGTTGGCATTCACACGCCATTGCTCAACTTCCCAATCTCTTCGATCTTGTCACCATGCACCTTGAGAGTACGTCCATTCAAACCATGACAGAGCAGATAAGAATCACGACCATAGAGATTTGGAAGTTTTTCACTCAGTGGCACGCCATAGTGTGTTGGTTCTTCGTGGCCATCTCGTTCTGTTACATATTCCCAACGCTCACCACAGCACTCACAGTAAGCCCGTGCGTCTTCAGACAGATCGTAGAAAATATCATTTGCCTGTTCAGCATCCATGGCTTGTACATAAACCAGCGCTGCTACACGGTCATCTTGTATGTGATATCCACCGGAGTTGTTCTGGTAGAACTCATACCACTTTGCACCTTCAATTTTAACCGCTTGCATACTAATCCTCCTTCAAATCTGATTGTGGCGTATCTTCTCTTGGGTAGATGAAGACTGCCGGATACCTCATTGATCTTACACTGCCATCACAGAAGCTGTCAATCAATCTTTCGTGGATCAACTCACAAGCTTTCATGTATCTCAGTGCCTGACGCTTCCCGATGTTCAACAGATGACTGATTGTACTTCCGTTTATCTCTTCAAGGCAAGCGAAACATCTTAATATATTTGCTTTGCTGAGCGGAACACTTCTATCCCCAACTCGATACCAATCTAATCTTGACACACCTGATACGAGGTCGTCAACCCACAAAGGCCAGCTATCCTCATCAATATACTTCACCTCCTGAATCTCTGGTAAAATGCAGTTGACAAAAGAGGCGGGCTTGCGGCCCGCCTTTATTGGCTTGAAGGTATAGAGGGATTTCTCCCTCTTACCAATCAATTTATCAGCATTGCCAGAAATACGAGCATTCATCTGCTCGATTTCCAGTTGTGACATCATGCAGGCAGAAGCTCTGGAGTTGGAACCAAAGGGTCTGGCCGTAGGGATACGTCAACGGCTGTACTAGCCTCTTCAATCAGGTAGTAGCGCTCTTTGTAACGAACGTGACCACCATCAGCGTAGTAGACATGGTACTGGCTCACAGAGGTTTTGGTAGCATTACCCGCACCATCACGTTCAGCTTTGATGGCTGCAATCTGGGCACTCCCCCCAACAGTGCAGTCTACCCACCAATCATCAACAGTGATTCCAGCTCCCATATCAGTAACTTCAACTAGGCGACAAATCGTGTATACGATTGTTCTCAAACTTGCAATCATTTCAATCCCTCAGGTTAGGAGAGGCATAACTTGCCTCAACAATACATTGTATCACGTCCATGAGGATATGTACACCGCGATTATAAGAGGCTCCAGTCTCCCAACGAGACTCTTCAACCTTATCAAGGAGGTAGAGTTTATCATTGTCATCAAGAAGATGGACACCTTGCACGATCTGCTTCTGAAGCGTTTCGAGATAGGCTCCATACTCTTGAGCTTGAGTCTGGGTCATTCCACCATGAGACATTACATACCTCCAATCCACTTATTGATTCGTTCAAAGTCTTCAGCCTTATTCAGGTTGAACGTCTCGATGCCATTAGCCTTAGCTAGGTTGATCGCTGTAGCAGTCCCGCCTTTGGGATTGCCATGCTTGTCTAACCGTGTCCATGCTATCAACATCTTGGAGGGCTGGTCAAGCGTTTTCCCCAATACTTGGAATACATTTCGTGTGTGCATCTTCTTGGCACCACTCTTGCATACATCCCAAGCAGGATGGACAGCCATTGCCATACCCTCAGCGATAGCTTCTGTTTGGAAGTGTATCTCGCTTGGAAGGATGTTCAAGCAACCATGTGAATCCCTGTGATGGTCTTCGTAGCCACTCCAAGGGAGATAGATTTCAGCAGGAGTCCAACCATAAGGTTGATCATAACCCACACGCTGGAACATACCACCTTCAAATGCCTGATCAGCGCCTTTGGCCCCACCAGATCGGAGTGTCCAACCCTGAGAAGCGAGGGCATAGCCCACGCTCTCCATAAGGTTAAGCACATCACTGGGGGTTTCTCTCGATCCCACACCAGTGTAGTATTTCATCAGGACTTCACATTCCAAGTTTCAACTTTGGAAGTGCGTGGCAGCTCTGGCGGCAGGCCGATGTTAACCATTGCCAGAATGCTCACCTTGACAGTGGACATCGCATCACCAACCATACGACATGGCAGGATGAAGGGACCGAAGACAGCCTCACCACAAGCCTCACTGAAGTCATTCTTGGTAACACGACGCACTTCTTTGAAACGAATGCTGTACAGGTAGTAGAACACGTAGGTTGCGTAGACGATGCCATAAGCTACAGCGATAGTGAGCCAGTTGTTCAACAGAAAATCCAGTGCATTACTAATCATAATCTTCCCTCCAGTTTACGCCATACGACGTCAGTTTGTTTAAGTAGAGCTTCAAGCTCCTTGAATTTTTTAGCCTTGTAAAGCTCCATGGCTTCACTACCCGGAGCGAGCCAATGCCCCGGTTTATACTCTACAGCGTCACAGTACATTATCGTCTGATCTTTTTGCAGAGAACATATACTCCATAACACACACATGCTACACCGATTACTTCAAACATAAATCTTCCTCCTTCAGCACGTAGATTGTAACATTGAAACGATCACCAAATACCGTATCAATGATTTCAGCAATTGTATCCCAGTCACCACCTCCAAGTCCAGCACCAATTTTAGGGAAACCAACATCCCAAAGGTCTTGTCCAGTCAGAAGATCATCACGCATGTCGATCAGTGCATCCTCAAGGGCTTTGTAGTCAGTATAGCCTTTGGCATCATAGCCATAGTTGAACTGACCGTAGAGGTTATAGATGATACCGATGAAACCATCCTCACGACGATAGGTGCCTACAGAGCTGGAACCCAGCTTGTTACGATCACCTTTCTCAGTGTATTGATCAGACTCCCAAGCATCTGGGAACCGTGCACGAATCGCCTTAGCCACGCCAGAGTTCATGGTGTTAAAGCAGTTTGCTTGGTGGCCGATTGCAACTACTTCGCCAGATTCCAGAGCATCACACAGATCACCAACTTTGTATTTAAGCATAGATCGTCTCCTTGAAGTGCTTGGCCTTCACCATTTCACGTTTGTGATACTTCTCATGAATATCACCAGCCAGTGCAATCATTACCAGTGCAACGATGAAAATCAGAAATTCCATAAATCCTCCTTTGAAAAAGAAGCCCCTCCGAAGAGGGGCGGATATCACTCAGCCAGTTGCCGCTCACGAATGGTGTTCAGTGTCACGCGAGTGATCCACTTGCCATCTCTCCAGAACACAGCCAGCATATTCTCAGGGCTTGCCTCTTTCTCAGCAGACACATTGTCTTGCAGAGAGAGCGGGTAGCCATCCAGTTCGTGGTCCAGATCAACAAACAGACGACCCTTGGCACTCTTCTTGTTGCTGTCAGTCTTTGGAGCTTTGAAGATTGCAACGTCCTTACCTTCGATCACTGCGTTGGTTGCCTTTACAGCAAAGCCAAAGGTATCACGTGTGTTGCATTGGTAAGTGTAAGAACCAACACCGAATACAACGTTTGCAGCAGCGAAGCCTTTAGCGGCCAAACGATCCAGAATCTCCAGAGCACGCTTGGCAGTGATTGAGTCACCATAAATCAGACCAATGTGCGAATCAAGCAGTTTGTGACCAGTCGATGTGATAGTACCACCAAAAGTATCCCACAGAGTCTCAATTGCACCTTTGTATTCTGCCGAACCAACCACTGCATCAAAGTCACCACAGATAACCAGAACAGGATCACCAGAGTCTGGACGAACAACCAGTTTACCCGGTTGTGGGCCAAAGCCCTCACGTGCCATGATCACTTCCTTCAGGTACGGGTATCCGCGAGTCAACATACCCCAGAAGTCGTAAGTGTCGCTGACGTTAGATACAATGCCGTTTGGCACGATACGAGTGATCAGGTCACACACGAACATCACTTCAGCGATCAACCGAGTGTCTTCACCAGCGTAGGTCATCTTTACCGAAATATCGAAAGCTTCTTGTGTCGGATACTCGTAAACACCGTTAAGAATCTCATTCTCAATTGAGATGATGTTGTTCGATGTTACGGCGTGCTCTGTAGCTGGAACCGAGATGCCAATCAGGCCAGTTGCATCGTAATATCCTTTTGCGTAGGTGATTGCTGGCAGGGTGTCAGTACCAATGAACTGAGTCAAGTGGCCGATACCACTACGTGCAGCGTCTTCAATACCACTCATACCACGCATCGAGAAGTCGTGGCACATAACCGAAACAGTGAAGGCATCGTAGCAGCCAGTCAGCTTGGTGTAGTGTTCACAAATCTTACGATATTCACGTGCAATCGTTGCGTTGGTTGCTGTCTTCCAAGTGGTGGTGGACAGCGGAGTTTCATGGTAGTTCACCAGCCAGAAGAAGTCGTCTTTGGTGTTGGTGATGGTCAGGACAGGAATACCCATCGGAACCAACATACCTTCAGGCAGAGAGCGGAACTCCAGAGGCAGATAGCCCAGATCGTGAAGAGAAGCCATTTGACCTACGGTCGGCAATTCACGACCCAGATAACCCAGCAGGAATTCCTGATACTCTTCAATCACTTTGGCTTTTGGTTGAGTGAAGAAGGTGCGTTCCCAGTTTTCAGCCAGCTCTTGTACAGCAGCTTGACCACCAACCCAAACCAGTTTGCCATCGTAGAAGGCTGTGCAGTTACGGCGGTGAATCTTGTCAGTGCGTGGGGTCAGGTTACTACCCACTTTGGTAGTACCACGACGATACATTGGGCCGTGACCCAGTTTGTAACCATCGGTAGCCAGTTGCATCAGAAAGTTACTCATACGTTCATCTCCTTGTGTGCTTGTTGAAGTGCAGCAATCAGTTCAGCAATCTCGTCATCAAAGATATGAATCTCAGTATCTCGATCACCACACTTAATAACTACCTTCCGCCATGTTGGCGTCTCTTCCATCACGGGTACAACTTCAACACTCAGAAGTGACTGCAAACCTTCACTTGTCTTAATCTCTACGTACATTGTGTCGCTCCTTTGTTTGTGTGGGGCCATCTTAACAGAATGGCCCGCTGTGTCAACGACTATTTAGCTGGCTGGCAATAGAAACTAGGGTTCATCATCAGCGGTGCATCTTCAGGCAGATAGCACTGTGGCTGAGCTTGTGAGGCCACTACTTGGGGCTGTACAACAGGCGCCCCTTGAGCCATCACACCATTGATCTGGTTCTGCTGGTCAATCACACGATCAAGTTTATCCTCGATACGTTGGTCCTGCTTTGCCTGTTCGATCTGTGAAGCTGAGGCATTGACGGTATGGTTGCTATGATTACTAGTCAAAGCACTATACACCATCAAACCTCCCAACGTTCCAGCGAACGCAGACCCAAACCCGTTTCCATAACCACCATAGCCATAGTGAGGACCATAATAGCTGTTATAGCTATAACCCCGATTATATCCGTACCCACCATAACCGCTTCCTCCGTAGTAATTTCGTTGTACAACTACCGTGCGATGCACAGTAACTGGGCTGCTCACAGTGCGGATTGGAGCCTTGTAAGCTGGAGCACTGCTCACAGTCTTCTTGGAAAACCAACCACCAGACGAAGAGCTTGTCATTGCGGCTGGCTTGCTGCTAGACGACACACTCACAGCAGGACGTGTCACCGTTGGTTGGCTTGCAGGCTTTGCGAAGCCCAATGACTTCAAACTTGTACTGCTCGATGAGCTTGCCGCCCGTGGAGCGGCTGTAGACTTTGGGGTAGAGAAGCTGCTCCGAGAACTTGAGCTGTAGCTACCACGGCTACTCGATCCAGAGCTGTAACTGCCAGCCTGAGCGGCAACGCTTAGCATCATCAAAGCACCTAACACACAAGATATAAACTTTTTCAATTTGAATCTCCTACATTTTCACTACAGTGAGTTTAGCGTGTGCCTGTTGCGGCAACGTGTCGGTAGTATAGACATGATCGAAGATATCTGTCAACACCCCAACACCTTTTGAGAAGATGCCGTGTGTCACGGCCAGCTCAATAGTATAGTCCAGCTTACCCTGATGATAGCCCGGAGATGCTACCTCAATCGCCCTTGCTACCTCAATGAAGGTGCGACCACCATCACAAATGTCGTCCAGAACAAGCAGCTTGCTGCCAATCCGAAGGTCTTCAGGGTTCAGAATATCCATACCCAGAATCTTACCATCCGCGAGGTTACGCTTCTTGTTGCAATACAAAACATCCTTGGCTCCAACCAGCTTGGCGAAGTCTTCAGTCTTCTTGGTCGCACCCATATCAGGAGCAACGATTGTCCACTCACGGAAGCTCGATTTGATCTTGCTGAATGCTTTAGACTGCTCAATCACGAAGCACTTGTCCAAAGCTGCTACGAGAACGTGGCTGTGAGGGTCTACAACGGTCACTGTGGCGTAGTTCTGTGCGTTGATGAGCCGAGCTACCACTTGCACGCTCAGAGCCTCTCCAGCGTTGCATACGCGGTCCTGACGGGCATACGGGAAGTACGGAATAGTCAGGTCGATCTGTGCAAGCGGATAGACACGACGGAGTGCATCAGTAGCCAAGAACATCGCCATCAGTTGGTTGCTGTTCTGAATCTTTGCGTACAGGTCGATACACTTAACACGACCAACGCCCGCTGACCAAGCGTCAACCCCACCAGTATTAATATTCACACCAACCTCACCACCCGGAAAGGTCATGATGTCAACAGACACACGATGATTGCTATTCGTATCGAGTGTGTAGAACAGGTTTTCGTTGAAAACGCTCATAGTGATTTCTCCGCTTGTTTGTTAAAGTATCGACGTACTGCATAACCTCGGGTGATACTCCATACTGTACATGCGATGGTAGCTACAGCAGAGATTACCACAGGATTGGTGAACAGATGCAATGTTACCATGGTGATCAGAAAACTACCAATGGTTCCGATGAATGTATTCGATAGAGTCTCTTTCAACGACTGTGTTTTGGATTGTGTCATAAAGCCTCCTTTGTGTTTGTAGGCACATCCTACGGGAGAATGTGCCTAGTGTCAACTACAGTTTTATAGAGAAGCGGTTACTCATTTTCTGCATAGTCTCTTCTGGCACATCATGGATTGAGAAGTGACCATGACGGTTCTCGACAATCAAAACTGTGACAGAATACTGATAAGCTTCAGCCAACTCAATATAGGGTTTCAACTCCTTCTCAGTTGTAAAGGTGTTGGACACTACGATATTATGCAGATCACCCATAGCTTCTTGAGTTTTAGCTTGACACCATTTGTGAGCATTGTGTACCTCACTTGCTTGCCATCTATACTCATTCTCAACGTAGTGCCACATATCAGCTTCGTAATGTCGAGCTTTAAGACCCCAAGCTAACATCTTAGCGAATGTAGACTTACCTGAACCCGGCAAACCACGAACGAGGTAGAGGTTCACAGAAGAATCTTCTCACGTACAATCTCACGTGCCATATCTGAAGTAACCAGAGTACGGAGGATAGACTTCAGGTCAGCCCCGATACGTTCACGCTCAGCCCGCAGCTCACGAACGATGATTTCATTGGCAATCGTTTTGATCGAATCTTCCAGTTCAGCTTTCACTTCACCATCAATCGCAGCCTTGATTGCAGCCTTGATCTTAGGGTCTTTTGCAACCCAACGTGGAGAGTAGTACGAACCAGAATTCTCCATCATACCCTGAAGACAAGCTTCAACCTTTGCGTCGATACCACGCTTGATGATATCGTCTTTGATGTTGTTTGTGACTTCCTGACCAATATCAACTTCCAGTTCAGGGTTAGAAGCCAGCAGGTCACGCAGGCTTTGTGTGTCCAAGCGAATCTTAATAGTCATTATTGTGCTCCCATTTCAAAGTATTTTTCGATGACAGCTCGACGATCAGCCTCACCCACTGCAATCCAATTATCTTCTGACCACCACCGGGTGATATAATGTACAACACTGTAGAATTCTTCGTCAATCGTTTTCAAGAATTCTTCCTTGTTGTTGAACATCTGACCCACCTTCTTATCACCCATTCGCATTAAGAACTTCTTTGAGAGGTAGTGTGGAGACTTTATCTTCATGACAGTTTGACGTGTCTGAGCATCAATCACCATCCAACCCTCATGCTTACACTCTCGCACCATCTCCCATAGCTCACCAAAGGTTCCACGGAATACCTCTGGACGTTTAGCACCGACCAGTCTAGCAAAATCGTCAAGCTGAGCCTCAGATGCCATCTCACCTTCGTAGGTTGTGTGTTGCATATACCGAGCGCCGATCAGGTAAGCACCAGCTTCTTCCTCAACGATGTGTGGATCAGATGGATCACAGATTTCAAATAGTACTGTGAAATTACAGGCCATGATTTCAATACCCGGAAGCTTCTCGATGTACTGGCGAGCCAATACAGAAAAGTCAGAGTCCAGAGAACCAGTTGTCGAGACAACCAACTCACCATTCCAGTATCGGCAAGCAGCCATGAAGCCATTCACCTTACGTGGGGCAATGATTGGTGTTGAAGGCCGAAGTTCAGACCCAGTATTGTTCTCATGGTAATTGAACACCTTCGTGAAAGGCCAGATCACTTTGTTACCAGCATCATCTAACACCATACCACGTGCTTCTACCAGCAGAGGGTCGGTTTCCCAGAGTGCATCATAGAAGACCTTACGCGCGTACTTGAAGACCGAGAGGCCGTTCTCATAACGCTTCTGCTTCACTAGCCCAGCTTCAATCAGTCGTTCAAACATACTATTGCTCCAGTTTTACAATGCCTTGGAAGACATTGTATTCATCAATTATCCACTGTTCACCATGTACACCATCTGGAATGGATACACCAGCAAACTCATCACCAACTACAATACTGGTTGCCATTACAATGAATGGTGGTTGATCCTTGTGGATCATCAGTGTTCCCGGCATAACATCTGGTAGGTTTCTCTCATCTTGCTCAATCACCATCTTAGTCATTCTCGTTCTCCTGTGTGGTGGTCGTTGGCAACAAACTCTTGCTTAGCCATGTGAATCTTTATTTCAGCCAGAGAGAATACCTGATGATCAGGGTGGTTGTCAATACCAACATCCAGACGCCGACCACGTGGCTTCATAGATCCGTGGCAATGACCATGCAGGTGCCATGCACCGTGGTGTGCCTTGTTCCAAGTCTCCAGAGGGTAGTGGAACAGAACAACCTTATTACGTTCGATAGTGATTTCCTTATAGTCGCAAATCTCTTTGACGTGAGCCAGATTAGCTTGTTCGATCTTATCCCACAATCCATCTTGACAATGGTTACCTTTGATGAATGTGATATTACCATTCAGCTCTTTGATCAGGTCGATGACCTTCTGTGCACCCTTGCTACCAGTGAATACGAAGTCGCCCAGGTGATACACATCATCCATCAGACCCACTAGGGAGTTCCAACGGTTGATAATCTCATCGCGTTGCTCTTCGAATGTCCAAGGACGATTGCAGTATTCGATGATGTTTTTATGGTCTACATGCAGATCACTTGTAAACCAGATTTGTTTAGCGTCACTCATACGTACCCTCTCTCCAAAATATCCATTTGCTTGATGTACTTGGCAATACGCTTCAAGTTACCTTCTCTGAAGCTGCTTGCCAGATTGAACATAGTATCGCACTTCTTGACTTCAGTTGCAAGCACTGATCCTAACACTTTATTCATGTAGTCAGGATAAGTCTCACCAGCCACCTTGGTAACACACTGTACCACTTCAGCGATACAAACACCAAACACTTTCTCGATGTCTCGGTAGGTGGTTGCTGTGTCTTCAATGGTGTCATGCAGGTAGCAGCAAGCTAAGATTGTGGAACGCAACTCAGGGAATGTGTCACGACCTCCAGCGAGCTTTGCAACACCACTCAGGTGAAACATATAAGGATTCTCGCCATATTTCTGACCAACATGAGCAGTGATAGCAAACTGTTGTGCTTGAGTTACACGATCATAATCCATAGTGCCTCCAAATTTTAGGGATAAGAAAGCCCGCCTTGTGGGCGGGCAGACATATTACTGCTGAGGCTCGATCAGAGCCAACACTACAGCGTTCAGAGGCTTGACCATTACGTCTTGAGTTACAACGTTGCCCTTACGGGTAACAGAGAACTTCACTTTCTCGACCAGCTTGGAAGCCAGAGCCAGATTCACACCAATAGGAGAGAAGCCAGCTTGGAGCTGGATGCCTTCAGGCAGTGCCATACTCACAGTTTGGTCTTCATTCTGGTACACGGCCCACTGTGTGTCACGCAGGTTATGCATGCGGACAGCTACAGCCATACCCAGATAACGGTTGCCTTGGTGGTCTTTCTGCTCAGTCACGAAGCGGCCAGTCTTCGAAGTTTCATCGAGACGGTAGCCCAGAGCGTACATGAAGTTCAGAACAGATCGGACTTGAACTACGGTGGTGTCAACTTTGTTGAATTCTTGTGTCATTTGGTTCTCCTTATTCATAATCACGGATTACTACGCCAGTCGGGAACTGTGGTAGCAGTGTTCTCTTGTATCGGGTCTGGTAGCTTACAGTGATACCCTTGCTGATGTAAAGCTCTTTGTTCTCTAGATACTCAGCTCTTTGAGCCATTGAACCCAGTGTAACAGTGAACGTCCTTTCGTTCAAGTCATTTCTTACTCTAAACGCAGAGCCATCATCTTTGTTAGGCTCAACATCAAGGATCAAGAACTCGCTGTCAAGGAATTCCTTATACTTCTGAAGGTCAGCAGAACGTTTACCAGACTCGTACAACCCGATAAAGTTACGTAGCATAATACCTTCGTAGCCCAAGCCCACAGCAACTTTGTGCTTGACCTTCATATCCGCTTCACTAGCGATGTAGAAATACTCAGTGATTTGAATATGTGGCGATACTACAGGAATACTGCACAAGCTGTCAAGCTCTTTCACACGTTCAGAGAACGGTTTGTCAGTCACAACGTCAAAGATGTGGAACTGAAGCTTAGGACGCAGTTCATGGATGTGCTCCGCTTCAACGATAGCAGCGTAGTTATCATCAGAGACAACCTTACTGTACTTACGTCGAGCCTTGTCAATCTCCTTCTGAGTATCAGTACGCTTTACAGCAGACACAATATCCTGAAGCTCTTCACCATGCACATAGATTTCACCATCCCAGATGTCGCCATCTTGCATATGGATCGTCAGCAAGGATGCAAGATGAGGGACATCCCACAACTGAGACGTGCGAGACTCAATAGTGACTATGCCATCACGCTTCTTCGCCAGTGCACGAACACCATCATACTTCACAGAGCCGTAGCATGGATACACTACACGATGACCCTGCTTACGGTAGTCTGCTGCAAGCATAGCCAAGATATTAAGGTTCTCAAGATCAGTCTTGTTCTCACAGTAGTTCTTGTCTTCTTGCTTCTTGATGCGGGCATTGGCTTCTAGTACAGCCTGCTCGTAGGCGCTACGGCCTTGCTTACCCTCTGTTATATATTCAACCCTCTCGGTCATCTTACCACCAACCTTACCGTGACTGATTTTGATCTTCGCCTGTGGCGCTTGATCAACAACCTCGATAGTCCAAATCTTGATACCGCCCTTCTTGTCTTTACCATACAAAGTCTTGATCATACCTTACCTCCTTTCCAGTGCCAAGGACAGTCACTCACGCGATAACGATCCGCAGTGTGTCCGAACAGTTCGAAGTTGTCCATTCGTGGGCATGTACAGCCTTTGATTTCCAACTGGTAACGGTGGAACTTGGCATCCTGTGGGAATTTCCAAAGCTTCTGTAGATCAAATTCGATCTTACGTACTTGTGCTTCTGGTGAGTTCCATTCACTTGGATTCGACAGCACAGAGAAGAGTTCTTCATACTTCTGGTCTAAGCGTTGTCGATCTACAGCAGAGATACCCTGCTTATCAGCTAGTGCTTCATTATAATGCATACTTCACTACCTCCACGCCATATTTGATAAGATATTCCAAGCCCTCTGTTCTACGGTAGGCATCTTTGTATACTACACGACGAACCCCAGCTCTTACAAGCAGTTTGGAGCATTCCAGACAGGGCGAGAGCGTGACGTACATTGTAGCACCAGAGGTCGATAATCCCTGCTCCAGACATTTCCCCAAACTATTAAGTTCGGCATGTATAACTTCTGGGTTCCCATCAGGATGGAATTCCCATTCATTAGGTCCACCACTCGCATGCCCGTTGAGGCCGGGAGAAACGATTCCACTTGCCAGTACCAAAGCGCAGCCGACCTGAGTCCTTGGGCACTTAGATTTAGCAGCGAATGCTTCCGCCGTTTGCATATACGATTCGTCATAGTTCATCTCACCTCCTTATGCCTAAACCTATCTTGATATGTCTTTAATGACATACATTCTAGTGACTCTCTCCAGCTCATGATCCACAAGCCTCGATTAAGGACGGCATAAACCTCACCGTCCCAACCGCCCATCTTTTCGATGGGCTCCTTCTTGTATGCACACCACGTGCCACAAGGATGTTGGGCGATCCACATTAGCCATACACCACAACTGCATTGATAGGTAGAGGCTCTTTACGCTGGTCATTGTCATCTTTGTGAACCTCTTCCAGATAGCGTTCTGTTAGGTCTTCAATGATGCAGGTGTCAAGACCTTCAGCCTTGAACATCTTGTTGCAATCACCAAATACAATCTCAACATCACCAACTTCTTTGTGCAATGCGATAGCTTGTGCAATCATATCAAGCAATTTCATCGTTTCTGTCCTCTGCGAGTTGCGGTTCCGAAGGCAGGCTTGCTGTCTTCTCCAAGTGGTTTGCCCTTCTGCAAGCGGCTTGTATTTACAGAGTAGCGCCCCTTTCCGTATTCAGTGTCAACCCATTCTTGAGCTGTTGCACGTTTCGCTGTGTGGATGAACACATAATCACCCATAGCATCTTTGATAAAGAATGTAGCTGGTGGGATGAACTCCCATTTGGCGAATTCTGTGTACGATACCAGTGTCACCTTCTGCTTGTCAACCACGTAGGCTGTGTAGATAAGCTCTTTCAGAGCCATCTTGGCAAGCACTTGTTCCATCAGGCAAACCTTACTCATCGTTCTTCTTCCCTACGGCAGCACCAACGATGTATTTGATCAGCTTGAGCTTGTCTTCTGGCGTAGGTACATAATCCGAGGTCAGGATCGTGTTGATGGTTAGGAGGGCAATTTCGTTAATCTGAATCTGAAGCTCTGGTACTGTGCTCATAAAAATCCTCCAAACAGTAGGCATAAAAATGGCCAGCTACTTTTTACGGTGGCTGGCTCATGGGGTCCATCTTAATCGTCGAACGGGTCTGTGTCAACCACTTCTTCGTCTTCCTGATCATACGCATCACGCACAGCTTGGCGGTATTGAGAGTAGGCACACAGGCGTTGAGCAAGCTCTTCACCTTCGAAATAGACCTCACGACCGTCCAACACCTTCAGGATTTCTTCTTCAGAGAGGAATCCAGTGTAAGACAGACGCACATAACGCTCAATCATCTTGTCGTTGTGAGCAACGTTGGCTTTGATGTGTGGTGCCATACCATAGTAGCCATAACTTCCTGTGTGTACCATGAAAGACGACATATCGTCAATCTCCCACTCTTCACAAGCTAAGGCGATTGCCGTTCCTGCGGAGGCACAGGTTGGTCCAATGTAGGCAACTGTGTGTGCAGGACAGCGAGCAATAGCACGACAGAGCATGTGAGCCGTATCAACGGAGCCACCCGGTGTAACAATGTCAATGTGGATAACATCACGCTCTCCTGCTCCTGCAAACAACTGGAACTCATCTTCGAAGTCATCGACTTCAGTGATAGGACGTGCCAGTCTCAGGTGGTATTCATTTACAACATGAGAATTCATCATGATGCGGTTTGGTTTGTTATCTTCAATCACTGTACACCCTCCTTATGAAGTGCGATGATCCATTGCTTACAAGCATCGGAACGCTCAATATCGTTGACATGATTGAAGTCTACGAACCCACATTGCAGATTGGTATATTTCTCAGTCATCTGTGTTAGGAACTTTAGACCGCTACGATCCTTCAATTCGGATTGTCCAACATCACCACTGATCACCATCTTGCAACCCTTACCTTGACGGGTAACGATCTTTACAGCTTCATCAATTGTAATGTCTTCACCTTCATCTACAATGAAGAAGCAATTTTCAGCACTGAATCCCTTAACAACTTCAAGAGGTACATACTGGATATTGCCATTCTCAATTGCAGTTTCTAGTCCACCAGCAGTCAGGCGGTCACGGAGGATGTTGATAACTGGCATTAGCCACATCTCCATCTTCTCGATTGCAGACCCTTTGAACATTCCGAGAGACTTGCTGTTGGATACGTTAGGACGAACGAACACGATCTTGTCGATTGTACCTTTAAGGTAGGCATCACATGCCATGACTGTCGGAATGTACGTCTTAGATGTCCCTGCAAAGCCTGTAGCGATGGTGAGGGGGTTTTCGTTGATAGACTGAATGTACGCACGTTGCTTCTCATTGCGTGGCAGCAGTGGCTTAGTGTTGGCTTGTGTACGGCCTTCTTCACGTGCTTCAGTAAACTTAGGCTTGACCTCACGTCCACGTTCTTCCTTCTCTTCCCAACGTTTACCGATAACTTTTGCTTGGTTTCGTTTAGCCATTATGCACCTCCATGAAAGCGGGGCGAAGCCCCAAACAATTAAGAAGCGAGGTCTGCCAGATGGGCAGCTTCTTCCTCTTTACCGAACGACTCATCAGTCGGGATAAGTCTTGCAAGAATATCAATCAACGAATCATTTACTACATCATTCACTTGGTGAGAAGCTACGATCACTTGTTGGAACTCTTCGCTCTTCATCAGCTTGTCGATGCGTTTGATTGCAGCGAAGTCCACACGTTGTAGGAAAGACTGTCCAACGAGTTCTGTAAACTCTGTCAGGTCTTGCATATCAATTAGCTTGTTGGCAAGCTCAGGAGTGAACTCAAAGCCTTGTGCATGTAGGATTGGGAACAGAGCGTTACCCACAGAGTTCTTTGCAAACTCTACGAAGAATTCACGTTGTGCTTTGGTTAGACGTTTTGCTTCAGTCATTATATGCCTCCATTTCATTAATTGTTGGTTCAGCTTTCAAAGCCTTCTTTGCAGTGGCTTTCTTAACTTCTTTTTGTTCGACGGGAGCAGCTTTAGCTGCAATTTCCATCTCAATACTCTTCAGACCTAGTTCATCGAAATAGTGTTTGCCACCATCTTTGAATGTGTAACCTGCCAGTACATAATTCTCAAGCAGCATCACGAAGTGCATTGGATCATAGTGCTCAACCATCCCAGAGGCTTCAGAAGAGATGATCACGCCTCCACGGGGCTCACCCTTGAATAGTCGCATTGTGTTGCCGTACAAGCCAAACTGAGGGTATCCAGCATTGCTGTTCTGTACGAGGTAGCCTTGTCCGATGGCTTCACAGATGGCCTTGACGAAGACGATAGGATTATGCTCTACTACATCAACGTAGTCGGTCATAGGGTTCTCCCTGTTATTGATTAAGTCCTGATAGTAACACTGAGAATGTCCTATGTCAATAGCTTGACAGAAAGAATTTATGTGTTAGTATGGGTCATCTGATGGAGAGATATGTCGATTCCACTCACCGGCCATCAGGGAACACGCCTATGAAGAGGATGCTACTGGGCAAGCTGAGTCTAATCTGTTTAAAGCGTAGCGACGACACCGTAAGGTGGAATGAACAGAACCTGAGCGTAAAAGCTCTCCAGCACATGCTGGCCGAATGCAATCTCAATCTACGAGAGGCATAGAAGGTAGACCAAGGTTACGTCTTAGGCGATTAAATTCGTGTGGCGTTTCCTTGGGACGGTCTACCTTTCCGATACAAAACTCATCTACGAGATAGATCAACAACCAATACAGGAACCAATAAGATGAATATAAAAAGATTGAAGGAGGTGTTCTATGTAGATTACGAAAATGGATTACTGATTCGTAATGTGCGATGTGGAAGATTCCCTAAAGATAGTGCAGCAGGTTCATCCTCTGCTTACAGTAAAGTCTATGTTGACAAAGAACACATCTATGTACACAAGGCAATATGGTCAATCCATCATGGGTATATTCCTGATGAAACCATTGATCACATTGACACCAACACAACAAACAACAAAATTGGCAACCTACGCATTGCCACCAGAAGCCAACAGCAGCACAACACAGGCGTAAGGTCTACCAACTCTACAGGGGTTAAAGGGGTGAGCCTGTGTAAGCTCACAGGACTATATAGAGCAGAACTTAAACTGAATCATAAACGGGTCTTTGATAAAAGATTCAATACAATCGAAGAAGCTAAGGAAGCCTTGGACATTGCAAGGAGAGAATTTCATGGCGACTTCACCAATAATGGAGAAAAGCTATGAGTCGTTGCAAATCTTGTGATGTACCACTACTGAATAATGATAGCCCCGCTTGGAATAGACTCGCACATAAAGAGGAAGACCTTTGTAGTGTGTGCAGAAATCTTGTATACAATTCATACACAGAAAGAGAGTATGTGTGCGGACGATATCCGACGAACGGAGTGACAACACCACTACCAATCAGAGAAAGTTGATAAATAGGGCTTGACAGAAGGTGCAATCATGTTATACTGTTTGTACTTAGAGGGATATTCTCTCATAAAAGTTACGTGAGTGGAGCATATCTGTTTCCTCCTCCTTTCGGGTAGTAAGTCTACCACTCACAATTATTCAGAATGGAGAATAGCATGGAACAGAAGAACAAGGGTGGTCGTCCTACGAAAGCCGAAATGGCAGCAAGAGGGATTACCAAGACAGAATTAGATGTAGCATTGAAGATTCTTAAAAAGATTTTTGGAAATGCTATTGACACGATGATCGAAATCAGCGATGATGTATCCCTGACGATCAAAGAGAGATTCAGAATGAAACAAGAGCTTGTAAATATGTACCACATGCTGTATAAATCTGACATCGCTATTAAGATGCAGCTAGCAAAAGGTGGTGAAGCTCCAGACGAACTTGATGAGAAGCCATTGGCTCCAGTATTCAACTTCGCTAAATAATAAAGGGACGCAGACCGATCGGTTTAGGTATCAGGCTTTTAACCTGAGTTTGCTTGGTTCGATTCCAAGGCGTCCCACCAAACATAGAGGATTGTCGGAGTGGCTTATCGACCCTGTTTGCTAAACAGGTGAGGCTTAACGGCCTCCACAGGTTCGAATCCTGTATCCTCTGCCAAGATGATGGGGTCGCAACCTATAAGAAAACGATGCTCTGTGAGGGTTCTGCGGAGTAACTTCTGGCTAATGTAGTCATCGGGGTACGAGTCCCCACAGGCAACCTTGAGAATTTATGGCGAGCTGGCAGAGTGGTTTAATGCAACTGCCTAGAAAGCAGTCGGGTCAGCAATGGCCCCGTGAGTTCGAATCTCACGCTTGCCTCCAAACAGATGGCCCTTGGCGCAACTGGTAGTCGCGTCTCCCTCAAAAGGAGTTCTGTTCTCGGTTCGAATCCGAGAGGGTCAACCAAACAAGCTTCGTTCGTCTAATGGCAGGGCCGCTGCTTTACACGCAGCAGACGGGAGTTCAATTCTCTCACGAAGCACCAAACACATGAGAAACGCCAGACGGGTTCAACTCCCGTATCCTCCGTAATGGGGGATGTTGTTGGTGACAAGCGCCCTCTTATGCTAGAGACAGCCTTGCTCAATACTAGTCAAGGTGAGGTTGTCTCGGTACTAATTATGGCCGCTTGGCGAAGTGGGAACGCAACCGGCTTTGACCCGGTTATGAGTAGGTTCGATCCCTACAGCGGACGCCAAATTTGATGTTAGCTTAGAGAAGGAAAGCACCGTGGATTAGCTGCGGAAGACGGAGAGTTTCGACCTCCACATCAAACCAAACAACCTGAAGCTTCAAGCGCCTTGGGATGTGACAGAGAAACCAACTCTCTGATTGACGCACTGGAGACTGCGTGTTATAAATGTCTCCTTCGAATTAAGGGTTACTATTCGGTAATTGGCAACCTTGGGGATTCCAAATCCTTAGATCGTGGTTCGAATCCACGGTAGCCCGCCATACAACGTGGATTGGTATATTGGATGTGCAACGCTCTTCTAAAGCGTTTTAGGTTGGTTCGAACCCAACATCCACGACCAAACAAGATAGTGCAAAAGATTTTATTAAAACGCTTGACAGAATGTATTTGTCGTGTTCTAATAACCAAATGAAGTTCAATATTAAGGAGAAACGAAATGGCTGCAAAACCATACGATGCTACAAAAGAACATACTCCAGTTGACAAGACCCGCCAGAAAGATGGCAAAGGTCGTCACCCGAACAAGAATAAACCCGGTAAGCCAGTACGAGCTTACTGAGTGACAAAACACTGCGTAGTCTGTGATACCACTAAGCAGGTATCAGACTTCAATAAGAATAAGAGTCGGTATGATGGCCTACAAACCAGATGCCGCTCTTGTCAGAAAGCTCAGAACAATGAAGGCTACCTCACCAATGAGAATCGTAGAGGCTCAATCAAAACTAGAAATGCTGAGGTTAGAGAATACAACAGAAAGTTGATGAGAAGGTTCAAATCATTCTTTGGATGTCTGGTTTGTAGTGAGAGGGAGCCAGTAGCTTTGGACCTACATCATATAGATCCATCTGGAAAGGATGCAAACCCGAGTAGCCTTTTAACGTATTCAACCAATACGTTGAAGAAAGAGATTAGAAAATGTGTCGTTCTATGCTCAAATTGTCATAGAAAGGTTCATGCAGGAATTTTGCAGCTATCGTATAAAGGTTAATACGCTGGGCTTTCATCCCAGTAATGTAGGGTTCGATGTCCCTCTAGCTGCACCAATTTGGTCTTATCGTATAACGGTTATTATACTCGCCTGTCTAGCGAGGGAACGGAGTTCGATTCTCCGTAGGACCGCCAAAGCGCAGTCGTCGTCGCAGACTTTAAATGGGATAGTGAGGACCAACACTTAAACACGGATCATGAATTTATAAGGAGCTTCTGTGAAGACGTGTACACTCTGTAATACCGAGAAGCAGTTCACAGAATTCCATAGCAGGTTTGATAGATTTGCCCTTTTAGTATATTGGTATTACGCGGCCTTTGTAACGCTGATAACGCAGTTCGATTCTGTGATGGGGCACCAAACAATAGTTGCTTGGCCGATTGGATTAGGCAAGGGTCTACGAAGCCCTTTAGAGTGGTTCGATCCCACTAGTGACTACCAAGATATGTTGATCTTCGTCTAGAGGATAGGATACCGGCGAGCGAAGCTGGAGACATAGGTTCGACTCCTATAGATCAACACTTATATATGTGGTAATAGCATACACTCCCACGGGTTGACCGACGTGGCAAAAGAGTAGGACAGGGTAAACGTACAGCCTGTTATCGGAAGCCAATTGCCGGGTAGTATAATGGTCAATACAATCGGCTGATAACCGATGGATGGTAGTTCGATTCTACCTCTGGCAACCAAACAGATGCGAGATACTTTCAGTTGGTAGAAGGTTGGCCTCATAAGCCGATATGCCTCGGTTCGAATCCGAGTCTCGCAACCATACATGTGCTCCCCACGTGTACAGCCAGATAGGTGAGCTGTATAAATTATAATCCTATCACTAATTTATAGGCAATGATCTGACTAGGTGTTGGTCTGTGACTGTTAATCACAAGATGGGAGGTTCGAATCCTCTATTGCCTGCCAATTTAAAGCGTCGTGATTTATCTCTGCTGGGACAGAGGCTGGGCTGTAAACCCGGTGTCCATGACTGCGTGGTTCGATTCCGACCATGACGCACCAATTCGATTAGGCTTGAGTATATCGCCAATCACAATGTTACATCTCTCGGAAGCGTTACGGTAGCGTACTTTGTTTGGAACGAAGTGGCGGTGGTTCGACTCCACCCCGAGTGACCAATTTTGTTGAAAAGAGTGTGTTAACCACATAGGTGAAGCATTCGTTACCAATGCCCGTAGGGTACGTCAGCAAACGCGATATGGGCTGTTAGTGTCAGCGATAGCACACGTGACTTGCACTCACGTAGGAACAGTTTGAATCTGTTACGGTCCACCAAATTATAGGAGACGATATGAAAGTTAGAATCCGTGCACCAAGACCAGAAGATACGAAACGCCACGGAAGGGTTTGTCCATGCTGCGAACGTCTCAACTGGAAGTGCAGGCTTGCTGATAGAGTTGCATTCAAAGAAGCTCTTGAAGAGATAAGTAATACGCTTGACTGCGAGGCTGTGTAGTCTGGGACTACCTTCCGGCTGTGACCCACAGCCAGTTCAGTAGAAAGTTACTGGGGAAGTGACGCAATTAGGTAGACGTATGGAGCTTAGACCTCCAGTGTTGTCGGTTCGACCCCGACCTTCCCCACCAAACAAAATGCAGGATTGCTCAAGGTGAGCGCCCAGCCTTCCAAGCTGATGAGGTCAGTTCGATTCTGACATTCTGCTCCAAACAATGCGGGCGTCACCCATCCTGTTCGGAGGTGACAAGTCATCCATGAAGGGACAGCCCGCACCAATTTTGAAGATAGCGGTTAAACCCCGACTCTGGGCACCTAATTCGTGACCTGCGGTTCAGTGAGAACATCTTCAAACTCCATTCGCACTCTAAGCTAACTTGGTAGAAGCGCTGGCTTGAAACCCCAGATGACTTGGTTCGATTCCAAGAGTGTGCACCAAATTCAAAGTGTGAGTGTAAACTCCGAGAGTCAACCGAGCTTTGATACCAAACACAGACGACTTGCCCACTCGGACATTGCCACGTGCAATCACTGTAAGTCTGTCTTGTCATGATGACCCTCCACGTGAGGGTTTTCCTGTTCCTGCTATTTAAATTAAGGATTATAACAAATGGCAACAGTACCAGATGTAAACCTAACAGGCGTTGCATACCAAGACCTATACACTGCCACAGGCATTGTTGCAGGAACAAGTGTGACGATCCAGAACAAAGCTGGCGTTGATGTTTATATTCAGAATATCTCAACTATTCCATCCTCTGCATCTAAGAATGGACTCCTTCTAAGGCCATATGATATTGTGGATGTGACTGGAGCAATTGCTGGATTGTGGGCTAAAGGAGTTGGCCCAGTCTCTGTCGAGGTGATCGCATAATGGCATTCTCTCTACACGGAACACGTCAAGGCGGATACGCTGTTGGCCCAGTTCAAAACGCATTCGAAGGTGCTAATCTAGCAGAAGCACAAACTGCACGTGATACGTACTTCACAGCCAACCCTACAAAGCTTGCCGCGTATGATGGCAACCCTTTCTATCTAATTAGACTTTCTTATGGTGTGACAACCAATGCTGAATACCGCTCTGGTGGTGTTTGGGTTGATTACACTCCGTTCCTTCAAGGACTTCCCGGTGAAGTTGCTTCTCTTGTAGGTGTGCCTGTTAATGAGATTCCATACAAGAAGTTGGATGGTACTTTTGCTGGCAGTAATATGCGTGTACTTGATAATGGTAGCTTACTAGCTCCACCAAACTTTGGTGTTGAGTCTGGGTCTGTGATGTTCGGGGATGTTCTTAAACTCTCTGAGGCTGCTGGATTCCTAGCCATTACAAATAACTTGAATGGCAACAACTACACAATCCTCGATTACTACACTCCACGTGACGGTGCGACAGTCAACCCTCATCAGTTTAAACTTAATGGTGCTGAGGTTATCTTCAACGCACAACCTAACGATAGCCAAATCCTGACAGCAAATCCTCTGCTAATTCAGTACACTGTACAGCACACAGCCCGTAACAATGCTCTGACATTCCGTGCTAACGCTCCAATGACAAACGTTAGAATCAAGATTGCATTGGTTAACAACGGAGTTGTTGCTAAGTATATCCCAAACAAAACTGTGTGGGAGAAGGAAACTGGCGGGCTTACTTGGACTACAGGTGATAACACATTTGACTTTGAAGACACACCAATCATCTTTAACACAGGCGATTTGATTTCGTTTGAGATTAGGGCTGATAGTGTTTCTATGAAAGGTTCTGTTTCTGGTACTCCGTACATTGCTTCTACACAACAACAAGGTGTGTTCTATAATGCTGTTATGGAATACAACTACACTCCAGAAGATGTTCGTGACAAGCTTACCAGCCTAGCTGGTAGCAACCGTCTTGATGTATCCAGCCTGAAGAACGTTGTATTGACCGTAGCAGGCCGCACAGGAGCTATCGCACTCTCTGCCTCTGATGTCTCTGGACTCGCCCCTGTCGCAACTACAGGAGCTTACAGCAGCCTTTCTGGGTTGCCGCTCATTCCAACCAAGACTTCTGATCTGACAAACGATGCTGCTTTCATCACATCTGGTCAAGCTCCTGTGCAAAGCGTTGTAGGACGCACAGGAGCTGTTGTAGTAACACAGACTGACGTTGGGCTAGCTAACGTTGATAACACGTCTGACGTTAACAAACCTGTCTCCACAGCCCAACAAACTGCGATCAACTTGAGTTTGTCTCAGCACAACGCTGCTGCTGATCCTCACCCTCAATATACCACAACCGCTGAAGCTGCTTCTGCTGCTCCAGTACAGACCGTGAACAGTCTAACAGGTAATGTTGTATTGACAACAGGGAACATCTCTGAGGTTGGTAATCTGTACTATACAGATGCAAGAGTCCAAACATATGTAACTGGTGCTGGTTACAATGTAAAGAGTGCTGCAAGTGTAGGAGCTGGTGCCGCTATATATCAAGCTGACACTGCTGGTGCTTTGTCTTTCCGCTCCATCATTGGAACTGGGGCTATTACAATCACTCAGAATGCTAACGATATTACTATCAACACTCCACCAAACGCAATCAACAGCGTTAACGGATTCACTGGTACTGTTGTACTGAATACATCTAACATCACTGAGAACACAAACCTCTACTACACAGACACTCGCGTAACGAGTTATCTATCTGGATCTGGATACACAGTTAAATCTGTTGCAAGTTCTGGGTCTGGTTCTTCTCTATATGTTGGTAACTCTTCTGGAGCAGTAAGCCTTCGTTCTGTAATCGCAACAGGTATCGCAACAGTCACTCAAAACTCTAATGACATCACAATCAATGTGCCAGCAAACTTGGTAAGTTCTGTGAATGGACAACAGGGTGCAGTAGTACTGACAACATCTAACGTAGCTGAAGGCTCTAACCTTTATTATACAGACACACATGTTGGCTCCTACCTGACAACTAATGGATATGTAGTTAAGACTCTGGCTTCTGTCGGAGCTGGTTCTTCTCTCGTTGCTAATGTTGGACCTTCTGCGACAATCCGTTCTGTAATAGGTGCAAACCTGATCACAGTGACACAGAATGCCAATGATATCACTATCAGCAATCCAACTGTTCTCAGTGGAACATACACACCAACACTAACAATGACTGCAAACCTTGCGGCAACCACTGCATACGCTTGCCAGTATATGAGGGTTGGAAGTGTTGTAACTGTTACTGGTCGTGTGACCCTTGACCCAACAAACAACGGTCAGATGACAAACGTTGAAATCTCTCTGCCAATTACATCCAACTTCACTTTGTCTGAACAGTGTGCTGGTACAAGTGGTTGCCCGGATGTAGCACAGAATGGCGCTATTCTTGGAGATACGACAAACCACAGAGCTTCTATGCAATATATCGCAGGAACATCTGCTGTAAAAGATCACTACTTTACATTCTCGTACCAAATTATCTAAGGATAGATCATGGAACACATTGCTGTATGGGGCTCTGATACTAATGGTATCATGGACGGTCCAATCGTTTGGATCGGAACAACTACAACAACAGGTGGTGCTTGGAGTGTGGATTACTCAGGGGTTGGCTTTACTGAAGTCCCTGTTGTAATGGCAACTTTGATCCTCGCTGCTTCTAATGTATACGACAGAGGATTCGCTTCTCTGTCTGCAACACCAACAAAAACTGCTGCATCGGGTTATGGAGTTAGGGGACAAAATCTTCTAGCTCTTGGATCTACAACACGCACTGTACCTGATGGTACAGTTGTACACGTAATCGCCGTAGGCGAAACATTCACTGCATAAGGAAACTATATCATGGCCGTAACACATAATGATCTTGTAAAAGCTGTAGCCGCTCTCGGCTTCTTCGAATCTGTAGTCTATGGCTACTTCGACAGCGTAGCTGCTAAATCTCAAATTGTTGCACTTACTCCAGTTGCAACGGCTGATGCCACAGACCTGCCAACAGCAGTAGCTATGGCTAACGCGAACAAAGCTAAAATTAATGCCATCATTGCTGCATTGAAGGCTTGACATTTAATTTGATATATTATACGCTTAGGGGTTGACAACTGACGATTCCGATGTACAATAATATACATAAGAGAGCAACTCTCTTAACCAAAAACAGGGATGTCCCTTCGGGGACGCCCTTTTATATTCTGTAAAAGAGGACAGGCAATGGCTGACGATATGGTCTTTGACTTGGACCCTAACGTCATCGGGCCAAAGTCTAGAAAGCAGTATGACTTCATGCACAGCGAAGCGGACATCACAGTATTTGGTGGAGCGGCTGGGGCAGGTAAAAGTTATTTAGGAGTTATGGACTTCCTTAAACACGTCCAATATCCAAAATTCCGTGGTTGTATGGTAAGACGTACAACACCACAACTTAAAGGTCCGGGCGGACTCCAAGAGAAAGCCGAAGAACTCTTTAAGCTAATTGATCCAAAGGTAAGATGGCGTGACAAAGAACACCACTTCGCCTTCTCTAACGGAGCTAAGATTTATCTCCGTCACTTTGAAAACCCAAAAGACCAAGAAAACTTTCAGGGTTGGGAAGTAAGCCAGTTCCTAGTGGACGAAGGCCAGCAATTCGAAGAGATGATGGTTGAATATCTCACCTCTCGTATGCGTAACCCAAAGTGTCCAGAAGTTAAACCTCATATGAAAATCACTTGTAACCCTGACTATGGTAGTTTCCTACGTCACTGGTTGGATTGGTGGCTTGACCCAGAAACAGGGATTCCGATTCCTGAACGTGATGGTGTCATGCGATTCTTCCTGAAACAAGATGGTAAGATGATGTGGGGTGAATCGAAAGATGAACTGATTGAGAAGTATGGTAAACCGCATCTATCTAAAGATCATAAGAATCAAGTTAAGCCCCTCAGCTTCAAATTCATTGCAGCCAACGTTTACGACAACCCAATCCTTTGTAATGCACAGCCAGAGTATGTTGGTTGGCTAGAAGGTCTTGGTCGTGTTGAGAAAGAACGTCTCCTATACGGAAGCTGGCTAGCACGTGCTGAAGGTACAGGCTACTTCAAATCAAACTGGTGCAACATGGTAACTCAACGCGATATCAAATCCATCAAAAGGGTGAGAGCGTGGGATATCAGTGGTACTGTCGAATCTGAAACCAATCGTAACCCTGACTGGACTGCTGGTGTTCTCATGAGCAGAAACAAGATGGGTGTATTTACAGTTGAAGATGTTGTTCGTGATCGCCGTCGTCATGGTGGTGTATTCGAAATGATTCTGGAAACTGCAAGACACGATGGTGATGATGTTCAAATTATCGTTCCATGCGACCCCGGTGCTGCCGGTAAAGCTTATGCTGCCCAACTCATCCGTGACTTGGCTGACTATGGTTTCTACGCTCGCATGAAAACAACCAACAAATCCAAAGTCACTCGATTCGCTCCATTCGCTGCAACATGCGAAGCTGGCAGTGTTGAGATATTGGAAGCTGACTGGACTAAAGACTATCTGATGGAACTTGAACGTTTCGATGGTAGTAAGAATATTAAGGATGACCAAGTGGACGCCACGTCCGATGCATTCCATGCATTGTCTTCTGAACAATATCTTCCAGACTTCTCAGTTCCTGTAATGACTCAGGCAAACCCATTTGCATTTTATAGATAAGGCGGACTAATGGCTAAGAGAAAAGTTGAGAAAGTTGCTGCTCCAATGCCCCGTCTTCGACTTGGAGAAATGGGTGCTATTGGATTAAAACAATACAGTGGTAATATTGCTGAAGAGAATAGACGTGAGCTTCGTTTCCCAGAAGCCTGTCGTACATTCCGCACTATGTCACAAGACGCTACAATCAAGGCTGCTATCTCTCTCGTTGAGATGATGATTAGTCGTGTTGATTGGACTGTCGATTTGGGTGTAGAACCTGATGCAGCGATGAAAGCTAGAGGTGCATTCCTTGAAGAAGTTATGCACGATATGGATCACAGCTTTGAAGACTTCATTCGTGAAGTAACTAGCATGTACACATATGGTTTTTGTGTTAACGAGAAAGTGTACCGTCGTAGAACATACGATGCTGGCTCTTCTTACAATGACAACAAGATTGGCATTAAGAAGCTCCCTGTTCGCTCTCAGGACACAATCTCTCGTTGGGTGTTCAGTGATGACGGTCGTGACCTAATGGGTCTTGAGCAGTCTCTGGCGGGCATTCAGAACGGTGATCGTTATGTGAACATCTCTGGTAATGGCATCATCCAAATCCCACGTAAGAAATTCATGCTGTTCCGTGTAGATGCAAAGCGTGACAACCCAGAAGGCAACAGCCCTCTCCGTGGTTGCTACAATGCTTGGCTCTTCCGTAGACAGATTGAAGAACAGGAAGCTATCGGTATCACACGTGATATGAATGGTATGCCAACTCTGTATCTTCCACCACGCTATATGAGCGAAGACGCATCTGATAGTGAGAAGGCAATCTTCGAATACTACAAGAACGTTATCCGTAACATCCAAATGAACGAACAGTCTGGTCTGATCTTGCCACAAGCATTCGACCCAGAAAGCCGTCAACCTCTCTTCAAGTTTGAGCTGACTTCCACTCAAGGTGGGAAGATGTACGACACAGACGTAATCATCAAGCGTTGGGACAACAAAATCCTGATGGTGTTGTTTGCTGATATGTTGAAGATGGGTCAAGACCAAGTTGGATCTTACTCGCTAGCTGGTGCAAAAACAAACATCATGGCGATGGCTATCGAAGCCCGTCTGAAAGAGATTCAAGACACACTCAACAATGATCTGATCCCACAACTGTTCGCTCTTAATGGAGAAATCCTGACAGCGAAAGAACTGCCTAAGTTCAAGTATGGCGATCTGGATGAAGTTGACTTGGATGAATTCTCTAAAGCCATTCAACGTATGGGTAGTGTTGGTGCTCTTGAGCTTGATCGTGATATGGCGAACAAGATTCGTGAATCCATTAAGGTTACGCCTAAGGGTGTTGATGAGCCTGTGGATAAACAAGAGATTATGGGTGGTGATAGTCAAGCTGGAAACGGTATGGCGGCTGGCGGCGGCAACGGTGCTAGCGGTAAACCATCTTCTAGAGACAACGCTGCTGCAAATAACGCATAAGGAGTCACAATGAAATTTGTTGATGCACTTGCAGAACTGATTGAAAAACACTTCGGAGGCTCCAAGGAGCTTCCTGTAGTGGAAGTTACAAAGGCTCTAGATGATGAACAACGCATGGCATTGTTTGTTGTATTGGAACCAGATGTTGTTGACCTTCATGGTGACACCTACTCTGCTGAAGAAGTTGAGAAGGCGTGCCACAGCTTTAACAAGCACTGTCAAACAGCAAACCTTTTTCACCGTGTAACAACTAAAGACGCTGACATCGTTCAGTCGTACATCACACTAGCTCCTATTACTCTTGAAGGTGGTCGTACCATCGAGAAAGGTACTTGGCTGCAATGGTGGCACTTCCCAGAAGACAACGCTAACGCTGAGTTGATGTGGAAGGGTGTTAAGTCTGGTGAAATCAATGGCGTCTCTATTGGCGCTATGGCTCACGTAGAGGAACTACAATGACAACAGAAGCGAAACGTCGCCTAACTGATATCAGTTTTGAACACGAAGGCGCACACGTTGCCCTTGTTAGCATCCATCAAGGTGGACCTGCCAATGGTGTTACAACACTGATTACTAAGGCAACCAATAACATTGATCCAGAAGAACTTGAAAAAGCTTTGAAAGGGTCTGAATCCAATCTCGAAATTAATACGGAGTCCACTGTGGATACTATTGAAAAGTCTGTACACGAAATCCTACTTGCCAAGGCAGTAGAAGATGCCGTTAAACTGGAAAAAGCTGCTGGCGAAGCTGCTGTATCCGAACTGCAAAAAGCCCTGCTGGCTCAAGAAGAAGTACTGAAAGCTGCTCAAGCTCAGGTAGTTGTATTCGAAGAAGCTGCGGCTGTTGTTAAAGTTGAAGCACGTAAGTCTGCTCTAGTTGCTGCTAAAGTTCCTGCTGATAAAGTAGAAGCTGTAATGAAGTCTCTAGCTGCTCTTGACGACGAATCTTTCTCTGCAACTGTTGAAACGATGAAGTCTCTGGCTTCTGCTGTTGATGCTTCTGATCTTATGCAAGAGTCCGGTGTTCAAGGAACTGGTGCAGAGTCTCAAGAAGAAGTTGACCGTACTACTGCAATCCTTAAAGCCCGTTACGGCGTTAAATAATTTACACTCATAGGAGATACATATAATGGCACAATACGCTGCTGATGTACAACGTCTAAGCAACTGGTTGATCTTTGAAGACGAGCCGGGTACTGGCGTAACACGTGAAGTATTGCTGAAGTCTGCTGTAAACGCTACGATCACAGGTTCTGTCCTTGACAGCACTGGTGCCCTAGTTGTTGCTGCTACTCTGGCTGATGCTACATACATTCTTATTGACGACCTGACTCGTCCTGCCGCCGCCGAATACACTAAGGTGTTGGTACTGGCCCGTGGTCATGCGAAAGTAGGTAAGGCTAAGCTTGTATTTGGATCTGACGTTACGACTGACGCCCAACGCAAGACAGCAACTGACAAACTGGCTCTGAAGAATATCTTCGCAGTCGATCAGATTACTTACTAATCCCACAAACATAGGAGACTAAAATGTCTACAGTACAACTTGCTAAGCAGGCAACTCGTAGCTTTGGCAACAACAACTACGAATACACCGACCTGACAGCTCCGCTGTTGATCGTCCCAAACAACTGGTTCCTTGGTGAACAACTGGGTATCTTCGCAAAAGAATCCACCAACCAAGAAACAATCACAGTTGAAGAAATCACAACTGGTTACGGTCTGATTAAAGACGTACACCGTGGCGCTCGTCACACTGTTGTAAGCGATCCAAAACGCAAAATGCACGCCTTCTCCATTCCTCACTTCACCCTTGATGCTTCTATCACTCCACGTGATATCCAAGGTAAGCGTGCGTTTGGTGTTGAAGAACTGGACACACTTGCTGCCGTGCGTGCACGTAAGCTTGAAGTGATCCGTAAGTCTTGGGCTGCTACACACGAAACCGCCCTGTGGTCTACAGTTACAACTGGTCTGGCTTACGCTCCTAACGGAAACGTGTCGTACGACTGGTACACTGAATTTGGCGCTTCTCGTACAACAGTTGACTTCGAACTGAACACTGCTACAACCGACATCATCGCTAAGACTGAGCTGGTCTTCGCTTCTATTCAAGATAACGCTCGTGATGGTTCTGTCTACGGACAAATCTTCGCTATCGCTTCTCCTGAGTTCTTCCAGAAGCTGATCGGCCACGCAACCATGAAAGCTCTGTGGCTAGCTTACGCTCAGTCTCCACAAATCCTTCGTGAACGCCTGCAAGCTAGTGGATACGACGCTCGTTACCGCGAGTTCACTATTGGTAACATCACCTACGTTGAATACCGTGGTGTGTCTCCAGAAGGTGTACGTTACATCCCAAGCGGCGAATGCTACTTCATGCCAACCGATATGGGCGACAACTTCGTTCAATACTTCGGTCCAGCAGATCACTTCGACTTTGTTAATACTCAAGGTCAAGAGATGTACGCTTTCGAATACGGTGATAACCGTGGTCAGATGATCGAAATCCAAACCGAATCCAACTTCCTGAACGTCCTACGTCGTCCACAGTTGATCGTAAAAGGCATCGTTGGTGCCTAATTGAACTGGGGAGCTTTATGCTCCCCATTCTTTGCTTAGGAGCCTAGAACATGCCATACAGCGGACACCCAGCGACAAGTGCTACCGACAGAGTTCGTTTGAATGTTGGTGACGTTTGGCCTGATATGGAATTGCTACACGATGAAGACTATCAGTATTTCATCGATAAGTATAACGGCAACGAGAATAGAGCAACCATTGATGCTGCTCGTACCTTGTTGTTTACACTATCTCGATTCACACGTGAACGTACTGGTGATATTGAAGTATATGGTGGTGATATCTTTAGTAACTACTACCGTGCTATTGAACTGATGTTGAAAGATCCGAACGCTGCTATTAGCTCGGCTATGCCTTACGCTGGTGGTATCTCTCGTACTGACATGCACGCCAACAAAATCGACGTTGATAACAACTCTGTTCGTGTTGCAACTGAACGTAGTCACCTCCGTCTTGGATGTGGTAACTGGCAGTACAACTATGATCAGATGAATTATTGTGGATCAGGTGGTGGTCATGGCCTTCAGTATTAAGTTTGAGAACAAAATCCCAGCCCTCGTAAAGAGGCTGGACAAATTAAATAGTATGGAAGTCGAAGTTGGATTCTTTGAAGAAGATCGTTACGGTCCCGAGAATCATAACTTGCCTGTAGCTACAGTGGCTGCAATGAACGAGTTCGGTACTAAGCATAACCCGACAAGACCATTCATGTCGGACACATTCTCTGATCGTACAAACCAACTTCTCATGGCCGTAGAGATGAGAAGTATTTATCTTGATGTGCTCAAAGGTGGCAACGCCAGTCAGAGACTTATGAAGTCGCTTGGCAAACTTGTTGCTGAACAGATGCAGATCACTATCCAACAGTATGCTGCCGCTGGTGGTAACAGTAAGAGAACAATAGAGAGAAAAGGTGGAAGAGATACACCACTTATCGACACAAGCAAGATGCTTGAATCTGTTAAGTTCCACATTCACCGCTAAGGAGTAACCTATGAGAAATCCCCCACTGCTCCTGACTGGACACACAACGCTTGAGATTACTCGCCGTGAGGCTGAGATGATCGTCCGAGGGCGTCCAAGCCCCGGTGCTGAAAGCATTGTTGAAGTTGTATGCAACGTACAGCCGGTGCTGAAATCCACAGACACCTATCTACTGCCTGAAGCTGATCGTTCCAAGGCTACACTCAAAGTGTATTCTAAGGGCGGTGAGATTAGACAGAGGAAAGAGGGAGTTAACGGACATGCTGCTGATCGCTTCTATTGGAAGGGTGAGCTGTACGAAGTTATGAAGGTGGTTGAGTATGATATGGGTGTCCTGAATCACTACAAAGCCTTGTGCATGCGAGTGGAGCTAACCTGATGAATATCTATCAAGACCTTGAAGATGCCCTATACAACATCGTAAGCACGTTGCATCCTGATTGGACCATCCTGTTTGCGTATACTAACGCTGCTGAACCAACAAACCCTTACGTCTCTATTGATGTTAAGAAGTTGAATCCTTGCGGGCGTGAGTATAGCTCCACACCAACCATTGGTGAAGATGGGAGCAAGTTGATTCAAACTACAATTCAAGATCATGAGGCAATGGTGAGATTTGAGTTCATTGGTAAGTACGATGACAATACCACACTTGCTGATATGGCTCAAAAGCTACAGATCGAATTGAGAACGCCAACTGGATATGAACTACAAGCAGTCAATAGATTGTCTCTGTACAGGCTAACCACGTTGCGTAGGCTTCCGTTGCCTAGGGATACGGATATGTACATGATCTATCAACTAGATGCGACATTTGCATATGCATCTCAAGTAGTAACTGAACAAGATTATGCCACTGCCATCAATGGCAGCGGTATTTATCATGATGCGAATCAGCCTCCTGATTACACAATGACGACTCACTTTGAAATCACTCTACCTACTTAGGAGAATAACGTATGACCGTTCTTACGGATATCATTCAAATCGACATCAGCCGAGAAACCGCTGCTGTCACACAAACAAACTTCAACGTGCCTATGTTCATCTCTGCTCACACTAAGTTTGCGGAACGTGCACGCACATACTCTAGCTTAACTGCTGTTGCCAATGACTTCAGCATTACTGACAAAGCATACATTGCTGCTCAGAAGATGTTTGGTCAGGCGCTGAAACCTTCTCAGATCGTTATTGGTAGACGAGCTGTGCCAAGCTCTACAATCAGTATCAGTGCTGCTGTAGTCGGTACATACACAATGACAATCGATGGCCTACCATTCACATACGTAGCAACTGGTTCGCCAACTACTATCACGATTGCCGCCGGTATCAAAACTGCCTATAACGTAACCCCAATCGCTGGCGTAACTGTTACTGACAACCTTGACGGTACTCTGACTGTAGCATCTGCTGTCGGGTACTCTTTGAAAGTCACAACAAACATGACTTACTCTAACGCACCATCTACTGAGTCTTGGACTGATACAATCAACGCTATTACAATCGTGAACAACGCTTGGTATGCTGTAATGATTGAATCTCACCTTGAAGCTGACATCTTGACAGTTGCTGCTCAGATTGAAGGCATGAAGAAAGTATTTGCTACCTCGTCTTCTGATATCACTATCAAGACAACAGGAACAACTGATATCTTCTCTCAACTAATGGATCTTGGATATCAGCGCACATTCGGTGCGTGGTCTGCCACTGCTGACACAGAATACCCAGAAGCTGCATGGGTTGGATTCCAACTTCAAGAGCAACCGGGTTCTAACACTTGGGCTTACAAGGCTCTATCTGGTGTTACTGTTAGCTCTCTGAGTGATACAGAGTCTACAAACCTACACAACAAGAACGCTTCTACATACGAACGTGTTGGTGGTCTGAACAGCACAATCGGAGCTAAGATGTTCGGTGGTGAGTGGGTCGACGTAATCATCTTCGTTGACTGGCTAGAAGCCCGTATGAAAGAACGTCTGTGGAGCCGTTTGGCTAACAGCAAGAAGATTCCTTACACCGCTGCTGGTGCCGCTATTATCGAAGCTGAGATTCGTGCTCAACTGAACGATGGGATTCGTGTAGGTGGTTTGGCTGCTTCTCCAGCTCCAACTGTGTCTGTACCAGATGTTCTAACTCTGTCCACTAACACACGTGCACTACGTATCTTTGAAGGCATCACATTCGAAGCACGTCTAGCTGGTGCTATCCACTTCATCAAAGTTCAAGGGACTGTAACCGTCTAAGGACGGTTCACCCTCCACAGGAGATAATCAATGTCTACACAACGTCTTGCTACATACGCTCCAAGTGATGTGAGTGTCATTATCACACAAGCGAGCAGCGGCATTGCACACATTATCAGCGGGTACTCTGAGGACTCCATCGTAAACATCGAATGGACAAGCCCTCGTTACGCACTGTACACTGGTGCTGACAACACAGGAACACGTATCTTCAACGCAAGTAATTCTGCTACGATGACACTGGCCCTACAACAAACATCTGCATCGAACGACGTTCTGTCTTCTCTGTTTAATAACGATCCACGTAACATTGATGGATTGTTCTCTATTCAAGTGAAAGATGCCTCTGGTCGTTCTATCTACTTCTCTGACGATGCTTACATTGGTGTACGTCCAAGTGCTGGTTTTGGTAACAGCATGATGCACCGTGACTGGGTTATCCAAGCGTTCAACCTTGACGGTTATGCTGGTGGTAACGCTGTAGTTACTCCAGAAGATCAAGCAACCCTTGAAACGCTTGGTGCAACTCTCGCAGCTAAGTGGCTACAACAGTAAGACACACTCGTTAAGGGGCTTCCATTCGTGGTGGCCCCTTTTCTATTTCTCAAGGAGAATCAAATGGCTTCCTTATCGCACTATTCACCATCTGATGTAACAATGACCATTGCAGGCTTGTACACCGTAACAGGGTATGCTGATGGAACATTTGTTCGCATCTCTAAAGACACAAGACAAACAACAACCATGAGAGCAATGGACGGAACAATGTGCCGCATTAAATCTCCTGATACTGGTTGGAAAATTGAAATCACACTAGCTCAGTCTTCGACAGCTAACGACATATTCTCTACATTCTGGAACGTAGACAAAGTTACCGGAATGGGTAAATTCCCCATCTTTGTTAATGATGGAAGTGGTAGCACAATGTTCATGGCTGCAACAGCTTGGGTAGAATCCCTACCAGATATTGTGTATTCCAAGAGTATGGAAACCCGCACATGGGTATTCGGAGCAACAGATGTAATTGTTAACATCGGAGGTAATGATGATGCGGGCGACCTATCCAGTATTCTGGGTCTTGGCGCTTCCGTCTTGCCAATTCTACAAAACTTCCAAATCAGATAAGGAGGCTTTATGTCTGGAAACGTATTGACGTATGACCCAAGTAGTGTTACCATTAGTGTTTGTGGCTACATCGTCACAGGGTTGGTATCTGTCTCGTTGCAGTGGAAATCTGAAGTGTTCTCTGTTCGTAGAGGTATTCGTGGACAACACACAAGAGTCTACAGCAAGGATAGGCAATCTGTCCTAGTGTTGGAACTACTGCCAACATCCGTAACAAATGACCTATTCACATCCATCGTATTGCAAGATGCTGGCAACCATGCTGGTCGTCTGGAGGTACATATGAGGGATACAAGTGGTACATCTCGTTTCACAACTGTAGATGCATATTTACACACATTCCCTGAGATGTCTTTCAATGCGGAAGGTCTTAGCACTCGCAAATGGGAAATCGAAATTCTATCGTTCATTACTGGTTCTGGTAACATTGGTGGTAACGCCCAAAATGGTATCGACATTAATGATATCTTGTCTGGGGCACTGTCTTCTGCTAAAAGTCTTGTGGCTGATGGTTTGGACGTAGCTCAAGGCTTCTTCAATTAATTAGGAGTATTTAAAATGGCTATTCAACAGAAAGAAGTAAACATCCTTGGTGACAACTACCTGCTGACACAATTTCCGGGTATGACTGGACTCAAGCTTGGTAAACAACTGATCAAAACTCTTGGCCCATCCTTCGCAGTATTGTCTGCTGGAGCTGATAATAGTGTCACTGGTGCTCTGAATATTCTATTCGAAAACCTAGATGATAACTCTGAAGCACTGATCATCGCCCTTGTTAGCTCTGCCTCGAAAGGTAGTGTAGCAATCAACTTCAATAATGAATTCGCTGGTGATTATGCCAAGCTGTTCTTGCTGGTGAAAGAGATTGTGGAGTTTAACTATGGTTCGGTTTTTCAGATGCTAGGTTCCGGCGTCCTGTAAACTCTAACGCGGAGCCACAGACAGGCCATCCTCGCTTGCAGAAGGTACAGGATGGCTACACTCAAGACTGGGAAATCTTCAGGATTGTCACAAGTGACATGAGAGGGTTGCCTAGTTATGTTGAGTTGCAATCTGTCTGCAACGTAGAGGACATCTATAATATCATTGAGATGCTTGATGCTAAGTTTGAAATGGATGAGGTAGCACGTATCCAACAAGCACAACAGGCTGCTCAGAACAAACCATAGTGAGGCTATATGCTACAAGAGGAAATTGCTCGCCTAACGGGTACGCTTAAGTTCAACGTAGAAGCCCGACCACTGGTAGCGTTTGAGAAACGTCTTATGGGAGTAATGAACTTGCTCCGTGAGTTCTCTACGATTGCCAACAAGAAGTTCACAGTGAAGGTTGCCCTTGATAGTAGATCGCTACGAGCACAGATCGACAAGGCGACCAAAGCTAAAATCAGCCTCACTAATATTGATATCTCTAATGAAGTGTTGTCTGCACAAGGTAAGCGTATTCAAGAGTACCTAGACAAAACTCCAATCCGTTTAAGTAATGTAAAGGTTGATATCAGTAAACTAGTTGAGCAGAAGAAGTTTGTTAAGACCCTTATGGGTCAGATGCAGATTGATATCCCAATCAAATTTGGCTTCACTGCAATGGAGACTGAGCTGCGTCGTGAGATGAAAGCTATTGGTGCACGTAATCCCCTTAAGGTTCATGTCGAGATTAGTCAGACGCAGATGATCCTCAAACTACGTCGTGCAATCCTAAATGCTCAGAAGAATATTGGTTCTTTGAAGCTCCGTGTAGTTGATCCAGAAGTAAGATTGAAAGTTGACAAGCAACACTTGATCGCTGAAATCAGATCTGCCATTCAGAACGAGACATTCGATATCCGTATCGGAGCTAGACGTACTGGAGGTAGTGGAGGTGGATTGAGGGCTGAAGGTAGTGCCAGAAGCAGAGGACAAGTTCACAAAGGCATCTCTGCTATGGAGGGGTTCGCTAGAGCCGCTCTACCGGGCTTAGGAGCTGCGATGGCGTTTGACAAGATGAACGACATCAACCAGAAGGTTACGGCTGCTCAGAATAGCTTAGAAGCTGTCTCTGGTAATGAAGCTAACTTCAAATCCAACAGAAACTTCCTAACCAATATGACTCATGAGATGGGTCTTAATTTCAGAGATGTTGCACCACAATTCTCTAGTATCTTCCAATCTGCTGCACCCAAAATTGGTGTAGGGGCTACTCAGGATATGTTCCGTGGTATCATGCAATACGGTACTGTGCACGGTCTTGATAAAGAAGCTATGAAGGGTTCGATGGTTGCTCTTAGCCAGATGTTTGGTAAAGACAAAATCCAATCTGAAGAAGCTCGTCAACAGTTCTCTGAACGTATGCCTAACGGTATGGCGATGTTGGCTGAAGCTGCATTCAAATCTAAACAGATCAAGACAAACTCTGTAGCAGCTTTTGGCGATCTGATGAAAGCTGGTAAAGCTGACCCTGCTAAAATCTTACCAGAACTTGGTAGATTGATGAAGGAAGCCTCTGAACGTAATGATGCTTATAAGAAGTCTCTTGATACTACACGTGTAGCGCAAGGTCGAATGAATACAGCCTTCGAAGATAGTGTTGTGATCTTCGCTAAAGGTGGATTCGATAAAGGCATGGGCGGATTTTTCAACAAGATGTCTGATGCTATGCAAAGAGCTAAGCCTTTGATTGAGGCTCTTGGTGGTGCATTTGAAATCCTGATCAAACCACTGAATGCTGTAATTACATTGATTGGTGATCTTGGTGAAGCATGGCCTAAGATTGCAAAAGCTTTTGGAATCTCTGAGAAAGCACTGGCTGCATTCGCCACTGGTATTGCATTGTTCATGTTGCCATTTGGTGGATTTATTGCTGCACTAGCTGCTGCGGCTCTGGTTGTTGAAGACTTCGTTACATATTTCAAAGGTGGTGATAGTGTCTTCGGTACTCTTGTAAAAGATACTCCGGGCGCACAAGCTGCTGTTGATGGTATCAGTAAAGCATTCCAAGGTGTTGTTAACCTGATGGATAAGTGGCTTGAAAAGAGTGGCTTGCTGACTGATGGTATCGGTAGTATTAAATTCAGTGATGTATTCTTAGCTAGTCTGGAAACAGTTAAATCTGTTCTAGAAGAGACACTGAGATTGATGACAGCTATTGACCAGTTGATGAATGGAGATACCAAAGGTGCAGGCAAGTCCCTGTCTGACTTCGCTGCTAAGAACTCCATCTACAACCAAGTATATAACAGACTTGATCACAGTGACAGCCCAACCGAAGGTGACACTGGTCCGGGATTCTGGGGTGGTCTTGGAGATTGGCTAACAGGTCCAGCATCTAAACGTCAGACTCTAGCACAACGCCTAATGGGCGGTAATGACGCAATGCCACCTACATATTCTGGAACAGTTGATCGTTCTGGTGTTGGTTCGGCGGGCGTTACAACAGGTCCACTAACACTCAACCTGACTGTTCAAGCACCTGATGGTGTGACTGATCCAGTTCAATTCGCTAGTAGTATTGCACCACACTTCGAAACTATGATGGAAGATTACACCAAGAAAGTGTTTGGTGCTGCTAGAGCACAACAAGCAGAGAGGCAATAATGGCTATCGTACTCCGTAGAGGAAATGGAGACATTATCTGGTTTGATGCAATCTCGGCGTATGATACAACATACACCTCGACTGTTACGAAGCATCCCGTCGCTACTGGCGGGTTTGTTTCTGATCACACAACCAAAGATAATGTTGTCCTACAAATCAGCGGTGTCCTTTCTGATGCTGACTTTAACCTCTCTCGCCAGTTGATTGAGGTTAAGGCTGCTGATGGTACTGACATCTCTAAGAATAAACAATTCACAAACAACACAGTCACAGCTAAACGTGTAGATATCCTTCAGTCTCCAAGTATCAACAAACTACTACCTGAAGTCGTTGCACAGTTCACTAAAGACTCTATTCCATATGCTGTCGTATATCCTCAAGAGAAAGCCAAGACTGCACTAGCTGTTAAAGCTGCCTTGATTGATATGTGGCGTAAGAAGGAAGAGTTCCAAGTATTAGATATCATCGATAACTCTGTCATTGAACAGTTTAGTCCTTGTATCTTCACACACCTATCCTTTAAAGAGGATGATACAACTGGTGATGGTGTATTCCCAACAATGACTATTGAGGAAGCGGTGTTTACTGACCTACAGGAAATCTCTGTAAAAATTAAGACTTCCAACAAAGGACGTAAGACTGGGGCAGTGACTAAGAACCTATTGGACTTACCACCACCAGAGAATAACCCAACTGACTTGAGTGGTAAGAATGCTGGGGATGTAAGGAAATCTCAAGCATCGGGAGTAACACAATGACAACAGCAATTGAAATGCCTCTGTACACTGATTTGAAATATCGCTACGGTATTGCACTTGAGGGGCAGTCTTATCAGTTTACATTCTACTGGAACACAAGATGTTCTCAGTGGCATATGGATATCAGACTAGAAGATCAAACTCCAATCTTGTTGGGGTATGCTCTTGTACCTCAATATCCAATGTTAGTTGACTACAACCTAGAGGATATCGGCCTGAGCGGTTACTTCACTTTGTTGCCGATCAACACAACAATCTCTAACAAGATCACTGAAGGCTCTGACATCATGCCGCAGTTCTTCAGTCTATTCTATATCTATTAACAGGAGCAAATTATGGCACAGAAGGATAGGATTTTCTCCCTGACAATCGGAGATTACAAGACAGGCAATGGTCTACTACTTGAAAACCCAAAGCCTGATGGTAGTGGTGGGTTCATTGATAATCCTTGGGAAATCAAATTTGATGTCTCAAAGAGTGCAGACAACAAACGCAACAATGGTAACTCTGCCGTCATCGAGATTTACAACCTATCCGACAGCCAGATTAAACTCATCGAGAGCGACTACCTTGAGGTGACGTTCTCTGTTGGATATAAGAGTACAGGTGCACACGTACTTGTCCTAGGTAACGTCACAGAGACTTCCACAGTAAAGAGTGGTAATGATTATGTAACTCAGTTGAAGATCGGTGAAGGCTACACAGCCCTCAACCATGAGAACCTAGCTAAGATGGTGAGTCCCGGTAAGACAGTGGCTGATGTGCTTGAAGAAATCAGACAGCAAATGCCGGGTGTTGCCCGTGGAGCTTACACTGGAACAAACCTGAACAACCCCATCATCTTTGGTTGGAGATTGAAGGGTAGTCCACGTGAGATGCTGATGAAGCTTTGTGAAGCTCAGAATCTGGAATATAATATCAATGCTGGTGTTCTCAATGTCTCTGGTGAGAATGGATTGCTAAGTAAAGATACACAACTAGCCCCAGTGCTTAATGCAAACACTGGACTGATTGACCTACCATTCTACACATCTGAAACTGGTCGTAAACCTAAGAAGGATAAGAAGCGTAGACGCGGTGTTCAGTTCAAAGCATTGCTCAATACTGACATTGTTCCCGGCAAGATTGTAAAACTGGAATCCAAGTGGATCAGTGGGTACTTCCGAGTGAACACAGCACGATTCAGTGGAGACTTCCGTGGTAACGAATGGTATGTAGAATGCTTCTGTTCTGAAGTGGTAGCGGAGGATTTGACATGATTCATTCGGATTTTATGGATATCATCAGAACACAGTTTCAGATTGATATATCACAGATTCATACAGCGATCCCTTGTAAGGTGATCAATGTCTATGGTGACAATGAACAGCAGAAGATTGATGTTGTTCCTTCTGTTGACAACCTAATGAGAGATGGTAGTGCAGAACCAAGCATGCAAATTCTTGGTGTACCTGTTATCTTTCCGGGTAGTGCAACTACACTGATCAGCTTCCCAATTAATGTTGGTGATACTGTATATTGTGTGTTTTCACAACGTAGCACTGACAACTTCAAGATTGGATCTGGTGAGCCAACTATTGCAAACGATGCTAGGAAGTTTTCTGATCAAGATGCTGTAGCCATTCCCGGTCTGTTCCCATTCTCTAAGAGTTTGAACAACCCACAGATTCGTAAATTCCCTCATGACTCTAATCGTGACTTGTGTATTGCACACAACATTGCATCTGGAACTGAAGTGAATATCATCCTCAAACAGAGTGGCGATATGCTCGTTAATACTGAAGAGTCTGTAACAGTGAACTGCAAGACCGGTGTCATGAATGCAACTGAGTCATACACAATCAACACTCCAACTTTGAATATCAACTCCAACACTTTGAATATGAATGTGACCTCCACAACTTGGACAGGCAACATTACTCATTCTGGAAACTACACTCAAACTGGTACATCCACATTCAACGGTATTGTATTCGCAACCCACAAACACACAGGCGTCACTCCGGGTGGTGGTACTTCTGGTGGACCAACAGCATAAGAGGATTTATTATGGATTTGCTACTAGACACAACAACAGGCGATCTGGTCTTTATTAACGGTAAATGTCCTGTAACACAACTGCAAGCAGACGTTGTAGCCCAACGTCTTCGCATCAAACTCTATACATTCTATGGAGAATGGTTCTTGAACACCACAATCGGTGTCCCATATATCCAACAAATCTTTGGTAAGGTGAGAAGCAAACCTACGGTTGATCTTATCTTCCAAGGATTGATTGCTGCTGATCCGGGTGTGATTGAGATAATCTCATTCACCTCTGAGATTAGCACAAATCGTGGATACACAATGACCTTCTCTGTTCGTGTTGCTGATAATACAGCATCCCTACCAATTACAATTTCCATCGGAGGTTAAACATGGCTGGTCTTTCTCGCCAAGGTCTAGAAATCAAAACGTTGGATGACGTTCTGACTGACTATAAACTGAATGCTGCATCCATCTTCTCTGACTTGGTTCCTGCTGGCGACGTTGTAGACGTTACTGATGATGGTGCTCTTGGTCGTATGATTGGTGTTATCGCCCCTGCTGAAGCATCCATCTGGGAAGCCCTACAGCAAGTCTTTGACAGCTTCAGCCCAACAACTGCTATCGGTGTAGCTCTAGACAATATTATTGCCTTGAGCGGCATCACGCGACTTCCTGCAATGGCTACACGTGCACAGGTAATCTTGGAAGGTGACTACAACATCACAATCAGCTCTCCACAAGGTAAAGCTTATAGCTCGTCCACTCAACGTGTATTCAGTATTGCCAACCCTGTAGTTATGAACCTAACCAACGCATCTGGTGTTGGTATCTATCCGAATACTGTTGCCAACAGCACAGACTACCGATTCAGTTACAGTGTTGACGGGGTCAACTTCCTAGATGCAATCTACCACTCTCCATCGTCTGGCACCACTGCTCAGGTAATTCTGGATGGTGTTCAGAATAAAGTTGACACTTTATTCGGTTCGACCTTTACAACTTACCAATCTAGTGGTAGACTATACATTACTAGGACCGATCCATTCCAGATCGCCACCTTCACCGTGAGCATTAACTTGAATGTTCAGAAGGTGAGAAAGCTTGGCATCGCTGTCGATGATACTGTTGGACCATTCCCACAAGAAGCTCTTGCCATCGACACCATCTCTGTACCTATTCAGGGTTGGGATTCTGTCTCTAACCCTGTAAAAGCTACTACAGGTCGTCTGACCGAGACTGATGAAGAGCTTCGTGAGCGCTTCCGTAACTCTAAATTCTTCCAATCCCAAAACATTCTTGAAGGTATCCTTGATGCCCTTCGTAACGTCGCTGGAGTTGTAGATGTTGTTATCTATGAGAATGATACGAACGCGACAGACATTAACGGTGTTCCGGGTCACAGCTTCTTGCCAATCGTTCTAGGTGGCTTACCATCTGACGTTGCACAGGCTATCTGGGGTAACAAACCTACAGGTATTCCATCTGTTGGGACTACGACGGTACAGATCACAGATAGCCAAGACATCCTCCACAATATCTCTTACAAACAGCCGACTGAAAGTCCAGTGTATATAACTCTGTCGATCACCGACCTTGGCTTTATGCCGGGCGATGCTCCAGCCCAGATCAAACAAAACTTGGTTAACTTCTCAGATAGCAACCTGTTCATCAGCACTGACGTAATTTACTCTCGTCTATATACTCCAATCAACGCCGTTCCCGGTTTCACAGTCAACTCTCTGAAGATTGGACTTGCACCTTCCCCGACAGGAATGGTGAACATCCCTATTGCATTCGACGCAGTTGCTTCTATCTCTGCTGACAACATCATTATTACAATCGTTTAATAGGAGGACTTGTGTCCGAACTCAATCCATTTGTGAATGAAGAGTTCCTGAATGTGGCACGCTCGCGTGTCACAGAACAATTCAAACAGAAGCCAGTATATGATAGATATTTGCAGCTCCTACTCTCGGGTAAGATTGAACTGCAAAACACTATCCAAGATACAATGCAACTCCGCTCCATTGATACTGCGGTAGGTGTACAGTTAGATGTTATTGGTGAGATTGTAGGTCGTCCACGTGGCCTTGTAACCTCTGACATCTTCTACTACTTCGGATTCGAAGGTGCAGCTCAAGGTGAATCTTTCGGTTCGACCACTGACCCTACAGTCGGCGGACAATGGTACTCGTTGGATGCCCCAGTTGGCATCAGCCGTGAACCATCTGACGAAGAGTACAGAATCATTCTTAAAGCGAAGATCATCAAAAACAGAACACTCGCAAGACCAGAAGACGTTATTAACGCTTACAAGTTTCTATTCGGAGCTGGCACTGTAACCATTGAAGAACTTGGCCCTGCTCAAGTGCGTATCGGGATTGGTAAGATCCTGAACAACGTAGAGCGTGGATTGCTATTCGACCTTGGTGGTGCGGGAACACTACTCCCAAAACCAATTGGTGTCAGTTACGTATATTCTGAATTCCAATCTGGCAGGGTTTTCGCCACAGAAGGCTTCCCCGGTGCCATGGGTCCGGGCGACCTAAACGATCCGTCTGTTGGCGGGGTCCTATCTAATCTAATCACATAAAGGAACAAACATGGCTGATATTCTTAAATACGACATGACGGATCTTTGGGCATCCTCTGGCGACAAAGTAGCCCCAGATGCTTCTAAAATCCACGCTGGGTGGGGTGTTGAAGTTGTTCCCCGTCAGTGGTGGAACTGGTTTGAAAACCGTCAAGATCAGAACATTGCTTATATGCTTCAGAAGGGTTTCCCTGAATGGGATGTTACAACTGAATACATCATCAACAAATCTTACGTACAGCGTAATGGTGTTGTTTATAAAGCAGTAGCTACAAATACAAACGTTGACCCTGTATTGCTGACAAGCTGGGTCCGTGCATTTATTGATTACACAGTGGCTAACGACGCATTGGGTACAATCACTCCCGCTGCTGACCGCCTTCCTTACTTTAACGGTGCAAACACTGCCACGTACACAACACTGACATCGTTCGCTCGCACTTTACTAGATGATACATCTAGTGCTGCTGCTCTAACAACCCTCGGTGGACAAACACTCAACTCCAACTTGACAGCTTTGTCTGCTGTCTCTGCTGCTACTAACGCACTTCCGTACTTTACAAGCACAACTGTTATGGGTGTGGCAACCTTGACTGCTTATGGCCGTTCTTTGATTGGTGTCGCAGATGCTGCAACTGCTAGAACAACGCTTGGTCTGGGTAACGTTGCAACATTGAACATCGGTACAACAACAGGTACTGTGGCTGCTGGTGATGATAGCCGTATTGTTAACGCGTTGCAAAAAGGTAATAACCTGAGCGAGGTAACTAACGCAGCCACAGCTCGTACTAACATCAGTGCACAAACGCTCAACAATAACCTTACAGCTCTTTCTGGTATCACTGGTGCAGCAGACCTTCTGCCGTACTTTACTGCTGCTGGCGCCATGACCACTACCACTATGACTGCATTTGGTCGTAGCGTAGTGGCTGCTGTGGATGCTGCAACCGCACGTACAACTTTGGTTGCTGCTAAAAGTGGTGCCAACACTGACATTACCTCCCTCTCGTCTGTGACGCTGAATGGTACAACTGTTCTTGGTAAATTCACTGAGTCGCTGGTTACACTCGCTTCAGCCACAACCACAGACATCGGTTCCGCTGCTGGCAACGTGATCACTGTTACAGGTACAACCACTATTACAGCACTCGGCACTGCACCTGCTGGTACACGCAAGCAAGTGAGATTCGCTGGTGTTCTGGTTCTGACTCACAGTTCTTCTGTGTTGTCTCTTCCAACAACAACTAACATTACCACTGCTGTAGATGACGTGGCGGAATTCCGTAGTCTTGGTTCTGGTAACTGGTTCTGTACTGAGTATAACCGTGCAAATGGCCAGCCTCTGGCCGTTGTTAGCGTTGCTCAAGGTGGTACAGGTGCTACGACACAAGCAGCAGCTCTCGCCGCACTGCAAGGTGTTGGTTATGATACTAAACTGGTTCTGCCACACTACCAGCAGGGACAACTGCACAACGTACTGGTTCACCAGTTAACGGTATGGTTCGCTACAATAGTGATTCAACTCAGTTCGAAGGGTATCAAGGAGGGGCTTGGGGGTCAACTAGGGCCAACTCCTAACGGAAGAAACCGTATCATCAATGGTGATTGCCGTGTTGCCCAACGGGGTGCTAACGGAGTTTATACTAACGGCGTGGCAGGATACGGTGGTCCTGACCGCTTCCTCGGCAACAACGCTGGGGCTGGTGGACAATTCACCCAATCGCAAGGAACACTAGTTGATGGCGTTGTTACTAAGAACTGCGTAACCCAGACTGTAAACACAGTGGTGTCTGACCTATCCACTACAAAATTCTGGTCCGGTATCCTTCAGTTTATCGAGGGGGTTAACTGCTATGACTTGGTTGGTCAACCCATCACTATCTCGTTCCTATTCAAGGCGAGTGTAGCTGGCACATATAGTGTAGCTGTGCGGGATAGCACAGGGGCATACTCATATATCTCGACATTCACAGTTTCCTCTAACGTTGTTACTAAGGTTATTGTCAACGTTCCGGCAATTCCGTCTGGGGCTAGTATCCCAAATACTTCTGCCATTGGTATGTCTGTTTGGATTGGGGCACAAAACACTGGCACATATGTAACATCTACGCTCAACACATGGCAGAATGCTAGCTACATTGTAGCCAATACACAAACCCCATGGGGGTCCACATCTGGAGCCACTATTTCGGTTGCTGATCTTCAACTTGAAACTGGTACTGTGGCTACGCCATTTGAACGTAGAAGTTATGAACATGAGCAACTATTATGCCAGCGTTACTATAGTCTTGCATTCGCCAGTGCTAGATTTACGGCATCAGCAGCCAGTCAATACAGCAACACCCCGATCTACTGGCCAAGCATGAGAGCAACACCTACGGTTGCCCTGCTTGTAGCTGGCACCAGCAACCTAGCAACCTCTGTAGCAGCCACTGCTGCTGGACTCAGTGCTGGCCGTTTTGAACTTATCAGCTCTGCTTCTGGAGACTCATACGCCTTGAACTATCTGTACTCCCTGTCCGCCGAACTCTAATAGGAGATTATGATGTACAAACTAACAGAAACTAACAGCATCCTACGGATTGCGGATGGGGCTCAGATCCCTTGTGATCCTGATAACTCAGACTACGCCCGTTATCTGGCGTGGCTCGATGAGGGGAATGAACCACAATCGTGCTTCACTGAAGAAGAGCTGGCAGCTAAAGCTGCCATCCCAGCTCGTATCTTACGTGATGCTGAACTGGCAAGATCTGACATTCAACTCTTGAAGATCCAAGATGGTGATACCAAACTAGGGACACAAAAGGCTTGGCGAGATTATCGTAATGCACTTCGTGACTGGCCTAGCACTGACAGCTTCCCAGAAGTGATGCCAGATGCCCCAGATACTAAATAAACAATAGGGGCTTTATGCCCCTTCTTCTATTGGAGAAGGTATATGCCTAACATTACAAAACCAGCCAACCTCAGTGCAATCTGGGCTACTGGTGGTACAAAAATTGATCCGGGTAGCGCCAAGTATAACATTGGTTGGGTAGTTCAACTCCCACCATATGAATACCAGAACTGGGTTGACAACCGTCAGGACCAAGCTATTGCTCACATTAGTCAGCATGGTATTCCTGAATGGGACGCGGTCACAGAGTATCAAGGACTCCTAAGCTATACACAAGGGTCTGATGGCATCATCTACAAATGTATTGCAACCAACACAAACAAAGACCCGTCCAACATCCTTAACGCTGCATACTGGTCCAGAGCATTTGAAACTTATGGGAGTGTTCAAGTCGTAAGTGACGCGCTTGCTGTACACATCAATAACTACCAAACTCTAGCTAACATCGGCAACGTCGCTGGTGCACGTACAAACTTGTCTGTCTACTCCAAATCTGAAAGTGATACTCGCTTTGCTGGTTTGAATGGTAGTGCATCTCAAGTGTTTAACGTTGCTATAGCTACACAGCCAGAGCATGCCGTACGTCTTGGTCAGGTTGCTGGATTGCTTACACAAGCAACAGAGTCCACACTTGGTGTTGTTAAACTGGCAACCAGTGGTGTGACTGAAACTGGCACTGATGATCTAACAGCAATCACTCCTTTGAAAGCTAGCACTGTCTACCTGAAGAAGAGTGGCAACCTTGCTGGACTCACTAACACAGCAACAGCTCGCTCCAACCTTGGGCTTGGTACTGCTGCTGTAGCTCCTGCTACGCAGTTCTTACAGACTGCAAGCAACCTATCAGA
>Ga0209803_1000105_pt1 | contig 49311 bp, 51 predicted proteins | sample GraSoiAngelo_138_FD_185895 | JGI IMG/M metagenome (GOLD analysis project Ga0209803, IMG submission 185895) | Grasslands soil microbial communities from the Angelo Coastal Reserve, California, USA - 14_0929_09_40cm (SPAdes) (version 2) | ecosystem: Environmental > Terrestrial > Soil > Grasslands ...
TGCGTGGGCCAGGATTCGAACCTGGGAACCCCTGCGGGAAGGGATCTTGAGTCCCTCGCCTTTGACCGGGCTTGGCTACCCACGCGCGGCCGCGCAGAGACCGCGGTCCGTAAAACCTTTCGCGTCTCGGTCGCGTGCGGGACGCACCATCCGAGCCTTTTTCCTTTGGGCCGACTTCCGGGGCGCGAGGGCGGCGTCCACGGTGCAATACTTCACCAAGGCATTCTTCGACGAAGTCGCGAGTCGCCTCAACGCGGATCCGGAGTGGGGGAAGAAGGCCGCGGCAATCACGGCGAAGATCGTCCTCACCTCCACGGATCAGAATGCCTCGTTCCTCGTCGACATTCAGGGCGGAAAGGTGGCGGTCCAGCAGGTCGCGCCCGATGTCCCCGCCGACTTCAAGTTCGAAGGAACCTACGACGCATGGATGCAACTCGGGAAAGGCGAGCGGGACTTCCAAGGGCTCGTGTTGGGCGGGAAGATCCGGTTCCGGGGCTCGATGCCGAAGGTCATGGCGCTGATGGGCCCCCTGGGCCGCATCACCCAGCTCGCGCAGCAGGTTCCGAAGGAGTTCTAGCCGCCGCCCAGAATCCGATGATGGCGAGGAGAAGGCAGCTGACCTCGAGGACGCCGAGCAGGAACGCGGTCCCCACGAAGAGCACGGTCCAGGATTGCGAGCCGACGAACGCAACGTTGTCGGGACCGGCGACGAGGAAGTGGCTCACCAGGCCATACACGAACGCGGCGCCCATCAGGACCGCGAGCAGCCCGGCCGCGAGCGGCGGATTGAAGCGCAGGATGACGAGGGCCACGAGGGGCCCGATCCAGATGACGCCGACGATGAAGAGGAGGTCGATTCCAGCGGGCACGATCTGGAGGGCGAAATGAGCGGTTGCGTGCACGAGGGTAGCAATGAAATGGGCGAGGACGAGAGCGATCAGGTACCGATCGAAACGCTCCATGATTCAGGACCCCCGAAGCGGAAATCCTTCGGATCGCCATGCGGTCGCGACCTGCTCCATGCCTTGCACGTAGGTCGGAAAGGAAGGCTGCCACTGGAAATCCCGCCGGAATCGCGCGTTCGACGTTGAGAACGACGAGCTCAGGATCCGGGTTCCGTAGCGTCCCAGGAATAAGCGCGCGAGCCACCGCGGCATGCGGCGGGGCGGACGCGCGCCGAGTCGTCTCGCCATTTCTCCCAGGAAAACGACCAGCGGCACCGGCCGATCGTCGACGATGTGCCACACACCGGTCCTCGGTGCCTCCACGGCGGTGACGAACGCGCTCGCGGCGTCGTCCGGGTGTATGAGCGACCATACCGGGCTTTGCCGACCGATGAGCACCGGCCGTCCCCTCGCGATCGATTCCGCGAGAATCCGCGTGTGCCAGCCATCCGCGGAGTAGAATCCACCGCAGCGCAAGGCGATTGTGTCGAACCCGTGCGCCGAACCGGCCTCCCGGGCAATCCGCTCTCCGTCCAGCGCGGAGGCCAGAATCGGATCCCCCGCAGGCGGCGCGTCCTCATCGAACGGTCGTCCGTCCAAGCTTCCGACGGCCCAGACGACGCTTTCTTGGAGAAAGGCCCGAGCGCTGATGCGGGCCGCTGCCGCGACGAGCGAGCGCGTCCCCTCACGGCGGATGCGATCGTTCATCGCCCAATCGGCGGGCCCGGTGCGGACTTTCGTCGGGATCGAGGTCGCCGCGCGGATGATGGTGTCGCATCCTTCCGCGGCTTGGACAACCGCGTTGCTGTCAAACAGATCGGCCCGTCGAGGTTCACCACCAAGAGACCGAACGGTCGCCCCTGCCGGTTCGCCCCGCACGAGACCGACGACCGTGTGTCCGCGGGTCACGAGCTGCTGCACGATCCGGCGGCCGAGGACGCCGCTGGCCCCCGCCACGAGCACACGCACAACGCCGTGATAGCTATCGAACGATTAAATATCGCGGGGCTCATCGTCCCATGAAGCGGCGGAGCGGAGACGATGGTCGAGTTCGACCTGACGGATGAACAACGGCTCCTCCAGAAGACGGCGCACGAGTTCGCGGAACGCGAGATGCGGCCCGTCTCCCTCGAGTACGACAAGAAAGGCGCGGTCCCCTGGGACATCATCCAGAAAGCGCACGCGATCGGCTTGGACACCGCCTTCATCCCCGAGGCCTATGGCGGCGGCGGCATCGACTCGGCGCTGACCCACGTGATCGTCAACGAGGAGTTGAACTGGGGGTGCGCCGGCATGGCGACGGGACTGATCGGCGCCGGCCTCGCGTACCTGCCAATCATCCACATGGGGACGGAGGAGCAGAAGAAGCGGTTCTTGACGCGCTTCACGGGCAAGGAGGCGCGCCTCGGCGCGCTCTGCCTCACGGAACCCGACGCCGGCTCGGACGTCGCGAACATCTCGACGACCGCGAAGAAGGACGGCAACGAGTGGGTCCTGAACGGCGTCAAGCGCTTCATCACGAACGGCGGGATCGCGGACATCCACGTGGTCTTCGCGACGCTCGACAAGAGCCGGGCCCATTTCGGCATCCGGGCGTTCGTCGTGGAACATGGCACGCCCGGCCTGAAGGCGGGTAAGGTCGAGGACAAGATGGGGGTTCGCGCGAGCCACACGGCCGAAGTCATCCTGGACGACTGCCGGATCCCCGAGGGCAACCTCCTCGGTTCGGACGAGGGCACGGCGTTCTACGGGGCGATGAAGACGCTGGAGTCGTCCCGACCGCTCGTCGCCTCGGGCGCCGTCGGCATCGCCCGCGCCGCCTACGAGTACGCCCTCGACTATTCGCGCAAGAGAAAGGCGTTCGGCACGCCGATCGCGAAGAAGCAGGCGATCGCGTTCATGCTCGCCGACATGAAAACGAAGATCGACGCCGCGCGCCTGCTGACGTGGCGGGCCGCGTGGATGCTCGACCGCGGCGAGCCGATGAACAAGGAGGCGAGCATCGCGAAGCTCTTCGCGGCCGACATGGCGATGGACGTCACGACGGACGCGGTGCAGATCCTCGGCGGCGCGGGCTACATGAAGGACGAACCCGTCGAGAAGTGGATGCGCGACGCGAAGATTTTCCAGATCTGGGAAGGGACCTCGCAGATCCAGCGGCTCGTCATCTCCCGCGAAGAGATCGGGGAGCTCTAAGCCTTCTTGGCAATCGCTTCGACTTTCGTCGGTTCCTCGAGGAGCGACCGCAGGAGCTTGCGGTATTCGCGCTCGACGTTCAGATATTCGGTGAACTCTTTGTCCGACATCGTCAGAAGCTTCGCGAGATGGCCGATGTCCTGCTTCACGAAGAAGTCGACGTCCTCCAAGCTTGCGATCGCCTCGGCCCGCTCTTCCTTTGCGCCGACCGCCTCCATTCGCTTCTCGAGTTCGACGATGCGAGCCACGACCTCGGGATCCGTCCGCACGCGCAGCCCGATCTTCGCAAGGGCCTGCAACGCCTCCGTGGTCTTCTCTGCGGCATACGCCGGGGACATCCCCTCGCCGTGGGAGAGGTTGAACATCTCCGCCGTGGCGCGGTAGTAGGTCTCGATGAAGTGGTCCACGCGTTCCTCGCGAGCGACCTCGACGAGGTCGGCGTCGCGCATCTTGCGGATGTGATGGTAGATCGCCTGCGGCGTGAGCCCGAGTTCCGCCGAAATCTGGCTCACCGTCATCTCCTTCGCCCGGAGGAGATAGATGATCCGTCTCCGTGTTTCGTCCGCGAGAAGCTGGAATGCTTCGGGGCTCTTGATGACCTTGAATGCCTTCATTGGCCGCCTCCGGAACAATGTATGTTTGTGCTCTAAGATAAATGTTTCTGTAATTAAAACAAAGGCTTTATTAACAGGCGTTGCAATTAGCCAAACATGCATTGGAACAAGAGAAACGGACGATTTACGAAGCCAAGTGACGAGACGAACAAGGCCCTCCGGCCGGACTCGGCGGTCCGCTACGCGTGGGCCGTGCGCGGGGTGGATCCGTGGACCCGGAGGTGGCCCCTATGATGAGCCTGCCCTCCTACACCTCGATTGTCGCCGGGTTGCCGCGAACCCGCACGACCGATCTCGACTGGTACGCTCGGGCCGAATTCGGGGACCGGGAGAGCGCGTGGCTTGTGAACGGGCTTCGCTCGAACCATTCGGCCAGCGCGTCGAGCGAGCCTGAGAACGACGGTCGCGTGCGGCGATTGACGCAGGCGATCGCGACTTTCCTCTTCTGAATCGACCCCTTATCGTCAGCCTTAAGCGCACCTTCCGTGGTTGCGCGAACGTGGCAACCCCTCCGGTTGGCCAATTGCCCGAGCCCCTTCGACTCCCGCACGGCAGCGTTCGCGGGGCGATCGCGATCGTGGTCGCCGCGGCATACGGGTACGTCCTGCTCTTTCAGAAAGCCGGCGTACCGACCGTCCTCGTGAACGCGGTCGTGGTCGTCATCGCGTTCTATTTCGGAAGCCGGGCGACCTCGACCCCGCCCACGGTCCCGCCCGGGCAGCCCGCCCCGCACCATCCGCGGCTCGTCCGCATCCTCCTCTTCCTGGGATTCGCCGGCCTCACGGCCTGGTTCCTGGTTCATGATCCGTCGCTCGCGGGCATCCCGACCGCACTCGTCGCGGTCCTCGAGGTCCTCGGGGGTTACGTCCTCGGGGCCACCGCGTCCTGGCTCGTCCATCGACGCGCGCACGAGAGCCATGTCCGGCATCGCCTCGCCACGATCTTCCGCGACGTCGTCGCGGCCGGCGCACTCGGGCTGACCGCTTACACCTGTTTCGCGCTCGTCACGAGCCAGCAAGGCGTCTTCGCGGGTCGCGCGGAACAGACGCTGTCACTCGTCGTCACGTTCTACTTCGGGTCCCGTGTCATCGGACACTGACGCATGTGGACAAGGATTGTCCCAGCACGGCAGACCGAATTCCTGGCGTCGAATGCGGGTGCTCCGGTCAGAGTTTCATTTTGGATAGGCAGCGAGGAATGTTTTTGGTTCGGTCCAGGAACGACGCGACGTCCCCCCATGGACCTTCTTGCGATCGCTGCGGTCTCCCTCTTTCTATCCTGCTTGACCGGCTTCGCATGGGGAAGACACCACGCGTTCCGTTCGGGAGCCCGACGTGGCGATTGGCTCTGCCTCGCCTGCGGGCAACGCAACGAATTTGAGCTAGACCGATGCTGGAGCTGCGACCGCCGAGCGGGGACGACGGTTCATGATCCGAGCCACATCCCGCTCGCCCGACGGTGGCCATGCGCCGACTGCGCGGCGTGGAATGGGATTGCGCGGGACGCGTGTTGGCGGTGCGGATCCACGCGCGGGCCTAATGAATCTCCGGCGCTTCTTCCAGGATCTCGCGCTCCCGCATCTCGCGGCGCTTCCATCCCTCAAGCTCCCCGACAAAGTACGGAAGCAGACGCATGGAAACGTAGGAATTCATGAGCGGGATCCCGAGCTGCTCCGAGAAGACGAGCAAGTTGACCGCGTCGTCGTACCGGATGCGCATCTTCATGTTCTCCGTGTAGAGGTCGAAGAAGAAGAGACCCCACAGGATCTCCTTGACGACCTGCAAGGCGCGCCTCCACCGGCTCACGCCGTCCCCCGATCCGAGCGCATGGTCGGACAGTGCTAAACGTTTTCCTGCCGAGCCGGAGGCCTTTAGCCCGCACGAGCGTTTCCGGCCTGCGTGGCCGATCTCGACCCACTGCAATATGCGGCGGTCGTCGTCGTCGCTGCGTTCTTTCTCCTGTGGTACTACGGTGCCTACGTCTACTCCCGGCGTCTCGCCCGCCGAATCGGGACGGAGATCAAGCGCGCCGTCGTCGACCTCGGCGGGACCTCGAAGATCCAATGGTTCGGGACGACCGCGTTCCGGATGACGACCGAGGGCGCGAATCCGCCGTTTCGGGAGTTCTCGGTCACCGTGACGTTGCGTCCCCGCGAGATGCCGATCAATTGGGCGATCGGGACGGCTCAGGGCCGCCGCGACGCGGCCCTCGTCGAGGCCGCCCTCCGGAAGGACCCGAGAATCGAGTTCGAGCTCGTGGATCCGCACACCCGCATCGGCCAGCGGAGGAGTCGCTCGAAGGCCGGCTGGTCGAACGTGTCCCTCGGCGGCCGCGAACTGCTCCTGTCATCCGACGATGAGCACAGAGCACGTCGGACCCTCGAGAGCGTCGACTCCGAGAGCCTCGTCCCAATCGCTGCCCTCCATGTCACCGCCGGAAACCAGCCAGGCATCGCGGCCTCCGTGTCCGTGGCGACCGGGGCCGCATCGGGAGGGATCGCCGCCATCCGCGCGCTCGCGGAAAGGCTCGCGACTCAGTGACAGCGCGTCCCCGCCAGCGCCGGGAGCAGGCCCTCCAGGGTTTCCTCGGTTCCCTGGTGCATGAATCGCAGGTCGACGATCCGTTGCGTCTCGTCACAGCGGTAGCTGACGTGGAGGACGTGATACAGCTTCGTCCCGAACAAACCGAAGTGGGCCGACCCGAGCGTGTACGCCGCGGCATGGCCTCCCACCTTGGAGGTTCCGGGGCGGGACTCATCGAGCTTCGGAGGTGGAATCGGCCCGCGGGACGTTCGTACGGACAGCTCGATCGCTCGTCGGGCTTGCAGGTCGACGAGGAGCCCCGAGGCCCGTCCTTCTTGGGCCCAGCGCACGCCATCGACCGCGACCGTGTAGTCCACGTCCATCGGCTGCCGGCCGAGCCGCAAGTCCCATTGCTCCGGCAGACGGATCACGACGAAGTTGGACGGCCCGAGGACGAAGTGTGTCGCGGCGACGACATGATCCCGCGTCGTGGGCTTCATGCGGCGCCCGTCAACTCGGCGGCGAACGGGGGCGCGTACGACATCATGTCCTCGGAGACCCGACGGACCATGTCGACCCCCGTGACTTCGGACGGATAGAGCGGGATGTACGACCGCACGAGCGGACCGAGGTCACGGTATAGGACCTTCATGTAGGCGGTCTGCTCGTGGTACTTGTTCGCCAGATACTCGCCCGCGCCCTCCTGGAGGGCAATCTCCGGACGGAGCACCTCGTTCACGATGACTCCGCCGATCGGAATGTTGAACTTCTGGACCATTCCGATGAAACGGCGGACGACCGCAATCGGCAAGGCAAGCGGCAGGGTCACAAAGAAGAACGCGGTCCGTTCGGGATCCACGAGGACGCCTTTCGCCTTCTCGAACCGCTCGTTCATCGAGATGAGGTCCGCCATCAGCGGATCCTTCTTCACCTCGGCCATGACCTTCTCCTTCCGGAAGGAGAGCTGGACGCGCATGTTCAACGCCTCCTTGCGCGAGTCAATCATGCGCGAGAGCCAGAGGCCGTAGATCTTGCTCAGGCCGATCAGGCGCACCGCGTTGGCGACCGCCGCGGTGTCGAAGATCACGCGGTCGTACGTCTCCCCTTCTTTGAGGATGTAGTCGACCATCCGGTCGAACATCGCGCTCTCCTCGAACGCGGGGTTCGTCGCGGCGATCTCAATGAACGGCTTCGCGTCGAGGGGGATGTCCGCCCACTTCAGGAATTCCTTCACCCGACCTCGGATCGAATTGCGGTAGCGCTCCACGACCTCGGTCGTCTCCACCTCGACCGCGTGCACGTTCTTCGCGCCCTTCACCTCGATGACCTTGCCGCCGGAAAGGCTCTGCCCGAACAGGCTCGACAGGGAGTGGACGGGATTCAGGGACGCGACCAAGACGTTCTCTCCCTGGGATGCGCAGTGGTACGCGAGGCCGGCTGCCGCAACGGTCTTTCCGACGCCGCCTTTCCCACCGGTGAAGATGTAACGTAGCTTCGGTCGTTCTTGGAGGAGCTCCAGGAGGGTCGTCACGTGGGATCCCCTCAGAGCGCAGGTCCAAATAGCAGGTCCTGCGACACCCGTTCGATCATGTCGAGTCCGCGCGGCTCCCGCGGATACATCGGCAACATCGCGACGACCTTGCCCGCGAACTTCGACTTGATCTCGTCGAGGTACTTCCGCTGCATCCGCGCCCGGTTCCGGAGGAACTCGACCGCTTCGCCGCCTTTCGCGTCGGCCAGTTCCGCGGGATACACCTGGTTCACGATCAGCCCCGCCATCTGGAGGCCCAGGGCGTCGAACATCTCGAGCGCCCGCTCCGTGTCCAGGATCGCCATGCGCTCCGGGATGAGGACCATAAAGAACGACGTCCGGCGCTGATCCACCATCAGGTCCGTGAAGCGCGTGATCTTCGTTTGGATGTCCTGGAGCTCCTTGAGGACCTCGTCCTCCGAGACCTTCACGCCTTTCAACGTCGCCGCGACCGCCTCGTACTCTTGGGCCTTCTCCCGCGCCTCCGTGATCTTGCCGACCCACTTGCTCAAGATCTCCGCCATCGCGATCATGCGCACGCCGTGGCCGAACGGCGGCATGTCGAAGACGTAGAGGTCGTGGCCGCTCGTGGACACGAGGTCCGCCATCGCGTCGTACGTAGCCGACTCGTACATCGCCGGTTCGGCGGACGTCGAATCGATGTATTCCTCGATCTCCGCCGGCAACTCCGACAAGCCGTACATCGTGAGGATCTTCTGTTTGACCTCGGCTTGGTAGTCGGCGACGCGCCGGTCCGCGTCGATCTCGACGACGTCTAGGTTCGGGATGACGGAGACGAGCCCCTTCCCGAAGATGTCCCGGTCAAAGATGTCGCTGAGGCTCGCCTGCGGGTCCGTTGAGAAACAGAGGACGTTCCGCTTGCGCTTCGAGGCCATGTAGTGACTCAGGCCCGCGCTGCATGTCGTCTTGCCGAGTCCGCCTTTCCCGGCGAAGATCACGATCCCTTTGTCGCCTTTCGTCTCGAAATAGGAGGCCAGGCCCATGGACTCCCTCAGAAGACTTGGTCGGTGAAATCCCGCTCCCGGAACACGCGCTGTTTCCAGCTCTTGATGTTCGGGACGGCGTACGGCAGAATCTTGAGGGAGTAGTACGGCGGGATGACGGGAACTCCGAGCATGTCGCCGAGGGTGATGAACATGAAGAGATGTTCCAGGTACATGCGCGTGCGGAGCGCCGCCGTCACATGGCCGTGGGCGGCCATCCCGTAGAGGACGCCTTTCGCAGCGTCCCGCATCTTTCCTCGGCGACCCTTCGGCGCCGCGTCGTCCTTCGATTCCGCCATCTCGCTATCTCCTCGACTGGTCATGCGCGCCGGGGCTCAAGAGCTTTTTCGGATTGCCGCTACGGCCCTGGTTTGCCCCCGTCCGCAGCCGCCACGACCTTGGCGCGCGCCTCCGCTCGGCTGCGGGCGTAGCTCCGGAAGAGCTTGATGGCCATCGACAGGCCGACGATGAACAGCACGGCCCCGACCGCGACGAAGACGCCGTTCACGATCAGGGCGTACAGGGCATTCGCCTGCGTGTTCAGAGGCGGCCGGACGTTGTTGAGGACGCCGCCGGCAGTCGCCGCGGTGGTCCCCTGCGTGTACAGGATGACGGCCCACAGGAAGATCCAAGTCTCCCAGAGCAGGGCGGACAGGGTGGTCACGACCATGAATACGCCGGGGATCAGCGAGTACTTCGTTGGTGCGCGGACCCTCGCGAGGTGAATCGTGATCAGCATGATCGCGAGTCCCGCCAGCAACTGGTTCGCACCGCCGAAGTAGAGCCAGAGGGCCCACCAGCTGCCGCTGATCGCGAACAGCCAGGGCACCCCGAGCCCAACGGCCGTCGCGACGCTCTTGTGGCCGAGCGCGCGGAATCGGCCTTCGCTCCATGTTTCGGAAGCAACGAGCCGGAAGAATCGAGTCACCAGCGCCTGGACCGTGATCGCATAGATCACCAAGACGAGGCCGAAGAACGTCGTCAGCACGGGCTGAGTGAGACCGCCGAGGAACGGCGAGGTGAGGACGTAGGCACCTTGCACCCACGATGCGACGTTGTTGTGGTTTACGAAGAACGACGGCGCCAAGACCATGTAGGCGATGAGCGAGGCGAGGGCGAGCAACCCCTCGGACAGCATCGCGCCTCCGCCGACCGGCAACGCATCCGTCTCGATATCCAGCTGTTTCGACGTCGAGGAGGAACTCACCAAGCTGTGCCATCCCGAAATCGCGCCGCACGCGATGGCCACGAAGAGGATGGGCCAAATCGGCCCGATAATCCCCTGGGGGTCGACTAAGAAGGGACCGGCGGGCATCTGGACGCCGATGTTAGTGAACGGAGTCACGAGGGCCCCGACGAGGATGAAGATGATTGCCGCATAGGCCGGGTAGAACGCGAGGTAGTTCGTCGGCTGCACGAACGTGGGAGTCGGCAAGATCGCGGCGAGGGCCAAGAAAACGAGGCAGATCGCCGCCCAGGCCGCTGGGCTCCAAGCTCCCAAGTTCACGGCGAGCGCGACCCGCGGGCCAGTGGCGGGCTGGCCGCTCAAGGAGACCGGCACGAGAACGCCCAAGTAGATGCTGCCCACGACCATGAGGAGCCCAAGGGCCGTGACCGCAAAGACGTTGACCTTGAAGCGATACAGCAGCTGACCGCAGACGACACCGGCGGCGAAGATGCCGACCGTCGCCAAGAACGTCCCCGGGTACGCTTGCCAGAACGCGGCGATGAGGGCGATGAACGTGGCCGAGATGATGATGAGGTAGAACAACACGAACGCGAGCAGGTTCGTCCTCCCGCTCGCTCCCGTAAATTCGTAGGTGATCGGCCCGAACGATCGACCTTCTTTGCGGACGGAGAGCATCATCGCGCCGTAGTCCTGCAACCAGCCGATGAAGAAGTTCCCGCCAATGATCCACAGGAGGGCGGGGATCCAACCGAACGTGATCCCGATGAACGGGCCCAAAATGGGCCCGAGCGCCGCGACGCTCTTGAACTGGTAACCCCACAGCACGTACCGACTCACGGGAAAGTACTCGACACCGTCCATGTACATGTGGGCCGGCGTGGCCTTCTTCGCGTTGGAGCGCCAGACGTTCCGGTCAATCCACTTCCCGTATCCCCAGTACGCGACCGCATACAGTCCGATAGTCACGACGACCCACAGAAACGGAGTTGACTGAATGTCGACCACGGTAACCTCCTCCCGGCTCCTCTAACCCGCGTGAGAGAAGCTGCCACGGGTATCTCTGGCAGAGCGCTTAAACGTCACGTTTGCCGACCCCTGAACCGGACCGCAACAGCCGGCGCCGGCCAGGCCCAACGCCGCGGAAGGCACATAGGCGGGTTCGCCCTTTCCGGAATCGTCATGACGCGACCCCCGAGGGTCCAGCTCCTCGGCCTGCTCCCCGCGGTCCTGAAACCGTGCGGGCCCGCCTGCGCCCAGCCCTTCACCCACCGGAACGTGGAGGCGCTCCGGGAGGAGGAGTGGCACGAGACCCCGGCTTTCATGATTGAGAATGCGAATCGAGCGCACCGGATCGCAGAAGACCTGTTCCGGGACTTCGGAGACCGCGTCCGGATCGAGGTCGTCGGACTCGATTCGCCGAGGGGCGTGTGGCTGGGCCTCCGTCACCAGATCGGCAAAGGATTCGCGGTCATCGTGGACGGCCGCGAGGTGTTTCGGGATCCCAAGGACTCCGATCCGGTCAAGGACGCCGTCTCGCGGGCGCTCTCGACGCGTCCCGCGCCGGCATGATGCGTCACGACCGCTGGGCCGGGGCCGCGTCCTTCACCAGCTCCGCTCGGAACAGTAGAGGCAGGGCGGCCAGCCAGAGGATTTCGAAGACCAGGGAAACGATCGAGGGCAAGGTTGCCACGGGTCCGAACACCGCGAACGCCAGCACGACCGTCAGCCCGAGATTCTTGAACGACGAGAACGCCGTCACGGCCACGCGTTCCGCCCACGGAACGTGGACGGCCCGCGTGAGGACGAACACGAGGCCGCCCAGGAGGAACGTCCTGCCGAACGACAGCACCGCGAGCGTGGCGATGAGCTCAGGATGCGCGAGCAACGGGGCTCGTGTCGACCCCGAAATGGCCACGACCAGAAAGAAGAACGAAATGCTCACGGCGCTTCCGCGGAAGTCCACGATGCGGGGCCACCGTCGCAAGAAACGGGATGCGACGAGCGGCACGCCGATCAGGAGGACCGTCTGCACGACGAGCTCCTCGAAGGGCGCGGCCTGGCTCGTGAATACCAAGGTAATCGCGGGAACCAGCGCGAGGCCTAGGACGTACAGGAGGGCGAGGGAAACCAGAGACCGTCGGGTATCCCCTTTGAGGATCGAGGTGATTGGCACGACGGCGATCGCGGGAGGAACCGCGGCCATGAGGACCCATCCGTTCCGGATCTGAGGGTCTGGACTCAGAATCGCGAATGCCAGGATGAGCCCGCTGAGGACCACGTAACTCATCGCGAACGCGATCAGGAACCGTCGGAGCTCCGTCCGAGGCGAGATGCCGGCGATCGAGATCTCGGTGAGCGAGAACGTCATCCCGAGGACGAGCGCGACCTGCGAGACCTCCTTCGAGTACGCGGGGAAGCCGCCGGTCGCGAAGCCGACGACAAGGCCCGAGGCGACCATCGTCGGGAACGAGCGCCACGGGCGAAACACGGCGGCCGGAGACGGACCGCGGATGAAAAGCCTACCGCATCAGAGCGTCGCGAGGAAGGCCCCGACCATAGCGAGGGCGATCGCGAACTTCTGCGGAAAGGTCAGCCGCTCGTCCATCCAGAATCGCCGCACGAGGATCGCGACGATCGGGTACACGGTCGTGAGGGGAACGACGATCGCAATCGGACCGAGCCCGATCGCCAGGAAGATCGTGATCCCGGCGATGCTGAATAGGAACAGGGAAGGGACCGCCTCGCGGATTCCTTCACGATCCCACGTGCCGGTTCCGCGGAGGCCACGCGAGGCCACGGCCAAGTAGATCGGCGTCGACACGAGCACATAGATTCCGGCATTGCCCGCGAAGCCGAGCGCGTCGATCGACATCCGTTCGACGATCCCCCAGGCGCCCCACAGGACGACGGCGCAGAGCATCGGGGCGAGCCACGCCCTTCCGACGCCGGCTTCGCCCGGGTGGTCGTGCAGCCCGAGGACCACCGCGCCGATCAGCAGGAAGGCAATCGCAATGATCTGTACGGGGACGAGCGAGACGCCGAGGATGACGACGGCCGCCGCGACCGTGATGACCGGGTACGCTGCCGTGAATCCGCTGACGACGCTCGCGGTGCCAGATTCCATCGCGCGGAACCAGAAGATCGTGCCGAAGCACCCGCAGACCGCGCTCGCGGTCGCCAACGCGACGCCGAGGGGCGTCAGGCGGTCCCAGCCGGATCCGAGGACAAACCAGGCGGCGTAGATCGGCGCGCTACCGAGCGCGTACAGGGCGAGCATGCGAGCTGACCCGAGCCGGACTGTCGGCTCTTTGGACAGGCCCTCGCCCACGCCGTAGCACAGGACCGTGAGCAGGGCGCAGACAAGCCAGAGCTCCATCTCTCGCCTCGCATCGATGACTGCCGGGTTCTTCTTCCTCGTCCATCGTTCCGCAGACTCCTTCGGGCCAGGCCCGCGTCCGCGCGCCGTGTCCTTACATCGAGGTTTTATAAAACCGTTCCGGGCAAAAGTATCTCGCCGACGAATAAGGCGGGCGAAACGTCGCTCCTGCTGCACGTCGCGGGTGACGACGGAAGTCAAGACTCGGTTCGCGATCCGGACCACGATTGCGTGAATTAGCGATTCGGTTTCGAGAATCGATGAACACTAAACAACAATCCGCGCGAATTCTACCGAATCCCTCCCTAGAGGTCGGGAAATCTATTTAATGGCTGCAAGGCATCCCTTATATGGAGCGGGCCAAGAGTTTTCTTAAGGTCCGCGCCTTGCAGGAGGAGTCTCCACGAAGTCAGGCGTTATCGCCCTGATCTGTGGTCTTGTCGTGTTGATGGTGTCGATGCAGTCCGCGGGGGCATCGGCTCCGTTCACCGGAAGCTCGGCCACGCCGACGCCGAAAGCCACGTCCGCGGATCTGAAAATAGGGTTCCTCGAATCGGTCGACAGCCTGAATCCATTTCAGGGACTGAACGATCCATCCTATTTGTTGTACGGGCTCGTATATGACTACCTGTTCTCCTTCGACGAGGACGGGAATTACGTTCCGAATCTTGCGTTGAGCGCGTCGTGCGACGCCGTCTGCATGAACTGGACATACCAAATCCGACAGGGCGTCACGTGGCACGACGGCACGCCGTTCACCGTCGACGATGTCGTGTTCTCGATCAACTACAACAGTCAGAGCATCTTCCACCTCTGGGCGTTCGAACCGTACATGAATCGAATCGTGCAGTGCAGTGGCAAGTATCCGAAGCAAGGCTGCGGAGCCTTCAGCAATTCTCCGTGGAACGTGACGGTCTACTTCGACCGACCGTTCGTCCCGGGGAAGTCGGTGTTCGTGCCGATCATCGAGAAAGCCCAGTGGCAAGGGATTTCGCCGCAGCAAGCGCAATATTCATATCCGAACCCGAACCCGATCGGGACGGGCCCGTTCGTCGCCGACGCCGCGATCTACACCGAATACCAGAACCAGCCCGCGCAAGCCCTTCATTTGTTCAAGAATCCGAACTACCACCCGGTGGGGACCCATACCGGTCCATCCCCGATCGACAACATCTATCTGCAGCAGTTCCAGGATGAGCAGACGATGGCCATCGCTCTCCTCCGAGGGGACATCGACTTGGCCAAGATGACCTCGGCCGGAATCGGGACCGTGCAAGGACAAGCCAACGTCGGCACCCAGGAGGGGCTGCTGAGCACGCAGTACTGGAACGAAATCGGAATCGAGCAGTCCGACCCGGGCAATAAGCAAACCTCGCTGAATCCGGCGCGCTGGGACGTCAGCGTTCGCCGGGCGATGGCGATGGCGACGAACAAGGACTATGTCGTGAGTACGATCTATCAAGGGAAAGGCGTCCGCGGGGACTCGTTGATGTCTCCGATCACGCCCCAGTGGTGGTACGACCCTACCTCCGATCCGGGCGCCAACCTCACGTTCGACATCGCGAAGGCCAACGCGGTACTCGACGCCGCGGGATACGGCTCGTACTGGACTGATACCAGCACCGGCAAGCAGTATCGGATGGCGACGAACGCGATCTCGCTCAGCATCCAGACGAATGCATGCATGTGCCCGAACCCGTCGAACGTCACGAAGCCTGTGCCGGCGGGCCAACACCTCGAATTCAAGATGGACGTCCGCTTGGAGTTCCCGCAGGAGCAGCAGACCGCGAACTACCTGCAAGCCGAATGGGAGAAAATCGGGATCAAACTCGACGTGCAGGCGCTTGCCGAAGACGCGCTGTCCGCGGAAGTCTACGGCGGGCTCACGGACACGTACATCTGGTATTGGTCGGGAGATCCGGATCCGAACTACCTCTTGTCGATCGAATCGGGCTACACGCTCGACGGCTGGAACGACAACTACTGGAACAACGCGACGTACAACCAGCTGTACGTGGAGCACCTTGCGGCCACGAATCCGACCCAACGCCAATCGATCGTCCGCGCGGCGGAGAAGCTGAACTACGAGAGCGCTGCGTACATCGTCTACATCTTCCCCTATGGGGAGTGGGCGTACCGCACCGACTTGTGGACGAATTGGGGCGACTGGAATGCTCATCCGTATCGACAGATGGATGCGTTCTGGGGAGCGAATCCGCTTTTCTTCGATCTGCAATATACGGGAACGATCACGCCGAACCAGCCCCCGGCGAAGCCGGTGATTTCCGGAACGACGTACCGGAGCACGTTCACGAACATCACCCAGCAATTTACCGCCACGTCGTCCGACCCAGAAGCAACGGACAGCCTGACGTTCAAGTGGGATTGGGGCGACGGGAACATCACCGTGGGTCCGCCGAGGCCTGCAACCGGGACCGTGACGGACACGGCGACATACTCGTGGCCGATCCCCGGCAACTACACGGTCAAGGTGAGCGTGGCCGACGGGTTCAATGCCCCGGTCTTCTCCAACTCGATCTACGAGAACGTGACGTCACCTCCGCCATCCCTGGGGGTAATCTCGGGGTTCGTCAAACTGGCGTCCGGAACGCCGATCGCGGGGGCGTCCGTGTCCGTGACTCCGGGCAACTACGGTAACGACACCATAAGCGACGGCTCGTATACGATCCAGCTCCCGCCTAACACCTACACGGTGAGCGCGAGTGCCCCGCTGCACAACACATCGAGCCAAAGTGGGGTTGTCGTCACGGCGTCGACCACGAAGTGGGTTAACTTCACCCTGGGCTTCACCGCCGGATGGATCGCGGGGACGGTCGTGAACGATGCCGATGGTTCGCCACTCGCCTCCATCGGAATCACGGTCCTCAGCGGCAGCACGAGCATCACCGCGACATCGACGAACGCATCGGGCCAGTACAAGGTGTCTGTCGCCGCGGGAACATACTCGGTCCGGGCCACGAGCAGCTCGTACGTGCAGCAGACCAAGACGGGGATCATTGTGACGAGTGGGCAAATCACCACGGCGGACTTCCGGATGGTCGCTCCTCCCCCGCCGCCAGGCGGTGGTCTCTCGACCCTAGTGATCGTGGGAATCGGGGTTGCCGTCGTGCTCGTTGCCGTTGTCGCCCTCCTAGCATTCTTATACATGCGGCGGAAGCGAGCCAAGGAAGCGGAGGAGTCAACGATCAATATCCCGCCGCCCCCGCCCAGCTGAGCAGCCAATTCCCTCGAACCGTGCAAGATGATCCCGAGGCGTTGCAACGAACCTACGTAGATACCTCGCGAAGAAGGCCGTCTACGTCGTCGTTACGGTGTGGCTCATTGCGTCCCTGAACTTCTTCATCGTCCAAGTGTTGCCCGGCGACCCGACACGCGTCTTGCTCCCGCGGGGCTCGTCCAATGTGACGCAAGGCGGAAGCGATTTGCGGGCGCAGCTCATCCGCCAATGGGGGCTCGACCAGCCCATTACCACACGATATGTGGTATACTTCGCAAACTTGGCGCAGGGGAACCTCGGGACGACGATCACCTATCAGAAAGGCGGGTTCCCCGTCGCGGGAGTCATCGCGCCTCGGCTTTCGACCACGCTCGTCCTCGTCGGCCTCGCGACCGCGGCAACGATGTGGCTCGGGATCGTCCTCGGGCGAATCTCGGGATGGCGACGGGGTCGTCGCGTCGACGTCGCGATCACGATGGGGACTCTCGTCGGCTATTCGATGCCTTCGTTCTGGGTGTCGTTGATGCTGATCTTCGCCTTGGCGTATATCGTCCCCATCTTCCCCGCATACGGGGTCCAGTCCCGGGACGCCGCGACGTTCGATCCGTTGACCAGGGTGCTCGACCAGCTGTATCACTATTTCCTGCCCGTCCTCACGTTCGTCATCACGAACGTCGCGTGGTTCTCCCTCACCCTAAGAAATTCGTTGACGGATACGCTGCCTGAGGACTACATGCTGACCGCGATGGCCAAAGGACTCACCCAGAAACAGCAACTCCGAAAACACGCGATGCCGAACGCCCGTCTTCCGGTCCTTACCGCATCGGCCCTCTACTTCGGGTGGGTCGTAAGCGGTGCGATCGTGATCGAGGAAGTGTTCAACATCCCGGGTCTCGGTCAACTCACGTGGGACGCCACTCGGGTTCGAGATTTTCCTCTCTTGTCCGGCGTGTTCCTCGTCGCCACCCTGGGCGTCGTCGTCGCAAATGCCGTCGCGGACGTCCTGTACTTGTACCTCGATCCACGCGTCCGGGAGGCGTGAGACCCTGGCGACGACGATTGTCTCCGAGGCGAGCCGGCGGGCCACAGCGCTCCGCGACCGCGCCACGTTCGATCTGATGCGATTCCGGAAGTTCCTGCTCCTTCTCCTCCATGACAAACTCGCGGCGGCGGGCCTCGTAATCATCGCGGCCTTCATCTTCATCTCGATCGCCGCGCCATTACTCGTGGGACCATACCCGACTCAGTTCGACCGTACGAAGGCGATGCAACCTCCCTCAAATGCCCATCCCTTCGGGACGGACTGGCAGGGATTCGATGTCCTGAAGCTCGTCGTCTACGGCGGTCGAGTCTCGATCTTGATAGGATTCATTTCGTCCATCGTGGCCATGCTCCTCGGGACCTCCGTCGGGCTCGTGGCCGGGTACTACGGCCGCGTAACGGACCAGCTGCTCTCCCGGGCGACGGACTTCTTCCTCGTCATCCCTTGGCTGCCATTCGTCCTCATCCTCGTCGCAATCTTAGGGAGCAGTCTCGCGACGATTATCTTCGCAATCGCGATCGTGAGCTGGCCCACGACGGCGCGGATCATCCGTGCTCAGGTGCTGACCGTAAAGGAACGGCAATTCATCGAGCGAGCACGAGCCGTGGGGGCGGGAAACGGATTCATCCTCCGCAAGCACATCCTACCGAATGTCATGCCGCTCGTCTGGGCGGAAGCGGTATTGACGATCTCCAGCGCGGTATTCACCGAAGCGTTCCTGTCGTTTTTCGGCCTCGGTTGGAGAGGTCCCGGCGCGGTCGAAAGCTGGGGTCAAATCGCAAACGAGGCGTATGTGAACTCGGCCCTCCTCCGTGGGCTTTGGCTGTACTTTGCACCGCCCGGGATTTTTATCACGCTCGTCGTCCTCGGATTCGCGATGCTCGGGTACGGATTGGAGGAAGTTCTGAACCCGGCGCTCAAGCGGCGGGTATAAGCGGTTCTTGGATCTCGTCCGAGCTCGGTCGCCCAGTGCGAAAACCACATACGAACCGAGACATTCCGGGCGGTCAGAGCATGGTTTCCGCGGACATCATCGTCATCGGCGCAGGACATAACGGCCTGGTCGCTGCGAACTACCTCGCGAAGGCGGGACTCCGCGTGCTCGTTGTGGAGCGGTCGGATCGCGTTGGCGGCGCGTGCGTCACGGACGAGATCGCGCCGGGATTCAAGGTTAGTGCCGCCGCCTACGTGTCGGGACTCTTCCGGCCGCAGATCATCGAAGACCTCGAGCTCGCGAAGTTCGGGCTGAGGCAGGTCGCCTTCGATCCGCAGGGCTTCTGCCCGTTCCCCGATGGAAAATATCTCATGCTCTGGTCCGACGGGGAGAAGACCGCGAGGGAGATCGCGAAGTTCTCGAAGAAAGACGCCGCGGCGTATCCGAAGTACGAGGCGATGTGGGCCGAGGTCTACGATCTCGTCGAGCCGATGCTGCTCGCCCCTCCTGTCCCGATCGCCGAGCTCGTCTCCCTCCTCCGGGGCCCGGAGGCGGAGGACCTCCTGCGGCGCCTGCTCTTCTACAGCGCGGAAGAACTGCTCGACGAGTACTTTGAATCGGACCAAGTGAAAGCCGCTTTCGCGAACGAAAGCGTGATTGGCCATTTCTCCGGCCCGTCGGCCCCGGGAACCGCGTTCACCCTCGCGCACAATCTCCTCGGGAACATCGATGGCCAGGTCGGCGGGTGGGGGCTTGTCCTGGGCGGCATGGGCGCATTGCCCGATGCGCTGGCGGCCGCGGCGCGGGCCCGTGGCGTCGAGATCCTCCTCCGGTCTCCCGTGGAACGGGTACGGGTTCGGGGCGGACGCGCGGTCGGCGTGCGGCTCGAAGGGGGACGAACGATCGACGCGAAGGTCGTCGTCTCCACCGCGGATCCGAAGCGAACGTTCCTGCAGATGCTGGAACCCGACCAACTGCCCGCGGAATTCCGGCGGTCCGTCGGCGCCATCAAAATGCACGGGGCCGCGATGAAGGTCAACTGCGCGCTGTCCGAGCTCCCCTGTTGGAACGCGGCGGATGGAACGCCCGGTCCGCAACATCGGGGAAGCACCTACATCGGACCGTCGATCGACTACGTCGAGGACGCGTTCCTCGACGCGAAGTACGGACAGCCCTCCCAGCATCCGTGGCTCGAGGTCGTCACGCAGAGCGTCCTCGATCCGTCCGTCGCGCCGCGCGGAAAGCACACGCTCTCGATCTACGTGCAGTACAGCCCGTACCACCTGGCATCCGGTTCCTGGGACGAACTCAAGGAGCCGTACGGGGACCGGGTCGTTGAGACCCTGGCGGAGTACGCCCCGAACGTGCCGAAGGCGATCCTCGCCCGGGACGTCGTCACGCCCCTCGACCTCGAGCGGCGGTTCGGGCTGACGGAGGCGCACCAGTCGCACGGGGAAATGGGGCCGGACCAGTTCTTCTCCTTCCGCCCGGTGCCCGGATGGTCGAATTATCGGACGCCGGTCCCGGGGCTGTACTTGTGTGGCGCCGGCACCCATCCCGGTGGCGGCGTGAGCGGCGCGCCCGGATACAACGGCGCCCACGCGGTCCTCGAAGACTGGGCCAGCCTCAAGGCCGCCTAGGTGGCGGAACGCCTCTGCCGGAACCGCTTGATCAGTCGCAACGGATAGGCCAGGAACCGCTGCCCTTGCACGTAGGCCCTCCGCGAAATCGCGTCCGCGGACAGGAACGCATCTTTCAGCTCGACGAGTTCCTTCTGCGGGGAGAAGAAGGCGTAGACCGGGATGCCAATCGCGAGCAGGACGAGCGAAATCCCGATCAATCGGGGCGAGACGAGCCCCATCAGGACGATGGAGAAGATCATCCCGGTGACCGGGATCGCGATCTTTCCTCGGAGGTCACTCGAGATGCGCGGATGCTTCCGTTCGAGGAAGATCGTCGCGAAGCACGTCGCAAAGTAGACGAACGCGAGCAAGAAGACGGCCGAGTTGATCAGGTCGGACAGGCCGCCGAGGAGGCTCGCGATGTACGCCGTGACGCACAGGATGGTCAGCCCGAGGTACGGCGTGTGGAACCGCTTCTGCTTGCGACTGAACACATGGGGGAGGAGGCCGTCTATCGACATTGCGTAGGCCAACCGCGATGTGCCGACCGTCCCGGATTCGTCGGCCCCGGTGATGGACAGCAACGCGCCGACACCGACGACGAGCGCGATCACCGAGGTCAAGAGGGCGGGCGAGCTGAACGTCGCGCGCGCGGCATCGATGAGGGGACTAGTCGACCCTCCGAGGGCGCTTCCGCCCACCGACCCGATGACGACGAAGTTCGTGATGAAATAGAAGCCGATCACGATCATCATGCCGGTGACGATCGCCCTCGGAATCGTCTTCCGCGGCTCGATCACTTCATCCGTGGGCAGGGTCGAGAGTTCGAATCCCGCATAGGCCCAGAAGATGAGGACGAGGGCTTGACCAAACGCCGCGAGGTCGCCGGTGAAGAACGGGAGGGAGTTCGACACGAACCGTCCCGGCTGAAGCGTGACGAAGGCCAGGCCGCCGAGGACGATGAGGACGAGGGGCGACAACTTCGCAATCGTCAGGACATCATTCACCCGCCCCGCGGCCTTGATGCCGACCAGGTTCGTGACGAGGATGATCGCGATGAACAGGCCCTTCAGGAGGACCTTGCCGAGATTGTCGATCGCCGGATCGAGCGCCACGAAGTATTGGGTGAAAGCGACCGGGAAGACGGCGAGCGAGAACCACTCCGCAAGCAGGAGGCTCCAACCGACGAGGAATCCGGGGAAGGGACCGGCGACGTCTTTCACGTAGGCGTAGGGTCCGCCGACCTTCGGCAAGATCATGACGCAATAGGAGAAGGACAGGGCGATTACCATCGCCATCGCGCCCGCCAGGATCCACGCCAACAGGGAGGAGGGACCGACGAGTCGCGCGCCGATCGCGGTCGCGATGTAGACGTCGGCGCCGATGATCGATCCGACGACGAGACTCGTGACGTCGAACGTGTTCAGTTTGGCCGACGCGCCCGTGCCCCTGCCTTCCTTGTGCGCCGGCATCGCGCGGCAATCGCTCCGGGTCTAAATACTGAATTGTGGGACCCGGGGCCGAGGACGCCACAGGCGGCCGCAACGCTGACAACCTGCGGTCGACGATTGTCCTAAGATAGCGGTGCGGCGGTTGTGCGAAGTCCGGTGCGGGGGCCGCGATTCTCCATGCGAGTCATCGCCCGGCGTTGCTGAAATCGATTTCCGGACCGGTTCCGCCGGCTGGTTATCACGAAAGATTTTGAACGAACCAAGTATTTAAAGCGGGCGTTCCGTGGACAGCCGTTCTGAATGGCGAACTCGTTCCGAGAGGACTCGGAAGGAGTCGCGTCCACAGTCGCGACTCTCTTTGCGCTGCTGTGCGCCGTGCTCTTCCTCCAGGCGGCCGTCATCTCCGTGATCCCCGCGCGGGAATACGCAGCCGAGCGCAACACCTCGGTCCAGGCGCTCCAGGCGCTCGACTACCTCCGGTATGCGGCCGTCGGCGCCGCGGTCCAGGGAGGCCAATTCTCGGTCACGATCCCGCTCGGCACCCCGGCCACTTCGGCCTTCGCCACGGCCAGCGATGGAACGCTCGCATTCAACACGGGGAGCGTCGCGCCCGCGAACATCTCGCTGGCGTACGTCCCCACGATCCATGACAGTCGAATCACGAAGGTGGACCAGGACATCGTCTTGGCCATCGACAGCTCGGGTTCGATGAGCACTAACGATCCGGGCCGGTTGCGGATCCAGGCCGCGAAGGACTACATCGGCCGCCTCAGCCGTCCGGACCGCGTGGCGAGCGTCGACTTCGACAGCACCGCGCACCTGACGTTGCAGAACATCGGCGGCCCGGCGCACCACCTGTTCTCCACGTACAACAACGGGATCCCGGACTACAGCGGGGCGCAGACGGACATCAACTCGATCGACCAGAGCGGCAGCACGAACTTCGGGGCCGCGCTCTTCGTGGCCAACAACGAGCTCATCTCGTACGGCGTCCGGAGCCATGCGTGGGTGATCATCCTCCTGACGGACGGTCAGAACACGTGTTGCCCGAACCAGGCGGCCGGCGACGCGCAGGCCCGGCTCGAAGCCGCGCGCGCGAAGGCGAACAACATCACGGTCTACACGATCGGACTCGGGCCCGATGCGGATGGGGCGCTCCTCCAAGAGATCTCGACGACGACGGGCGGCACGTACTACGCGGCGCCGACCGCGGATGCGATCCGGTTCATCTACCTGGAGATCGCGAACCACTACTCCGGATCCGTCGCGTGCGGCACGATTACGACGGCCAGTTCGGTGAGCGGCTCGTTGACCCTGGCCCGAGCGAACCGCCAGTACCCGGCCCAGACGATGAGCCTCGAGGCGGGCGGCGTCACCCTGTCCCAGGCCGGCGGGGCCACCATCCACCAGGGGATCCCCTTCGAGTTCACGCCGCGGGACCTGGGGACGGGCAGCCTCCGCGTCACACTCATCACGTTTGTCGGCGCCCCGTTCCAGGCCGCGGGCTCGGACTACGCGTTCATCAACGCTCAATTCCTCTACGCGAATACGAACGAACAGACGATCATCCGGCCGGACCTGGGCGACCAGGCCACGGCCGTGGGCAACACGTCGGCCTACGTCCAATACTGGGGTGGCCAGGGCGCCGCGACGCCCGGCGCCGTCGCGGCCGTCCGCCAACCTCTGAACCAGGCGCAGGCTCGCCTCAATTGGGGCGACACGAACGCGAGCGCTGGGAAGCTCTCGCTCGCGAAGTTCAACGTGGACAGCGCGCAGTCCCAGCTCTCCGCCGCGGTCACGACGACGAACCAGCAGGTCACGCTCGGCAACATGCAGTCGTGGCTCGGCAAGGCCGTGAACGACCAGATCTTCTTCGTCTCGTGCCTGCTCACCCAGTGGGAGAACTGGTACAACGGAATCACGCTGACCATCCAGAGCCCGAGCGCGGCCGCGTGGGCGCTGTGGTTCGCGGATGCGTTCCGCACCACGGGCGCCTTGACGACGTACGGCTTCTCCGGGAACAAGGTCGTCCTCACGGTCAACGCCGTCGACCGGTTCACCGTCGATGAACGCGTGATTCAACTCAGCACGAGTTGACTTCCGTCGACCAAATCAGACTCTTCCATCAACACGTGACCTTCGTTGCACGTTCGCCATTAAGGACCTAACTTGGTCGCTAGCGGGTGCAAACCCGAGCTCCACGACGAGATCCCCAAACTCTGGGTCACCCAAGCCATCGCTGCATCTGAGAATAACAGACCCCTCCTTTTCCTCGATCAACATCGCTGCGTTGCCGAGCCAGGATTGGAGTATGCCGCCTTGGTCCCAAGAATTCCACACATGAAGCATGGCTCCGGACTTTGGAGTTTGACAGACAATTTCCAAACCCGCTGGAGTAGTATCCATCCAAAGGATGATGTCCCTAAGGCGCTGTCCATTGACCACCAACGCTCCCTTCGTGATTGAAACGCTTAGTCCCTCGCGGACGGCAACGTTCGAGCGGATGAAGTGAACCCGAATGACGTCGTCCTTGTGAACCTTCCTGCGATAGATACCGAAGACGGTTTTCCCTTGGTACTCAATCGAGTCCCCTTTCGATGCCGCAAACCGCTTGCTGAACGAGGTCTCCGTCATTTAGGTCGGCCGCTCGATGATCGTCGCAAGGCCCATGCCGAACCCGATGCACAGGCTCGCGAGGCCGTAGTGGAGATCCTGTCGCTCCATCTCATGCAGCATCGTCGTGATCAGCCGGGCACCGCTCATCCCCAGTGGATGGCCGAGGGCGATCGCGCCGCCATTCACGTTCAGCTTGGCATCGTCGAAGCCGATTGTGTCGCGGGTGGCGATCGGGACCGACGCGAAGGCCTCGTTGACCTCCCAGATGTCGATGTCGTCGACCTTCAGGTCCGCGCGCGCCAAGGCCTTCCGGATCGCCGGAATCGTGCCGTCGAGCATGATCGTCGGGTTCGTGCCCGCCACACCGGTGGAAACGAAACGGGCGCGCGGCTCCAGCTTCAAATCCCGCGCCTTCTCCGGCGTCGTCACGAGGATCCCGCACGCGCCGTCGTTGATGCCACTCGAGTTGCCGGCCGTGATGCGGCCATCGGGCTTGAACGCGGGCGGGAGGGAGGCGAGCTTCTCTACGGAGGTGGTCCGCCGCGGGTGCTCGTCCGTGTCGAACATCCGCTTGTTGCCGCCCTCGTCGAACACCGGGACCGGTTCGATCTCCTTCTTGAAGCGGCCTTCGTCGATCGCCCGGATCGCCTTGCGGTGGGACCAGAGGGAGAACTCGTCCATCTGCTCCCGCGTGATCTTGTACTTGTCCGCGACGAGGTCGGCGGAGATCCCTTGCTGCACGATCTCGTATTTCTCGAGCAGTTTCGGGCTGAGCGCTCCGGCGTCGGAGCCCAGGGGAACGCGGGACATCACCTCGACCCCGCCCGCGATGACGACGTCGTTCTGGCCCGTCATGACCTCCATCGCGGCGAAGTTGAACGCCTGCAGTCCGGAGGCGCACATCCGGTTCACGCTGGTGCCCGGGACCGACTCCGGGAACCCCGCAATCAGCGGCGCGAGGCGGGCGATGTTCAGGCCCTGTTCGTCGACCTGGGTGACGCAGCCCAGCACGACGTCCTCGACGATCTTCGGCTCGATCCCGGTTCGGTCTGCGAGCGCCCGAAGGACGAACGCGGCCAAGTCGTCGGGCCTCCAGTCTTTCAGCGAACCGGCACGCTTCCCGATCGGCGTGCGTACGGCCCCAACGATCACCGCCTGCGGCATTTGCGTGGCTCCGCGTAGACCATGGACGCGCGGAATAAGAAGGTTTTCTACTTGGCGATTGCGAAGGCGAGATAAGCGGGTCGGATTTGAAGGACGGAGGGCCTTTCGGGCCCTTCGGACAAGAACGTCTCGGGGTGAGCGGTTCCCGTGAACAAGATCAACCACGTGGTCATCATCGTCAAAGAGAACCACACATTCGACAACTACTTCGGCACCTTCCCGGGCGCGAACGGCGTGCGGATGGCGCGGTCCTCGAACCCGCCTCCGAAGGACCCGCCACATACCCATGGCGCGTGGCTCACCCGCGAGACGACCGCGGTTCGCGAGCAGTTCGTCGAACGGGACATCCCGGCGTACTTTTCGTACGCGAAGAGATTCTCCCTCTGCGCCAACTACTACACCGACGTGGCAGGCCCGTCGACGCCGAATCACCTGATGCTCCTGTGCGCTGATTCACCGATCATCGACAATCCGCCGCGGCGTAATCCGCCGACGATCCAGATCCACTCATCGCTGCCGAAGAGCTTGGAACAATCTCGCTTGACGTGGCGGAGCTACGGCGGCTATGCGATCGATTACATGGAAGGTGTCAACCCGAAGTGGAAGCTCCCCTCGGATCAATTTCAGGTGGACGCGGCCGCGGGACGCCTCCCGTCCGTATCCTGGGTCTATGCGCCCCTCGAGTTCGACGAGCACCCGCCGTATTCCAATCCTCAGGGGGCGTCGATGGGCAACGTGACCAAGGGCATGCAGTGGACGGTGGATCAGGTGAATGCGATCGTCCGGGGTGGACTCTGGTCCGACGTCGCGGTGTTCATCACCTGGGACGATTGGGGAGGATGGTACGATCACGTCGAGCCTCCGGCCGCAGAAGTGTGGAACGGCAACTCTCATCCGGGCTACAAAGGCAGCCAATTTCGATTCGGTCCGCGGGTCGGATGCATCGTCTTGGGTCCGCATGCGAGAAACGGGTACGTCTCGAAGGTCTTTCACTCTCACGTGGGCCTCGTGAAATTCTGCGAAGTGAACTTCGGCCTCCCGACGCTGAACGAGCGGGACGCGTCTGCGGATGACATGACGGATTGCTTCGACTTCCGCAAGACGCCGGCTCCTGCCCCTCCGGTGGGTCCGTAGCCGCCGAAGATGACGACGGGACCTCGCGCGAAGATTCATACCGCGACCGCGACTTGCAGCGACCGTGCCTGCGGCCCTCGACGGGATCACGGTTCTGGATTTCACGCGTCTTCTCCCGGGCCCGTTCTGCACCCAACTCCTCTGCAATCTCGGCGCCGACGTCATCAAGATCGAGGATCCGCAATTGGGCGACTACATGCGCTCGGTTCCGCCGATCGTCCACGACCTCTCGTATCCGTTCGCGATGGTGAACCGCGGAAAACGGTCCGTCGCGGTCGACTTGAAGACGACCGAGGGCCAGGAGATCCTCCGAAAGTTGGTCGGCCGCGCAGACGTGGTCATCGAGCAGTTCCGACCCGGCGTCATGGCCCGTCTCGGGGCGGACTACGATGGGCTCGCGATGTGGAACCCGAAGCTGATCTACTGCTCGTTCTCCGGGTACGGGCAGAACGGTCCGTACAAGGACCTCCCGGGCCACGACATCAATTTCCAGGCGCTCGCGGGCATCTTGTCCGTCACCCGGAATCGCGATGAACGCCGACCGGCGATCCCGGGTGTTCCCATCTCCGACTTGGCGGGCGGCTTCAACGCCGCGCTGGCCATCCTGGCATCTCTCCGGACGCGAGACCGAACGGGCCGCGGCGAATTCATCGACGTCTCGATCTACGACACCGCGGTGACGCTCCTCGTCCTCGGACTCGCACGGTACCTCGCGACGGGGGAGGAGCCCGCACCCGGTGAAACGCTGCTCACCGGATCGTTCCCGTTCTACAGCCTCTACGAGACGAAAGACGGCGGGTGGCTTTCCGTCGCCACGGTCGAACCGAAGTTCTGGCAGCGGATGTGCGAGCTCATCGGCGCGCCGGAGCTATCAGATAGGCAATTCGCGGAAGTCGCGGAGCGGCCCGCCATCGCGGAAACACTCGCGGCGAGGTTCCGGGAGCGGACGCTCGCGGAATGGGACGAACTGTTCTTCGCGGAAAAGCTGCCAATCGCCGGAGTGAAGCGGGTGCCCGAGGTCGTGCGGGACCCGCAGGTCAAGGCCCGGGGCCTCCTCCCGACGGTCGACGTGCCAGGTGTCGGGAAGCTTCAGGTCATCTCCCACCCCGCGAGGCACACCGCGACGGAGGTCCGGAATCCCGCGCGGGTCCCGATGAAAGGTCAGGACACGGAACCAATCCTGCGGTCCCTCGGATACACCTCTCGGCAGATCGAGGCGCTCGCCAAGAAGAACGTCATCGCGAAGTGAGCTCACTCGCCCTCGAACTTCGGCTCGCGCTTCTCCATGAACGCCTGGAGGCCCTCGTAGATGTCCTCGGTCGAGGAGATCAGCCCGAACGCCATCGCCTCCATCTCCAGTGCGGCATCGATTGGAATGTCGCCGCTGCGATTCAGGAGGACCTTCGCGAGACGGATCGCGACCGGCGCTTGTTTCGCGAGTTTCTCCGCGAACGCGCGGACTTCTCCCGCGAACGCCTCGTTCGAAACAGTCTTCGTCACGAGGCCGATGCTGGCGGCTTCGTCGGCCGTGAGTCGGGCCCCGAGGAACACGAGCTCCTTCGCCTTCGCTTGCCCTAGGACGCGGACAAGGCGCTGACTCCCTCCTGCCCCGGGCACCAGGCCCAGATTCACCTCCGTCTGGCCGAGCTTCGCCCGACTCGCGGCGATCCGGAAATCGCACGCGAGCGCAATCTCGAGGCCGCCGCCGAAGCAGTGCCCATTGATCGCGGCAATTGTTGGCTTGGAGAAATTCGCGAGGTGGCTCACGACCTCCTCGGACCGCCGGGAGAAGCGCCAGACCTTGAACGCCTTCGAGATGTCGCCGAACGACGTGAGGTCGGCTCCGGCGCTGAATGATCGGTCCCCGGCCCCCGTGATGATGACGCAGCGCACGCCGTCGTCCTCCCCCAGGGCCGCGAGCGCCTTGTCGAGCTCTTCGAAGACTTGTGGACTCAACGTGTTGAGCCGATCTGGCCGGTTGATCGTAATCGTCGCCACGTGCATCGTCGCGTCGTGGGCGACGAGCAACGTCTCGTAGGTCATCGTGCCGCCTCCCGAGCCGTGGTCGTAGAACCCCTTCCCCGATTTCACACCGAGGTCGCCGCGAGCGACCATCTCCTCGAGGACCTTCGCCGGCTTCGCGTCCTTGTCGGCTTTCAGCGCCCCGACCACGACATCGATCCCGAGGTCGTCGGCCGTGGCGAGGGGGCCCTTGGGGAACGCGGTCCCAAGGCGCATCGCCTCATCGATCTCGGAGGGACTTGCGACATCGAGGGCCACGAGCTCGGCGGCCTCGTTGACCATCGGCGCGAGGATGCGGATCGGGTCGAAGGCTTGGCCCATCTCCGGCGTGAGTTTCGGTCGGCCCTCCCTGTAGGCGTAGAAGCCTTCGCCGACCTTGTGCCCCACTTTCTTCCGGTCGATGAGGTCCTGGACGGACTGGGGCATGGGCCGGTGCGCGTTTACGATCAGATGATGGAGGACGTCGACGCCGACCTGGTCGGCGAGTTCGAATGGACCCATCGGGAATCCCGCGCGGAACCGCATCGCGGCGTCGATCGTCTCGATCGGGATGCCTTCCCGCTCATGAATCCAGGCCGCCCGCTCGAAGTACGGCCCGAGGACGCGCGTCGTGATGAATCCGGGGATGTCTTTCTTGACCACGATGACCGTCTTGCCGAACGACTTCGCGAGATCGACCGCGGCCTGGAGGGTCGCGTCGCTCGTCGTGTCCGCCCGGATGACTTCGACGAGCGCCATGAGCATCGGCGGGTTGAAGAAGTGCATCCCGACGACCTTCTGCGGTCGCTTCGTGGCTTTCGCCATCTGCGTGATCGGCAACGCGGACGTGTTCGACGCGAGGATCGCCTTCGATGGCGCGGCCTCATCGAGTTCACGGAAGACCTTCCTCTTCAGCTCCGGGTCCTCGAAGACCGCCTCGATCACGAAGTCCGCATCGCGACAGGCGTCCCGGAGGTCGACAGTCCCGTGAATCCGTCCGAGCGCCTCGTCCGCCTGCGCCTGGGTGATCTGCTTTTTCTCGACCAGCTTGCCGAGCGACCAGCGTATCCGTTCGAGGCCTCGGTCGACGTACTCGGTCTTGATGTCCCGCATCCGGACGTCGTGACCGTGCAGGGCCGCCAGCTCCGCGACGCCATGGCCCATCTCCCCCGCGCCGATCACCGCGAGTTTCATTGACGTTCTCGACCCGAGGATGGATGGTGCGGAGTTAAAGGTGTGGTGCAAAACCTTCTTGTCCGATCTGCCGTTCGTCCGTCCATGGATGGACTCGCCGCGACGCTTCTCTTCTTCGGAGCGATTGCCGTGGCGATTGTCGTTCCGTTCGTCGTCGTCCCCGAAATCCTCGAGCGACGCGGATACAATCCACGGAGTGGTTTCGTGCGCGCGATCGCGTGGGTAACCTTCCTGGCGATCGTCCTCGTTCCTGCCGCGTCGAGCGGCTTTCTCATCTCGGTCAGGAACCCCGCGGACTGGGTCGTCTTCCTGGTGGCGATGATCGTAGCGATCCTGTACGACTACTATCGTCTCAATCCGGACAAGGTCCCTCGGCTAAGATCCCGGACCTGATCCGGCTCAGATGAGCTCCCAATCGCGCAGGACGTCCTCGAGGTTCGGATGGCCGATCTCGTCGAGCTCGTACCGCACGTGGACGACGGGTTTCTTCGTCTTCAGGACGCGGCTCAGGTCGATCGGCGTGCCGCTCAGCACGAGGTCGCAAGGCGTCGCGTCGATCGTCTCCTCGAGCTCCTTGATCTGCTTCGGGCCGTAGCCCATCGCGGGCAGGATCTTGCGGGAGTTCGGATACTTCTTGTACGTATCCTTGATCGAGCCGACCGCGTAGTTCACCGCGCTCACGATCTCCGCGGCGCCGAACCGCTGGGCCGCGATGTACGCGGCGCCGTATTCCATGCCGCCATGGGTGAGCGTCGGGCCGTCCTCGATCGCGAGGACCTTCTTCCCGCGGATCTGCACGCTGTCGTCCGGCGTGATGGGCGACGCCGCCTCGACGACGACCACGTCCGGATTCACGCTCCGGATGTTCTCCTTCACAATCTCGATGTTCTCCGGCGTCGCGGTATCGACCTTGTTGATCACGATGACGTCGGCCATGCGGACGTTCGTCTCGCCCGGATAATACGAGAGCTCGTGTCCCGGACGGAGCGGGTCCGCGACGACGATGTGCAGGTCCGGCTTGAGGAACGGCGTATCGTTGTTCCCGCCGTCCCACAGGAGGATCTCCGCCTCGGCCTCGGCCTGCCGCAGGATCTTCTCGTAGTCCACGCCCGCGTAGACGACGGTCCCCTTGTCGATGTGGGGCTCGTACTCCTCCCGCTCTTCGATCGTGGTCTCGTACTTGTCCAGGTCCTCGTACGTGGCGAAGCGCTCGACGGCCTGGGACGCCAGGTCCCCGTAGGGCATCGGATGGCGCACGACGACGACCTTCTTGCCATGCGCCCGCAGGATCCCCGCGACCCGCCGCGACGTCTGGCTCTTCCCGCTCCCGGTGCGGACCGCGCACACGGCGACGACAGGCACCTTCGCCTTCAACATGGTCTCCTGCGCGCCCAGCAACAGGAATTCGGCTCCGTGCGAGTTGGCGAGGGCGATGCGATGTCCGACGTACCCATAGTCCACATCGGAATAGGAGAAGACGCACGTCTGTGCACCGAATTTCTTGATGAGCGAAGGCAGCTCCTCCTCCGGGAAGATCGGGATTCCGTCCGGATAGAGCTTCCCCGCGAGGGAGGCCGGATACTTCCGCGTCGCGATCCCGGGAATCTGCGTGGCGGTGAAGGCGACGACGTCGTACGCGGGATTGTCACGGAAATACACATTGAAATTATGGAAGTCGCGGCCCGCGGCGCCGAGGATGATGACCTTGCGCGGCGCCGCCATGGATTGGGGAGTCGCCAGGAATGTAAAGCCTTTTTGGGGCTCCTGCGCCGGTGAGCGATGTTAACCTTAAATAAGGTTGACTTGGGCGGCGCCGATGCTTGCCATCATGGCCTGTTATGGATGATCTTCCCCGCCGATTCGAAGACCCGATCAAACATCGCTTGCGTGAGGCGGCCCGTCTGCGTGTTCCGCTGGCTCGGGTGGTACGAGGCGAGGAGCGTAAGCGGTGCAAGCTGCCATGTCCCTCCATGGCGAAAATTCGGAACGGGTGATGGGACTTCGTGACCGATTGCGCGCCATGTGCGGAGGAAGGCATCCATCGCCACGGCTCCGAGGGCGACGACGACTCGCAGGTTCTGCAGGAGCATCACCTCTCGCTCCAAGTACGGCTGGCAACGAGCGAACTCAATCCGCGTCGGCTTGTTCTCCGGTGGAGCACACCGCACCGCGGCCGCGATGTAGCAATCCCGAAGGATGAGTCCATCGTCTTTCGAAACCGACGTGGGCTGGTTCGAAAAACCGGCGCCGTACAGAGCCCGATACAACCATTCTCCGCTCCGATCTCCGGTGAATGTGCGTCCCGTGCGGTTGCCTCCGTGAGCCGCGGGAGCCAGGCCGACAACGAGGACCCGCGCGTCCGGATCGCCAAATCCCGGAACCGGCCGACCCCAGTAATCCCAATCGCGGAAGGCGGCGCGTTTCGTCCTGGCGACGTGCTCGCGGTATCGAACGAGCCGAGGACACTTGCGGCATGCAACAATCTCGGACGTCACACGTTCGAGGCGATCCGACGACACGGTCGCAGCGACATTCCTTCTCGTCGCAAAAGCGTGTGCCCGATGGAAAACCGCTAAGACCTCCACCGACCCTCCGCCACGGAGGCGGTAGCGTGGCTCCGAAATCTCGAACGATCCGATTCTCTCGCATCGTCGATTTGTCTCAACCGATCGGGCCGGACACGCAAATGTTCCCCGCGTATCCGGCACCGACCTTCACCCAATGGACGACGCGGGAGGTCCACGGGTTCTTCGCGGAATCGATGTTCTTCGTGAGCCACACCGGCACCCACGTCGATGCGCCGTTCCATTTCGAGCCAACGGGGCGCAAGCTCCACGAGATGCCCCTCGATCGGTTCATCGCGCCCGGTCACGTTCTGGATCTTCGCGGTCTTGCGAAGAAAGGCAAGATCGTTCCTCGGCATCTGCATTCGTCGCTGCGGGAGGCGGCCCGTCCGGTCCAGAAGGGCGACGCGATCTTGCTTCGCACCCGGTGGTGGGAACGGCACCGCGGCGCGCCCGCGTACCTGTTCCAGAATCCGGGGGTGACGCGAGCCGCGGCGGAGCTACTCCTGGACTGGGGAGTCGGCCTTGTCGGCATCGACACCGCGAACATCGACCACCCGGACGATGGCACGTACCCGGCACACCACACCCTCCTCGGGGCGAACGTGCCGGTGATCGAGAACGTCGCGAATCTCGAGGTCCTCGGTTCGTCCCCATTCCTGTTGCTAGCCCTTCCCCTGAACTTGCAAGGGACGTCCGGCTCCCCGGTCCGCCTCGTCGCACTGGCCGAGTGAGATCGAACGACAAGGCCCTTTAGGCGGACCAGGCGTTCAGGCTCCGTGGACCCGCGGAATCGGCGGACGATCGTGGCGGTCGTCATCGCGGCCGTTGCGATTCTGGCCACCTTCGCGTTCGCCTGGTACTTGGTCAACCGCCCGGGAGGAGGCGGAAATCCAAACAACCCGGCGGTGCAGCTCGCGCCGGTCCAGACGGGCCTTGCGTGGCCGATCGCCCTCGCCTTTGCCTCCGACGGCCGCGTGTTCTTCGCGGAGCGGAACACCGGCAGCATCCGAGTCATCGAGAGCGGGGCGCTTTTGCCAACCCCGTTCTACACACTGACGGGCACCGCGACGGCGGGCGAGCGGGGCCTCCTGGGCCTCGCCCTCGATCCCGATTTTCTGACGACCCCATACGTGTACGCGTACCAGACGTTCAATGACGTGGCCAACGGGACGATCTACAATCGCATCGTCCGAATCCTGGCGAACGGGAACGCCGGAACCTCCGCGACGGTCATCCTCCAGATGCCCCCCTTGAGCACCGCTACGAATCACAACGGCGGCGTGATCGCCTTCGGCCCGGACCGAAAACTGTGGGCTGTCGTCGGCGAGAACGCGAACCCGTCTCTGGCGCAGGACCGGATGAGCCGCCTGGGGAAAGTCCTGCGGATGAACTCCGATGGAAGTCCCCCTCTCGACAATCCGTTCTACGGCAGCCTCTCCGTCGAGAATCTCATCTACACGTACGGCCACCGGAACATGTTCGGGATCGCTTGGCATCCGACCACCGGACGCGCCTACGTCACCGAGAACGGGCCGAATTGCAACGACGAAGTGAACCTCTTGACCGCAGGCGACAACTACGGCTGGGGACCCGCCGCGACGTGTTCTACGCCTCCGCCGCCGCCGGGCAACACGAACCAAGACGGCCCGAGTCCTGTCATGCCCATCGATTGGTGGACGCCGACGATCGCTCCGACGAACGCGGCGTTCTACACCGGTTCCCTCCTGACACATTCGCGGAACGACCTGATGTTCGGCGCGTACAACGATGCGCGACTCCGAGACCTCGCCCTCTCCGCAGACGGGACAACCGTAGTCAGCGAGAGCATCCTCTTGACGGTGCCGTCCGGGATCCTCGATATCGAGATGGGTCCGGACGGATTCCTCTGGGTCACGACGGCCTCGACAATTTACCGGGTGGTCGCCGCACCGGCAATGGTCTCGGGCCTCCCGCTAATCGCCTTTGCAGGCCTCCCGATGGTCGCGATGCCGGCTGTCTCCGCACTGAGTGCGCGACTCCTTCCGACCTCCGATGAGCGCCGTTCCCGCTCCCTCCAGAAACCTTAGTATGGGCGCGGCCCTTCCGCGAAACGGATGCCGTCGTACCGGATCCCGAGCGACGATCGGGTCCGGGATTCCCTCGTCCGTATCTTGAGCACGCGGCCGATGGTCGACAGCCAGCGCAGACTCAAGCAACTCGTCGAAAAAGACTTGAAAGGCGACGAAAAGTATCGCGTCGGGGAGCCGCGGCTTCGACATCTCGCCATCGAATCCGGCCTCGTCGACCTGGAGATCCGCTGTCGCGACACGGAGGAGATGCGGTCCCTCATCAAGTGTCCCGTCTGCGGCGCTCGCCTGAAGAAAGTGCGCAACATGACCGTCTACGGCGGGACCGTGACCCTCGGCTATCGCTGCGAGCGTTGTAAATACTGGACCGGTCTGAAGCGCCGCGTGCCCACTCGGTACATCTTCACGAGGCGATCGTGACGCGCGTGCGCTACGAAGGCGGCATCCTCGTCCAGGAGGCGCTGAAGGAGGTCATCCTGGACCCGACGCGGAAGACGCCGGGCAGCGTCGTGAGCCACGGACACATGGACCATCTGACCTCGGGCGGGATCATGACCCCGCAGACCGTCGCGGTCCTGAAGGTCCGGCGGGGCGGGACCGGCCACCCGCTCCCGTACGGCAAGGAGATCGAGCTGAACGGTTTCCGCGTCGTCCTCAAGGACGCCGGCCACGTGTTCGGCAGCGCGATGGTCCGCGTGGACGACCTCCTGTACACGGGCGACTTCAACCCCGAAGGCGGGTCGACGTGCGGCCGCGCCCAGCCAGAGTTCGTCCGCGACCTGATCGTCGACGCGACGTACGGACGGCCGGGGTACAACTTCCCCCCGAAGCACGACGTCGAGTCGGACCTGTTGAACTGGCTCGAGATGGAGCTCGCCCAGGGCCCCGTGGCCCTCGGCGGGTATGAGTTCGGCAAGAGCCAGGAGTTGATCGCGCTCGTGAACCGGCTCGGCGTGGAGGTCGCGGTCTCGGACAAGATCGCGGACCTCGCGGACCTCTACGGCGCCTACGGGATCAAGCTCGAGTACCGCCGGCTCTCGGAGCTCGCGGAAAATGAGCGGAACGATCCCCGCGTCTACGTGTTGCCGCCAGGATGGCTGCGGCCGCCGCTCGAGGACAGCGTCTCGTGGCTCGGCTCGGTCGGCCTCAAGGCGGCGTACGTGAGCGGATGGTGCGCCTTCTTCGACTACACGGGCCGCTACGGCCTCGACGCGCAGTTCCCGCTGAGCGACCACGGGGACTTCGAGGACGTGATGACGTTCATCGAAGCGTGCCGCCCGCGGAAGGTGTACACCGCGTTCAGCGGCGCGAAAGACCTCGCGAAGGCCGTGGAGCGTCGGCTGAAGATCCGAGCCGAGGCGCTCCTCACGCGGTGAGCCGATGGAGACGCAGCAGGAAGGCAACACCGTCGTCGTGAAGCTGTCCGACGGCGACGACCTCTTCCCGAGCCTCGAGGCCGCCGCCCGGAAGCACCAGATCGAGAGCGGCTCGGTCCTATGGGGAATCGGGATGCTCCAGGACTTCGAGATCGGGTACTTCGGGCCGAAAGGTTACGAGAAGACCGTCTTCGCGGACCGTCACGAGCTGCTCGCGCTCCACGGGAGCATTGCGATGGGGGCCGACCCGAAGCTCCACCTGCACACCGCGCTCGGCCGACGGGACCATGGCGCGATCGGCGGCCATCTATTCCGCGCGAGGACGGCGGTGGTCAACGAGATCCAACTCGCGCGGTTCGATTCGATCGCCTTAAACCGCCGGTTCAATGAGAAGACCGGGATGCGCGAACTCGTCCTCGATTGACGCGTCCGCGGCCTACTGCCACGCCGCGCGATCGAGCTCCCGTTCTTGTTTCGTCTTCTTCCGGAACTGCTTGTAGTGATCCTTGCACAGATGGACGCGCCTCGGTTCGCCGATCAGCTTGAGCTCCGGGAGGACCTCCTTCACCTTCTTCGTCGAGAGAGACCGCTTCGCCTCCTTGCCGCAACCCTGGACCCCGCAGACCTCGTCCGTGGGCATGGAAGCGGCGATGCCGGGGCGGATATTTGTACGTGCGCGGTCCCAGCGCTATGTCGGCTTGCGGCGCAGCATCCGCGCCGCCGCCACTGAGACAATCGCAAGGGCGGCGATCACGGCCGCCTCGGATCCCGCATCGAACGCGGGAGCCGGCGCTGCGGGCGGGAGGCTGACGATGTCGATCGAGACCGCCGCGAGGGAGGGCAGGTAGACGGCCATGACGGTGCCCGGGAGCGGGAGGAGCGTGTACGATGCGTTCCGCGCCACCGAATCGAACGTGTAGAACAGGGTGAGCGGGTCGTCTGATCGGTTCAGCGCCTTGCCGTTCGCGCTGACGCTGATTTGGGCGGACCCGTTGATCGGCATGGTGCGCGGATCGAACGCGAAGAGAACAATCGCGCCGCCGGGACGCAACGTGTCGACCTGGACCGACGCCTCACGCGGTCGGACCGCGAGGGGCCACGCCGCGACATCGATCCGGTATCGGGCCGGGTTCTGCATCCAGTGGCCGTCGCTCGTCGCGACGAGGTCCAACTCGGCGACGACTTGGCCCGCGCTGATTGCGTCGAGGACGGCCCTCCATTCCGCCTTGTTCGTGGAAGCGGGCGGCACCGATTTGAAGACGAGCAGGTCGGGACTCGCCATCGCCGCGAGGACTCGCGTGCCGGTCACGTTGAAGGAGCCGGTCCCGAGGAACAACCGCGCCTCCTCCCCGTCGATCGTGAACGACACGGTGGATGCCCGGTCCAGCCCGGGTGCCGACAGCACGGAGATGTTCGTCGCGGAAGCCGGTAGCTCGATCGTGACGAGGCGCGCCATCTCGGACCGGATCTCGATGAGGCCGGTCGGGTCGTCGTGGGCCGTCAGGATGACGAGGTAGCCGTCCGCCTCGAAGATCGGCCCGTGGGCTGCCGCAGACCGTGCGGGAGGAAAGCCATCGATCGCGATCGAACCGAGGTACGGCACCTGCGTGTCGCCCGCGACGCCGGAGACCGTCGTGACGATTCCGGAGGTCGCGTTGTACGCGAAGCGCGTGTACGTCCCGAAGACGAGCCCGCGGTCGTACGTGAACGCCGCGAACAACGCGGTCGGCCAGGGGATGTCGCCCACCGGCACGCCCCCCAAGTCGGAGTCCGAAATAGGTCGGAGGACGGGGGACGCGTGAGAGGGGGCAGATCCGCTCAGGGCGACGGGAAGAAGCGAAAGCACCGTAAAGGTCGCCGCCGCCTTCGCGAGAAATGCGCGCGCGTCCGTGCCGTCCTCCCTCCACCATCTAGTGTCGCTTCCCCGATAAGGGGATTTTGGTCCAGACGGGGAACTCGTTAGGACGCGTCTCGAACCGGATTTTCATTCGCGCCGGGAGACCTTCGACCGGCGTACGCAAAGTATCTTACCGAAGAAGCATCATTGCGCGGATCGATGGGCCCTCTGGACGTGTTCCTCAGGGTTTCGTTCGCCGGCTTCGCGGCGATTCTGGCGACGGTCTCCGTGCAGTCCTACGCGCGCCATCGCGAGCGGCGCTTCCTCCTGTTGACCGCGGCGTTCGCCATCTTCCTGGTCCAAGGCCTCTGGTTGCTCGTCGAGATGGCCACGACGGCCGTGTCGTCCATCGGTTCGGAGTGGCTCGCCCTGAACCTCGGGGTCCTCGTCTCGCTCTACCTCGCGCTCCTGCGGTGATCGGATGTCGGAAGGCCTTGAACTGGAGAGCCGTCGCAGGATCTACGATTTCCTGGTCGCGAACCCGGGCGTGCACCTGCGCCGGATCGGCCATGCGCTCGGGATGTCGACGGGCATGCTGTCGTACCATCTGGGGTACCTGGAGCGCAACGGCGTGCTGAAGGCGGAGGAGGACGGCCACCGGAAGCGGTACTTCATCGCGCGCGCGTTCGTCGAGGCGCAGCGTCGGATCCTCGCCGTGCTCCGGCAGGACGTCCCGCGGAAGATCCTCGTCGAGCTCCTGACGTACGAGGGGCGGACGTTCGCGGAGCTCCAGGCGTCCGTCGGGGTGTCGAAGTCGACGCTGTCGTATCACCTTCAGAAGCTGATGCACCGGGACCTGCTCGTGCGGACGAAGCGGGAACGGGAGAGCGTCTTCACGATCAAGGACCTCGAGGAGGTCCGGAAGCTCCTCCTCGCGAACCAGTCGAGCTTCCACGACGACGCGGTCGACCGGTTCGCGGACCTCTGGACGAAGCTTCGGAGCTGAACCGGCCGATCACTCGGTTTTCGTGAACTCCCGGACGAGGCACGTCGCGTAGCTTCCTCGCGTCGATGCGAACGACAGGTTCAACGAGTTGTCGGCCAGCGTCACAGCAAGATCATGGAGGGGCGCGAGGATTTCCCTCCGGGAACCTTTCGAGGAAATCCGCGGGATCTCGGGGATGATGAAGTCCTCGGCCCGGAGGCCTTCCTTCGCAACAATCCCTTTCTCAATCTGGCCCACTTCTCCGCCGGCGAACTCCGATTCCGACCCGAAGAGGACCGCGCTGACCCATGCCTTGCCTTCGCGGCATCGATCCGTCACCCGGTCGAGATTGTCGCAGGTCACGTCGATTGTCCGATCCCGGTCGGGCAGGCCCCGCCTGTCGGCGGGGAGGACCAGGTCCCCGGCCACCGGCTCGTGGATCGGGATGCCGCGGCGCATCCGCTCGCTCAGGATTTGGTTGAACATGTACGACTGGTATCCGTGGACGAACATGAGGAGGAGATTGAAGGGAAGTTCCTGCAAGGCGCCGACGTAATCCCCGGGACGGGTCGCCAGATGATTGAGGATGGCCTTTTCGAAGCCGTACGATTTCGGGTACGACCGGAGGGCGGCGTGGACGTCGCCGGTATCGCGCAAGGCGGCGCGGACCTCATAGGATTCGGTACCCTCGCCCTCGATCGGATTCGCGACGTATGCGTCGACCGCCTGCTGAAACTCCCCGCGCACGATGTGCCGGCCGACGACGTGCGTGATGGGCCGCACGGAACCGAAACGCTGGAGGCCAAAGAAATTTGGGAAGCCCCCGAACGAACGGATCTGGCGGGCCGCCTCTTCGGCGATCGGAATCGCCCGATCCTCCGCGAGGGCGAGGTCGCGGACGACGATCTGGAAGCGGTTGCCGGCGAGGTCTCCGATCTCGAGGGAGCGGTCCGAACGCGACAGGTCGAGGACCTCGACGTCCTTCATCCGCAGGGCCTTGACCGCCTCGGGCGAGACGTTCTCGAACGAGAACAGCTGCGTGGTGAGCGCGCGTTTGTCCTTCGTCCCGGCGAATCCGATCCGCCTGCGGCTGATGTGCAGCCCTCGGGCGAGTTCCCGCACGAGGCGGTTCGTCTCCCAGTTGCGGACGCGGAGTGCGGCGATCGTGTACGATCCGTCGATGGCCGGCGGGGGCGGGGAGGAAATCTCTTCGACCACGAAGTCGTCCGCGGTGGCCTTGAGCGTCCCGCCGAGGCCCGGCGTCGACGTCAGGTAGCCTTCGATCCCGACGTCTCGTTCCATGAACTTACGCGAGCTCCTTCTCCAGGACGCCCTTCACGCCGCCGAAGTCGGCCGCGAGGCCTTCCGCGACCCGCTTGAGGGCGGCCTGCGGGCTGCCCTTCTTCACCTTGATCGTGAGGACGGGCTTGTCGAGCTGCGGATGGCCCGTGTAGTACAACGCGTCCTCGACGTCCGGATCTTTCAAGAGGGCCGTGATCAAGGGATAGATGACCGTGTCGTCGGCGTTCACGATCTCCAGACGAAAGGAATCCTTCTGTTTTTCCAAGAGGCGGATCTGCATCGGAAGTCGCGAGTGGGTCCCGCCACTTAAGTCTTTGCGGTCTGTCGGCGCGTCACGGCCGGAGTCGAATCGAAATGTCGACGAAACACCGCGCGGGTTTGCCCCAGACGTACACGGCCTGCGCGCGATGAGCCGACGTTTGCGCAATCAAGTGGACCTTGCTGATCTTCCGGCCGACCGCGACAAGTTTCTCCCCGACGACGGCATCGCCCGCATCACGGAGTTCGGTCAACGAGTCCGTCCTCCATCAGGCCGCGGACCACTCGGAACCCGAGTTCGAAGTCGATTCCGAGGGTTTCGCAGATCTCCGAAACGAACGCCGACGGGTGGCGCCGCAAGTGCTTCACGACGGCCGCCCGCGCCTTCGGCTCGGTCCAGTTCTTCATGATGACTACTTTGGAATCACGGAGGTCCTGCACATAGGCTTCGATCGCCCTTTCCAGGAATTCTGTGCGGGACTTCATGCGTGTCCGGCCAACCAAATCATCGACCTCCGCTAGGAGTTTGGGCGGCACGCGGAGCGAAATCGTCGGCTTTCGGGCCGTCCTGTTTTGCATGTATTGCATGTATTGCAGACCGCCTAGTTAACGTTTCCTACTACAGTGAGTCTACAATGCCATTGGCCCTTCACCGAAGGAGCCATGTGCGAGGTCCGCCATTCGGATCTGGTGAAATCCGCCATGGTGCAGAAGATCATCGATGTGGCCGGCTCCTCGCCGGCAAGCTTTGCGAAAGCAGCGGAGAACGCGGTCGCGAGCGCGGCGGAGACGGTCCGGAATCTGAAATGGGCACGCGTGTCCGAGCTCGAAATGGAGTTGGAAGGGAAGAAAGTGAAGTCGTACCGCGTCACGGTGCGGATCTACTTTGACGTAGAGCGATGAACCTCACTCGAGATGGTCGTGCAATCGCAGGACGTTCCCGAACGGGTCCCAAATAATTCCGCCGTGCGCTCCGTTACGTCGCACGCGAATCCCCTTCGACTCCAGGTCCAACGAGGCGCGCTCGAAGTTGTCCACATGGAACTCGAACGGGCTCGAATCGGCTTTCGGGCCCAACGCCACTTTCGGAATTTCGGAAGTCTGCCAGAGGGTGAGCTGACCTCCTTTCGTCTCGATCACGGTCCAAACCGGGCTCCCTTTTCCGACCACCCGGAACCCGAGGAGATCGCGATAGAAGGTGAGGGCCTTGTCCATGTCATCCACGGGGAGGAGGAGGTGACCGATGTCTTGGACGATCCCCACGGAACCGCGATGGTCGTCCGGAGATATATGAAACGGCGGTGAAAGGGGGTTTCGAGACCGTCCGAAGGAACCTAAATAGGCCCGCGGTTCCATCGCGTGACTCTCATGCCTCCCGGCGACGCGCCGACGGCAGATTCCTTCGAATCGGAGGCCGCCGAGCTCCTCGAATCGATCGGTCGGGCGCGTAAGAAGGTCGAGGGAATCGCCGGCGTCCTCGACGGCACGCTGGACCGGTACCGCGAGCGGATCGACCGCCTCCTCCGAGAGAGCGAGGTCGACAACTGGCGCCAGGTGCGCATCTTCACCCGGGACGTCGAGACGATCGCCGCCGACCTCGGGAAGGCGTCGAAGGAGAAACGTCTCTCGCCGCGCCTGGTGGCCTGGCTCGATGCGGCCCTGAGGAAAGCCCGGCGTCGCGATTTCTATGGGGCGCGGAAAGCCTGGCGGCGACTCGACCGGATCGCCGAGCAAGGCGCGGAAGTCCGACGGCTCCAGGCACGCTACCGGGAGGCATACCGCTCCGTCGAATCCCGGATCCGGCAGCTGAAGACGCAGGTCGAGCGCCTCGAGAAAATCCCGAAACCTCCGACCTCGCCTGAGGACGCACGAGCATTCAACGAATCGGTCGACCGGTTCAACGAGGCTTCGACGGCCGCGTACCTCGACTTCCTGTCGCGGGCCCGTGCAGACCTCGCGATGCCGCTCCTCCTCGACGCGGGCCAAGGGGGTGGAATCGGCGTGCCAGCGCCCCCGCCCGGCTCCGATCCGGACCCGCTCATGCGGCTCCTGAGCAACGCGAGCCCTCAGGTCGAGGCGTTCCGCGGCCGCACCTTCTATGGGCTGCTCGAGCTCCCCGCATATTCCGATGCGAAGCTGACGCACATCTACGGCGACGCCCGCCTGATCCGGGGGGCGCTCGACGAGGCTTGGTCGTGGCTCAAGGCCATCCGCGAGGACGAGCGCCGGTCCCTCCAGATCCAATGGAGCGAGGACGCGATGATGCTCCGAAGGCGCGTCCCCTCGGTCGTCGCCTTCCTCGAACGACTCGGGAAGATGAACGACGCGGCGGACCGCGGACGCGAGCTGGTCGCCTCGTTGAACGACGGCCGGTTCGAATCCCTCCAGTCCGCGGCGCGGTTGTACGCGACCCACGGCGAATCGGCGGAGCGGAAGTGGCGCGGCTCGCTCGAGAGAGACATCGAGGGGATGCGCAAGGAAGCCGCGGAATTGGCTACGGTCCTGAAGAAGTTCACGGATCCGGCCAAGGTCGAGAGCGGCTAGCGATTGGCAGGTTCGGCACCGGAACCTCTTAGCTTGCGCATCGCAATCCACTCCCCCGGTAGGGGTGCGTCGGACTCCGGGGCCGGAGTCGGTGGCATTTGGGCGTGTATGCGATTGCGGCGTATCGACCGAAGAAGGGAAAGGAGAGGCTGCTTCGGGAAGTCCTCATGGATCACATTTCGATCCTCCGGAAAGAGCGGCTCGTGACGTCCCGTCGCCGTATCTAATGCACTCTGCAGACGGAACCTCCATCGAAGTATTCGAATGGAAGTCCGCCGACGCGATTCGGTCAGCCCACGAAAATGCCGCGGTGCAAGCGATGTAGGCCCGATTCGAGGCGGCGTGCACCTATGAGCCCCTGGCCAATGTGGCCGAATCGAAGGAGGTGTTCGCGAACTTCGACTCCATCGAGCTCCCTCCTTCATCCCGCCTTTTGCCGGAACTCCATCTGCTGGAACACAAACGCCGCCAGGATGACCAGGGCAATCGAGACCGTGACGAGAACTCCGGCCGCGACGCCCGCGCTTACGTCAGTCCGGTATTGGCCGAGTGGGTTGATCGCGATCGCGATGACGTCTTTCAGAATCGTCTTCAGGTAATGGATCACGCTGACCTTCGGCACGTCTCCGGGGATGGAGTCCACGACCGATTCCCAGACGAATCCGATCAGCAAGCCGACCGCCAGAGGTCGCCGGACGAGGACGGAGATGAACAGGAAGAGCGCCCCGTACGTGGCACTTCCCAGGATCGTCGTGGCGAGGAACCCCCCAAGGACATCGAGGTCCGTGGTGAATGCGAGGCCTCCGTACGCCTCCGTCACCCCGTAGGCAACGACGATCGGGGGAATGAGGACGACGAGGACCGCGACGAGGTAGCCGATGTACTTGTACGCGACCAGGGCGGGTTTCGAGATCGGCCGGGTCAGGAGGAACGGCAAGGTGTTGTCGTCGATCTCTTCGCGGATCAACGCCGTCGCGTTCACGAGCGTCACGAAGATCAGGACGACCTGCAGGAACAACGGGATCATGAGCTGCTGGAACAGCATCACGTCGAACGTCGCGACGCGGGCCGCGGCCAGGGAGAGCGTGAGGATCAGGGGAACCAACGCCAAGAGGACGGTCGCAATCGCGCGGCGCGTCGTCAGGAGGTAGCGCAGGGTCAGGGCGGTGACGACCCAGGCCTTCCGGAAGGATCCCGTCCAATCCATTCCATCACCCGACGAGATACCGGAACACGGCATCGAGGCTGTCGTCCGGACTCTCGAGTCCGCGGACGTCGAGCTTCGTGTCCGAGACGATCTGCGGGAGCTCCTTGTAGAACGCGTCCGGCTTGCGCGTGCGGACCAGCAGCGTGTCGGCCACCGGGAACTCGAAGGAGACGACGTGCTCCATGCGCGCAAGGGCTTGGGCGAGCTGACGCGGTTTCGATGTTTCGATGCGCACCGCGTGCGGATGCGTGTCGATCAACGCGCGAATCGCATGAATGTTGCCCGCCGCGATCGCCTTGCCGTTGTGAATGAGGACAATGTTGTTCGTGACCCGTTCGATCTCGTAGAGGACGTGGGTCGACATCAACACGTGGCCGCCGTCCTTGGCGAAGTCGGAGATCGTCCTCAGGATATGCACGCGGCCCGCCGGGTCCGCCCCGGACAGCGGCTCATCCAGGATGAGAATCTCCGGGTGGTGGGCAAGGGCCTGGGCGAGCTTCGCGCGCTGGCGCATCCCTCGGCTGTAACCGCGGGTCGGCCGATGGGCCGCGCTGGACAGGCCGACGACCTTTAGAGCCGCGGTGGCCTCGGTGCGCGCGCTCGCCGCGGGCATTCCATCCAGGCGCAAGAGCGTCTCGACGAATTGCTGTCCCGTGAGCCATCCGTAGAGTTGATTCTGCTCCGGACAGTAGCCCAGGCGCCGCTTCAAGGGGACGTTGTTCCACGGGTCTTCCCCGAGCAGCGTGATCTTGCCCTGATCCGAGTGAAGCTGGCCGATCAGGAGTTTGAAGAGCGTGCTCTTCCCCGCTCCGTTCGGCCCGACGAGGCCCGTGATTCCTTTGCCGAACGACGCCGTAAAGGCATTGAGGCCGAGCACCTCGCCGTACCATTTCGAGACCGCGGCAGCCTCGACGACGCCGTTCATCCGGTGATCACCTCGACGGATTTCATCCGGAGGTATGTTACGAGAGCGGCAAGGACCGTCACGCCAAGCAAGATCGCGAGAGCTCCCGGCCAGTCGATTCCAATGCCGGGCGCACCGAACGCGGCGCTCGCAACTGCCAGGTAATCGTTCCAGGGCGAGAGGTACAACAAATTCGGATTCCCGATTGCCGAGGCCAGGATCGAAGCGGGAATGAATAGGCCGAAATTCCCTCCGAACATGCCCGCCGCGGCGAGGCCCTTGCGACGGGTAAGGCTAGAGAGGAACAAGGCGACGGAGGTGTTGAAGAGGGCGAGGAGGAGGCCCACCGCGACCGAGAGCCCGATGGCTTGCAGTGCCACGCCCCACGAAAAGACCAGGGGAAACAGGAAGGCTGCAACGAGCGCGGTGATGACGAGCGGCAGCACCGTTATCATCGAAACGAGCGGCGCAAGGATGACTGCCTTCGCCAACAGGTAGTCCAAGTGGGTAATCGGTCGACTCAGGTAGAGCGTGAACGCCATCGAGTGGAGATCGTCCGCGATGAGGCCGGAGCCTATGATTGCAGCCATCAGGGACACGAAGAATAGAACGAACCCGTTCGAGGCAGGCAGGGCGAAGAAACTGAGGTTGAGCGGCTGGCCTGGGAGCAGGAACGATGCGAACAGAACGAGGACGATTGACGTAATCGTCGTGAAGGCCACCCCGATCGCGATGACGACAATCGCCGCGGGACGCCGGAACTCGCGGCGGAGCCCGGTCGCGATGATGGCCCAGACCCGTTCCCGGCGGCCGAGGAGAGGAATCTCGAGCCGCGAGTACGTCGGGAGGGAGATCGACACTACGCACCTCGCTTCTCCGTACGGGCCACGAGCTCGAGGAACAGCTCCTCAAGGCTCCGAATCTCCTTCCCCATGTACCGCACCTCGGCCCCGAGGGACTTCGCGGTCTCGAAGACGGCGGCCTCCAGTCCGGGCTTGCGGCTCACGTGCAACCCCGAAGGCCCGGCATCGGCGTCGAAGCCCGCGTCCTTGAGGAGCCGGACGAAGGCATCGCGGTCGCCGCGCACATCGATGCGCAGGCGATCCGTCGCGCCGGTCAAGAGCTGGCTCAGCTCTCCCGCGGCAATCTGGTGACCGCCATCCAGGATGACGACGTACTTGCAGATCGTCTCGACGTCGGGGAGGAGGTGGCTCGACAGAATCACGTTGCGGCCCGGGGACTTGGCAATCGTCCCCACGAGGTCGAGCATCTCCTCCCGGCCGCGCGGGTCCAGTCCCGTCGTCGGCTCGTCGAAGACGTACAGCTGCGGGTCGTGGACCATTGCTTGGGCGAGCTTGATCTTCTGCTTCATGCCCGTCGAGTACTCCGCGACCTTGCGGTACCGCTCCTCATCGACGCCGACGAACTGCAGGACGTCGTGCGAGCGGCTCATCGCCGTGTCTCGATCGAGGCCGCTGATCCGCGCCATGTACGAGACGAGCCCGACCCCGGTCATGTCCGGGATGAGGCAGTCGTGCTCCGGCATGTACCCGATCCGCTCCCGCACCGGGACGCCGTCCTCGATGTCCCGTCCGAGGACCTTCGCCGTCCCCGCCGTGGGCCGCACCAGGCTGAGCAGGAGCCGGAGGAACGTCGTCTTGCCCGCACCGTTCGGGCCGACGAGGCCGATGGCGCCGTCCGGGATCTTGACGGTTAAGTCGTCCACGGCCCGGACCTCGCCGAACACCTTCGTCAGTCCGGCGGTCTCAACGAGCACGATCTTTCCCTCCGACTTGTTGGCCGTCCTCGGCGGGCGAAGCGGGCGGCGATGCATGTCCTTGGATTCGAGCTTTGCGGCGCCGCCAGAGGAGGACCACCACGAGGGCGATGACCGCGATCGGCAGCACGATGAACAGGAGGACCTGCGTCGCGCTGATTCCGGCCGCCGGACCCGCGCCGTACGAGTACGACCGGAGGCGCATCTCGGCCGAGGGCGTGCCGTTCTCGTACGCCGTGCGCTTAACGTAGAATCCGACGTCGTTCGAGAAGTACGCGGTCTCGTTGCCGCCGGCGAGGCCGCTCGGAAGCCCTGGGAAACTCCCGAGGGTCTGATTGAGTTTGTACGCGGAGAACGTGCCCGCCTTGACGCTGACGTTCTCGCGGGAGAGGACGTCGCGATGCCACGTCGACGAGACGTCCGTCACGTTCTGCGACGTCATCGTCTGGAAGAACGCGGTGAAGGTGGAGTTCAGCTCCACGTGCGCGGTGAAGGCCGCCGAGGCGTTCTGGCCCACATCGAGCTCGAAGGGCGGGACGGACGAGTACGAGGTCGTCGCATTGACGCGCAGACTCAACGTGAGGGGCGTCGTGATGCCGAGATTGACGTTCGCGTTGTAGGAGGTCGTGCCGAGCGATTCCATCGGGAGGTACGCGTGATTCTCCCAGAATTCGGTCGACGTGGTCGTGAACGATCCGGTGATCTGACCGCTTCCCACGGGGGGCACCGAGAACGTCCCGTTGAGCCATCCGGTCGCCCGGCTGTCGACGCGAACGGCGGACACGGATCCGTTGTTGACCAGCACGATGCCGGATCCGATCACGTTGACGTACACAAGTCCGACGAGCGCGAGATGGAACGTCCCTTGACTCGCGTTGAAACCCGGGAAGCCGCCCAGGGACCCGTCGAGGACGTAGACCCACTTGTCCCCGGGGGCATACATCGGCTTCCGGAGGGCCCCGTTCGTCGGCGGCATGCTCGAGACGATCGCGAAGACGAGGAGGATCGACACGATGCCAGAGATCCCGCGACTCGACGACTTCAGAGCCATGGTCCGCGGGCCCGATGCAACCGGGTGTTAAATCGTTTCGCCGGGAGGTCCCCGCTGCATGGCGTCCTTCGAAAGGACAAACGAGCCGAACAGATGAGTGGAATTCCTCCCGGTAAACGAGGGAGAAGGCACTTTCACTCCCCTCTCCGCGTGGAAGGGCTTTAGGCCGGAATCGGCTCGCCAATCGGAGCATGGCCTACGACGATCTGAAAGAGTTCGAAGGCGAGACGTACGCGGGCATGGCCGTCGGCGGGGAGCACACATGGCTCTATCCGAACGGCCTGTGGCGGGAGACGAAAGTCGCCCCAGACCGCTGGGATTTCGACTTCAGCTCGATTAAGGAACGAGAGCGGAGCGCGCCACCTGGTTCGGGGGTCCCAGTCGGGACTCAGTATCACTGGTACATCCTGGCGCATCAACGGGTGCGGAAGATCGATGCGGACAGCTACACGACGATGATGTCGGGCGTGAAGTACAAGATCGCCCACAAGCGGCCCCATTGGAGAAAATGGAGTTCCGAATATCCGGAGCAGCCATCCGAGCCCGAGAAGCTCATTGAAATCCTTGAGGAAACCTTGGCCCGTCTCCGCGACCCGGTGTTGGGCGCTTCACCCGCGTCCACGATCCTTCGGGCGCCTCGGCCTACCGAACGAGTGGCGGTGCGTCCACCGCGAGGGCCGGCTTCGACCGAAGGACCTCGACCACGTCCTGTCGCTCTCGCAGACGCCACACCCGCTCCAGATCTTGTTTGACCTCCACCAGGCGATCCGTGTCGCCGTCCCAGTTCCCCAGCACCGCGGAGTGGCGACGTTCGAGATCCTTGACGTCTCGAGCCACCCGACGTTCCAGGCGGTTCGATTCCCAACCATGGTAGAGGAGGAACATCAAGATGTGGCGCCCGCGGCCGAAGACGACCTGGTAGTCCTCGAGCTCGATGCTGCGCACGTCGCCATGGCCCATCGAGTGAAACGACTGGTTCATGAAATCGACGATCGCGGTGAACATCGACGCGATGAGGTCCGGGTCCGCGCCGGTCGGCAGGCCGCGGGAAAGGTGAATCATCGGGACGCCACCGCGGTCGACGAGGAAGATATGGTCCACGACGGGGCGAATCCAGGCCATGGGTGCGGAGACCTTCGTCCCGAGGGGCTAAATGCTTCGGAAGCGGTTATCCGGGGTGATAGCCGAATGGCGACTTTCGGTGCCTCCAGGGTGAGCGATTGAGCGAAGTCTCGGAAGTTCGGTTCCAATCCGCGACGGGGAACTCAGAACTCCGCGGCATTGTCCACCGTCCGGAGCGTGCGAAGGCGGGCCTGGTCATCGCCCATGGTCGGTCGAACGATCTGCGGAATCCCCTCATCCGGCGAATCGCCGAGGCCGTTGCGTCCGAGGGCATTTGGGCGCTGCGGTTCAATTTCCGGTACGCGGAGGTGAGAGGGCAAGCGTCGAAGGATCTGTCCCGGGAGGAAGCCGACCTCCGTGAGGCCGTGTGGTTCGCCCGGGAGGCGTTGGCTTCGCAGAAGATTTTCGCTGCCGGTAAGTCGATGGGTGCGCGGGTTTGCGCCCTGGCTTCGGCGAATCCGGATGTGGCCGGAGTCATCGCGCTGGGCTATCCGCTCCACCCGCGGTTCCGACCCGAGGTCCTGAACCCTCCGGAGTGGCCGT
>Ga0209803_1000107_pt1 | contig 48812 bp, 49 predicted proteins | sample GraSoiAngelo_138_FD_185895 | JGI IMG/M metagenome (GOLD analysis project Ga0209803, IMG submission 185895) | Grasslands soil microbial communities from the Angelo Coastal Reserve, California, USA - 14_0929_09_40cm (SPAdes) (version 2) | ecosystem: Environmental > Terrestrial > Soil > Grasslands ...
TGTTCTGAACATCAAATCGGTCCAGGTACCAGCCGATCATCTGGCGGAGTTCGCCTTCGGAGAACCCGATGATCTGCGCGAACACGGCCGCCAGGTTCCGGCTCGTCGCGAGCTCGATGAGGTCGACGCCCGAGACTTTCGACGCAAGAGCCAGCACCTCCGCCTTATAGGCGCCCTCTCCGATGATCCGAGCGATCTGGGGGATTTCCATCTGGAGCATTCGCTCGTACACATCCGCGGAAAGGAGGGCCGCTTTCTTGGCCCGCACGCGAGCCGTCACGTAAGGATAGTTTCCGCTCTCGATGGGCACGTACCGCATGACGCGTCGCCAGTATTGCCCCAGGTAGGACGTCCCGGAGTTCATCGGCGCGGCCATAGCACCTCCGCGACCTCTCGAATCGAATCCCGCCAGAGGTCCGCGAGGAGCGTCTCGTACCGAAGGTCAATCCGGTGGGTTCCGTCACCGCTCTCGATCACGATGCCCCCGACGCAGTCGATTGTCCCGCCGAAACTGGTCCCGACTACGGCCCGGACCGCGTTGGCGTCTTTCTCGTTGCAGTAGACCTTCCCGGTCCGCCAATCGCCTGCGTTCGCCTTGAGGAGCGATTGCAAGATGGCCGCTCCGTCCTCGAGGACGACCAGTTTCTCGAGGACCTTCGTGTACACCTCATCCAGGAGCTCTTTCTCTGCGGAAAGCACGATTTTCTTGCCCTCGAGCTCGGCCCGCGCGAGGGCCTGGACTCGCAGGCGTCCCGCGGCTTGCCTCGCCTCCTGTTCTCGGATCTCGAGAAGCTTCGCTCCCTCGGCCCGTGCATTCTGCAAGATCCGATCGCGCTCCGCCAAAGCGGCGTGGCGGATTTCCTCTACCTCGGAGCGCCCTCGACCGAGGACATCCTCCACGACTGATTCGAGCCCCATGCCCACCGCCGACTGCCTCCTAGCCGACGTGACTCAGAAGCAAGAACGCGATGAGGACGCCGAATAGGATGATCGTCTCTGGGATCACCATCAAAATGAGACCCCTCACGAACAATTCGGGTTTCTCGGCCATCGCCCCAACCGTCGCTCCTCCAACGACTTTCTCGGCCCATGCGGTCGCAATCCCTGTCCCGGCCATTGTCAGTGCTGCGGACAACGCAGCCATCGGGTCTGGCATTCGTTCATACTCCTAGTGGTTCTCTTACTCCGAAGGGACGAAAGATCGTCCCGTTTCCCCTGAAGAATTTTGTAAACGACTCCACGTAATTTAGCCTGACGCCCTGGATTGCAGCGGATACCCCGCCAAGGAGGAAGATCACAACGTGGGCTAGGAAAAGCAGAAAGAAACCCGCCACGGAAGTTAGGGCGTCGTGCTCGATAATGAAACTGTGAAAGATTAGCGTGTTAAACGTTGACGCGATGGTAGCTTTTGCAATGCCGATTCCGGCGAGCCGGAGATAGGACAACAAGTTCGCCAGAAGTCCCCCGATCTCCAAAGGAGCAATGGGGCTTTCTACGAGTCCCAAGAAAGCTGCGAAGATCAAGACCACCGATACCAACGGAATTCCGATCCCGAGGAGATTGCCTAGACCCCAGGGTTCCAACGTACGGGGAAACCAGGCAAGGGCGGTGTTCCACACCCAGCCTCCAACCCTCGTCCAGGACAGCGTCCTGGTAAGGATGGTGAAGATTCCGAAGAGGCACAGAAACCAACCGATCTTTGCGACAGCGTGCTTCCTGCTGTGACCTATCTCGTTGACGAAGCCCATCGCATAGCTGGTGCCGAGATGTAGTGCTCCAAAGAGAATGGAGATGTAGAACATCTCGCCAATGTTCAAGGTCTTATGGATTAACGCCTCGAGGGGAAAGTGAAGGCCGAACATGTCCCAGCTAAGTTCTTCGGGCGGCGCCCCGGGGGGTAGATGAAAAACCAGGCCAAACGCCTCTCCGTACACGAACAGGCCGAAGGCGAACGCCCAGAAACCGCCGAGGGCGATGATGAGAATGAGCCTGCGAAAGTCCGATTCCTTCGGAAGCCAGCGCAGGGCGATTATCCCGAACATGAGGAACACGGCGCCGTAACCCGCATCTCCAATCATGAAGCCGAAGAAAACCGGGAACGCGACCAGCATGAACAGCGACGGATCTAGCTCGTGATAGTTGGGCGTGGAATATAGGTGGATCAACATCTCGAAAGGCTTAACGGGTTTCGGATTCTTGAGCAGTACAGGCGGCTCCACGTCTTCGTCGGCTTTTGGTTTATCGCCGAACTCGCTGTAAACTCCCAGGTCCGCGATGTTCGCGCCCAACTCTCCGAGTCTCGAAGACGGGACCCACCCATCGATGACGAAGGAGTGGTCGCTCACCGCGAATCGCAGAGGCGCTTCGGCCTTGTCGACTTCGACCTCGAGCGCCTCCTCGGCCGCGACGACGAAGGCGGCATAACGCTCTCGCATCTTCTCGAGTCGTCCTTGGATCTCCTCGAGCCGGGCTTTCCACTTGTCTCGATCCGCAACCGCGGCATCGAGGAGGGCCTGCGGACTGCCCTCGCCCGCAGGAATGTCCACCTGGGTGAGGCCCGATTGACCTAACAGCGCAAGAGCTTGTTCCGACGACGCCTTCGGCACGAACACCGCGACGACGCCTGGGCCACGGAACACCTCTGCCACGGGCATCGGATCTTCGAAGCCGGGGATGTCTCGCGCGACCCTTCCGACGATGACCGTCAGGGACTCGTACCCCCGGTAAGCTTCCAAGGGCAGGCCGATCGAAGCGAACGGACGGAGTTCGTCGATTCGTCGTTCGAGGTCTCCCAGGAGCCCCTCCGCCTTCTTGCGGGCCGCGTCCTCTTCGCTGATGTTGAGCTCGAGGCTGAGGACTTTCTGCCGAAGCTCCTCGATCCGGATTCGCTCCTTCTCCTTCGGAGGCGCCTTGATTGCGAGGATGCTCGCGATCGACCGGAGCTTGACGAGGTTGTCCGAGAGTTCCGCGGCGGGCGCGAGGGGCTTGCCGATTCGAAACGTATCGTCCTCGCCATGGTGATCGACGATGTGGATCAGTTTGAGCTCGTGAAGGACCTCGATGCATTGCGGAAGCTTGTCCCGCGGCCCCGCGATCACGGCCCGACTCATGCGTTCGGGCCTAAGCACGAATCGCACCTCGGAACTTGCCCACGACGAGGTCCACCGCCCTATCGACGTTCGCCTTCCCCTGCGCGACCATTCGAGCGGCGTCCTCCCGAGCGGCGGCGAGGAGCTTTTCGCGTTCGGACTCAATCTCCCCCTCGGCGGCGCTGACGATCTCGCGGTAGCGGGCCTCGGCCTTTTCTTGGACCTGCTCGGTCAATTCGAGCGCTTCCCGCCTCGCATTCCGCAGCGTGGCCTCGCGCTCTCGTTCCGCCTCTTCCTTCATTGTTCGAATCTGAGCCTCCACCTGTTTGATTCTCTGGAGAGTTTCCTCTTTGCTCATGCGGAACGTTCGGGGAGAACTAGGCTCGTCTTTAAAGGTTTTCGTCGAGTAGGCAACGATGGCGAATGCGTGCGCGTCACCGGCGCCTCGCATTTTTATCTGTCGCTTTTTATCATTTCGAGTAGATGCAACTCGCGATCGCACTTCACCCATGAAAAATCGATTCATCCCGACGCGATTCTAGGGAGGAAAAACGCAGTCGTGCACAACGTATAAATAGGGAACGCTCTTTTTCGCGATTGCCCGAAAGTCTCTAGATGGGATCGGGAGTAAGAGGATCCTGGGATGAGGAACTTCGTGCTCCTCGTGACCGCCGTTCTGGTCGCGATTTTCATCGTGCCACCCACGATTTCCGTCGCCTCGGCGACGCCCTCGCTTCCGGGGGTCGCCCAGAGCCCGAAGCTCTACGTCACGGTCGGCGTGGATCAGGGTGGGGCCACGCGCTTCCTGCCCGCGACGATCATCATCCCGCAGGTCAACATCACGTTGAACATCACGTTCGTCAATAATTACACGGTTGGCGGCGGGATGGTCCATACCTTTTCCATCCCCAATTCGGATGATTCGGCCATTGTGATTAACAACTTGACCACCGGGAGCGTTGCGCCAGGGGCCAACCTGAGTTTCGAATTTCACATCAACAGCCTGACGAACATCACGTACAAAGGCGTGTCCTTCACCCCCGAGTCCTCGGGCCAAGGCATCCGCTGGTTCTGTATTCCGCACCGCAACGCCGGGATGACGGGCGAGATCCTCCTCGCCGGATTGACGGCCCCGACGCCCGAGAAGGGGATCCTCATCCGCGCGTATTGGATCGGGATCATCGGCATCGCGGCAACGCTCGCGTGGACGATCATCAGCTATTTCATTATCAAGTCCTCGAGCCCGCACTTCAAGAATCACGCCGAGCACGTGAGGAAAGGGCTTCCGTGACCGATTTGATCCGGAGCGATGCGCCCCGAAGGAGTGCGATGGCGGCGCTCGCGCTCGGCGGGTTGATCATCGGCATCTTATGGTTCAGCATCCTGACCGTCATCATCGCGCTGCAAGACCTGTCCGGGATCTCGGACAGCCAGACTGACTCGTACATGGCGCTGTTCATGGGGATGGTCTTCCTCCTGCTCGCGTTCGCGATCGACATCTATCGCAAAGAGTTCATGCCGGACGAGCTGATACATAAGATTCGAAGGCCGAAAATCGTCCTGACGAGACCGTTCCGATGAGGAGGCCCCGATGAGCTGGGAGAAAGAGGAAAAGGAAAGAGGCATGACCCGCCGCGACTGGGTCCGAGTCGGCATGGCCGCCGGCGCCGTTGGCGCGGTCCTCGGGCTCGGGGGCCTGTCGATCGGCCAGATCCTCCCTCCGCCACTCAAGTTCAGCGGCGAGATCCGCGAGACGATCCAATACACGAAGTTTCCTCCGACGGACCCCACGGCGGACCTGTGGTGGAACACGAAGGCGGGGACGGCCGTCAAGGTCTCGGACTTCGACCGGGACTGGAAGGGGGCGACCGGCGTCTGGCGCGGTCTGTACCAGAACAACCAGTGGGTTCCCGGCACCGGCTTCCCGTGTCTCATCATCCGGGTCAAGCGAGAGAACCAGTACTTCTCGTACCCGGACGCGGCGCACATGCCCGCCGTCCTCCCGGAAGGATTCAATCTGTTCTTCGACGACCCGAACCTCGACGCCGCGAACGGCGGGACGCGGATTGTCGTGCTGTTCGACCGCTGCGTCCACCTTTGTTGCTACCCCGGTTGGCACGTCGTCAACAACCCGCCGCCGTTCCGCGACTACGCCTCGTACACGGGCGGGGCGATTGTGCCGACGTACAACGTCTTCGGCGTCGACCCGGTGTACTGCATCTGCCACGGTTCCCAGTATGAGCCCATGGTGCTCGTCGTGAACACGAACGACAAGAGTGGTGCGCAGTACGTCGGTGCGTGGCGGGTCCACGGCCCCGCGCCGCGCGCGCTGCCGGTGATCCCGGTCAAGGCCTCGGGGCTGAACCTGGTCGGCGGCATGGCCGACCCGGCGTGGTACGTCTACTGCTGAGGTGAGAGATGTCGACCACGGGGGATATCCGGGAAGATACGGAACGGTCGATCTTCGGCTGGATCAAGTCCCGGTTCCCGACCGTCCCATACGCGGACCTGACGCGGGTCGTCCTGGAGACGGACCAGCGGCAGTTGCCGCGGAGCCACGCGGAGAAATACGAACTCAAGACGATCTGGTACTGGTATCCGCTGTACTGCCTCGGCGGCATCGCGTTCGTCGCGTTCGTCATCCTCACGATCACCGGCATCCTCCTCGGGTTCTTCTACGTGCCCGACGGCCGGCTCGAGCTTAACCCGACGACGAGCGACCTCACGAACCCCGCCTGGAATTCGATGCTCGTGATCATGAACGAGATCCCGTTCGGATTCATCGTCCGCGGGATGCACCACTGGGCCGCGCACATCATGATCGCCGCGGTCTTCCTGCACATGTGCCGCGTCTACTTCACGGGCGCGTACAAGAAGCCCCGCGAGCTGAACTGGCTCCTCGGCGTCATCCTCATGCTGATCACGATCATGTTCGGCTATTCCGGGTACCTGCTCCCCGCGAACAACCTGAGCGAGGGCGCGGCGAACATCGGGATCAACATGACGCGGGCCTCGCCGGTGATTGGCGACCAGCTCGCGCGCCTGCTCTTCGGAGACATCAACACCCTCACCGGCGTCTACATCCTCCGGTGGTACTGGATCCACGTGTTCATCCTGCCACTCCTCGGCACGGCGCTCATGATCCTCCATATGGGGCTCGTCTGGTTGCAAGGGGTCGCGGAGCCCCACTGAGGCGGACCATGGAGATCGAGCACGTCAAGGGCAAAATCATGGAAGGGATGCCGGGCTTCCCCCGACAGTACGGACCCGTGAGGTCCGACCACCAGCCCGGGATCCCGTTCTTCCCGCAGGAGACGGCACGGGACTTCGTGCTGATCTTCCTGCTCGTCGCGATCATGTTCTTCCTCTCCGCCGTCGTCACGCCGTTCCTAGGACCTGCGAGGAGCCCGCAGATCTCCGAGCTGATCGTGCCGGACTGGTACCTCTTGTTCTCCTGGGGTCTCCTGAAGGTCGCGGACATCTTCCCGCAGTTCACGATCGGCGCAGGCACTCCGCTCAAGACGGAGTTCAGCGCGGCGTTCTGGGGCGACCTGCTCAGCGGGATCCCCGTCATCTTCCTGTTGGTCCTGCCGTTCATCGATCGCGGCCGCGAGGCGCGTCCGGCGAAGGCGCCGGTTCGGTCCGCGTTCGGGGTCGCCTTCCTGCTCGCGTGGAGTTTCACCGCGTCCCTGTACTCCATCCGGGAGGTCGTGGCCCAACGCTGGCAGACGCCGAACGGCTCTCCGTTGATCGACGACATCGCGATGAAGTGGTTCTTCGTGATCCCGCCGGTCCTCGTCGGCCTGACGTCGTACATCGGCCTGAGGCGACTCGGGTTCGCACCGATGCGACGATGGCTCGTTCCGTACGTGGTCGGGCTCACCGCGATCGTGGAGATCCAAGCGGCGGCCATCTTGCTCATCCCCGGCTGGCTCGGACCACAGGTGCGCCCGTACGTCGTCGAGCTCGGGGTGTTCTTCCTGGTGTTGCTCGCGCCGATGCTCGTCTCGAGCGTCGCCGTCTTCGCGATGACCGAATCGAAGGCCCGGAAGTGGATCGTCCGGTCCGGCGTCGCGTCGCTCCTCGTCTTCGCGGCGCTGACCGCGGGCCTGTGGTTCTCGAGCACGGCGAATCGAGTCGGATTCGTCTGGGTCCTGTCCGTCCTCGAGCCGAGCATGAACACGCTCCTCCTGTTCCCGATCTTCGCGGTCGTGACCGCGTACCTGGGCGTGCGCCGGCCGTACAGCACGTACGAGTACCTGTTGAACGAGTGCTACCAGTGCGGCAAGTGCCACACCGTGTGCCCCGTGACGAAGGTCGAGGACGACGCGCTCGGCGGCCTGAACCTGGTGTACAACACGTTCAAGAAGCAACACGACGGCGTGCCACTGTGGACGTGCCTCGCGTGCGACGCGTGCAGCGCCGTCTGCCCACTGGACATCCAGTACAGCGACTACATCCTCGAGGAACGGTCGAAGGTCCACGCACGGATGGCCGCGGACGGGGGTAGTCGCGAATGATGGAGACCGAATACGGGCCGGGCCGCACGATCCCCCACCCGGTCATGTTCCGCGTCCTCGACAGCGAGGCGGACGACCTGACCGTCCCCGAGATCAAGGTCGAGCACAAGTCCGAGTTCGCCTACTACCCGGGCTGCGTCGACTACTACGACGTCGAGATGCAGTTCTCGCACATGAACTACGGCGACACGAATCACGGGATCATCTTTGATTCGTCGGTCAAGCTCCTCCGGGCCGTCGGCATCCAGCCGATGATCCTGGACCGCTCGTTCATGAAGTGCTGCGGACACGACCAGCTATGGCAAGGCAAGGTCGACGTCTTCGAGCGGATGCGGGAGTACAACACGAAGATCATCAAGATGCTCGGGGTGAAGACGTTCATCACCTCGTGCGCCGAAGGCTACCGGACGTTCAAGCTCGACTACAAGCTCGAGGGCGTCCGGGTCGTGCACATCACCCAGTTCCTGTACGAACGGGGCCTCCGGATCCCGCCGCAGCCGGACACGGCCAAGAAGATCCGCGTCGCGTTCCAGGATCCGTGCCGCTCCGGACGACAGATGCCGATCGACCCCGTGTACGAGGAGCCGAGGGAGCTCGTGAAGCGCGTCGACAACGCGGAACTCGTCGAGCTGAAGACGTTCCGCGCGGACGCGCAGTGCTGCGGCGTCGCGCAGATGATGTACTGCAACGACAAGACGAAAGGCCTCACGGCGAAGCGGATGGACGAGGCGACGGACGTCGACGCGGACTACCTCTTGGTCGCATGCCCGAAGTGCCTCACGCATTTCGGGTGCCTCCATCACGAGAACAAGTGGAAGCCGGGCGAGGAGCGGTACGGATTCAAGGTGATGGACATCACCCAGTTCCTCGCGGAACGTCTCCCCGGCGACTGGCCGACCGGGAGCAACATCGACCAGAAGCGGAAGGAGCCGCCCCTCCCCGGCCGGAGGGGGTGACGGATGGCCACCTCGCCGGCGGCCACCGCGAAGCCCGCGACCGCGCCCGCCCCTGTCCCGCAAGCGCCCGCCGACCCGCTGACCGGCTACTACCGCGCCGTCCGCCAGATGAACCTCCAGCTCGCGAAGGACCGATACAAGCAGGGATTCAAGGTCCGCACGCAGGAGTACATCCGAGGACGCGGCACGCTTGCGATCGTCGACGAGGAAATCTGCATGGGCTGCACGCACTGCTTCGACAACTGCGCGTTCGAATCGATCGGCATGGTGGACCGCAAGTTCGCGCTTCCGGAATATTCGTACACGTCGCGGAAGGCCATCATCATCGAGGAGAACTGCGTCGGCTGCGAGAAGTGTGCGATCGTGTGTCCGGTCGATGCGATCACGATGGTCACGAAGCACGGATTCGAGGTCAAGGATGGCCGCGTCGTGTCGACCACGCCGCAAGCGCCCCTCGCCCCGAGGCCGGCCGCCGCGACTCCGACGACCGCGAGGCCGACGAGCGCAGCACCGGCCCCAGCTCCGAAACCCACCACACCGGTGACGGCGACAGTCGCGAAGCCCGCGGCCACTCCGCCGACAACGGAGTCACCTCCGGCGAAGCCTCCTCCGAAACCCGAGCCGAAACCGGAAGAGGAATCCGCGGAACCGTCGGAGGAACCGTCGGAGGAAGAGAAGGAGGAAGAGACGCCGGACGAGGAGGGCGACGGATGACCGAGAGCGCGTCGCCTCCGGTGATTGTGAAAGCTCGCAAGGCGCCGCGGATGACGTACAAACAGGAAATCCAGACGATCAAGAACCTCCCCCGGGCCGGGCGGCTGATCGTGATCATGAAGATTGCAGGCGTCTTCCTCGTCGCGATCGGCCTCGAAGGAATCGTGACCGGCATGTATTGGTTGACCCTCGCCTTCATCCCGCTCGGGGTGTTCGTCTCGATGCTCCCGATCCGCATCAAGACCGGGGTCTGCATCGCCTGTCGTTCGCCGCTCGAACCGAGCCAGGCGATCTGCCCGAAGTGCGGCGCTCCGCAGATGTGAGCTCACGGCGAGACGAGCGGCTGGACGACGTGCGCCGTGTCGATCGTCACCTTCAGAGAGCGAAGGAACGCCATCCGTCGCATAAAGTTCGGCTCTTCCTCCCAGAGGTGAGCGAGGCGGGAGGTGAACGCGGCGCCGGGGATCCGGGATGCGATTGCGCGGACGCCTTTCGAGAGGTCGTACACCTTCGACCGGTCTTTCGGAGCCGCAAAGAACGGGAAGGTCGAGACCGTCCCGGTCGCACGCAGGCTCGCATACACGCCCGCTTTCGCGACACTCTGGTCGCCCAACGCGCGGATCTTCGCGGAGAAATCGCCGAGCGCCTTTGCCGGTACGCGAACCTCGCCGACGAATAGCGATCGGACCACGGTGTCCGCGGTCTTCCGATAGGCATCCGCCGGAACATCGAAGGGATTCGGGACCTCCGCGCTCTTCGACTTGAAACCGGCCATCGCGGTGTCGATCGCCTTCTCTTTCGGAGCGAGCCCGCTTGTGGTCCCGCCGACAGAGAGTTGCACCGTGAACGCGTCGGCTGCGACGGCCGGTCGGAGAATCTTCGCAGCGACGGCGTCCGTGATGTGCACCCACGCCGGCAACTGCGTCGTGCGGCTCAGCTTGTCCAGCGCCACCGCGAGCTTCATCCCGTCGTCGAACGCATACGTCAAGGTCTTGCCGGCCGCCGGCTTCGCCTCGAGGCGCACCGCCACCGCGACAGGGATGAAGAACTCCGCCGCCAAGGGGACCGTTGCATGCAACAGGTCGTAGGCCGTCCCGTTGTTCGCCACCTCTTCGAATCCGAGCCGCGCCCGGTGTCCGAAGGGCGAAATCGTCCTCAGGGCGTTGACATGGGAGGCGAACTCTCCCCGATACGATGCGAACGGCGCGTCGCCGTAGAGGGCGTCGCCGATCGCGAAGTCCAGGGGGACCGTCGGCACAAACGGCACCGCGTGCCCTTTCGCCGGAGCCCCATCGTAGAGTTGCTTCCACGTCGCCCCGACCTGCGCGATCGCTCGGTGGGCGTCGTCCGCGAACTCGATCCCCGCGTATCCGGTGAAGTCGAGCTGCACGCCGCGCTGCTCCGGCACGATCCAGTCGTACGTCAGGAGGATCCGCGGCCTCATGACCGTGCCGAACTCGCGGGTGCGGCCGACCCCGAGCTGCGTTCGGAAATAGTGGTAGTCTTCCGCGGAAAGTCCGAGCGATACCGTGCTCTCCTGGCCGTTCAGCACCCGCACGAGCTTGCGGACCTCGCCGTCGTCCTTCACCTTCACCGTGACGGGGGGCACACGATTGAGGTCGCCAATCAAATCCCGGGGGAGGACGCGGTCGTCTCGGACGAAGAGCGCACGGATGAGCGCCTCGCGGATCACTTCCGAGAGGGCCGGGATCTGCACGGCCTTCTCGATGTAGTTCCAGTCTCGCAGGAGGCCCACGTCACTCCTCCTTGCCATGTTCGTAGGCGCGCACGAAGCGATCCCGGGTGGGCTTTGCCCGCCGGAGGACCGCGGCGATCTCCAGGCCGACCGCCATCCCCGGGGGCGGGATCGCGCGGAGGCCAGGCCACGGGTATTTCGTCCAGACCTCGAGCGTCTTGCCGCCGTTGATCTTCTTCCGCGGGTCGAACACGACTTTGACCGAGGAGATGAACGACGTCGCGCGGCCGTGCATCTTCCGCAAGTTGAACACGAGGAACAGACCGAGTCCCATCGAGTGGCCGTCCATCTTGAATGCGGCGTCGCCCATCCGCTTGACGAACCCGAGGGCCGTGCCGCCAGAAGGGCGCGTGTCGTCCATCAGCACGTACGGGACGAGGGCGGCGGTCGTGCTGTCGACGAGGAAGGCCTGGACCGCGCCGTTCAGTTTGAGCTTGTCCCGGATTTCGATCGCGGTCTCGACGGCTTCGGACAGTCGACCGACGGGCACCAGGTTGTACGAAGTCACGAGGCCCCGGCTCAGGCGGCGGGCGCTGTAGTTGTCGTATCGCTCCCGCCAGAGCGCATCCGTCACCGCGGGGGCGAGCTTCGCGCCGCTCTCCTTCGCCGCGAGGACGTCCACCGAGCGCTCCTGGTCCGCGACTTCGTCCTTCGATCCTTGCACCGCGACGATCGCGATGTCGGCCGGATCCGGACTGTCGGGCCGAAGGGCCCGCTCGAAGATGAAATGGTCCCGACTCGCGACGGCCGCATGGTACGGCACGAGCGCGCTGTCGACGATGGCCGTCAGGAAGCGCGCGGCAGCCGCCAAGGACGGGAAGGCGTACGCGACGGCCCTCAATGTCTCAGGCTTGGTGACGACCCGGAGGGTGGCCTCCGTGATGACACCCAGGGTTCCTTCCGCCCCGAAGAACAGCGGGGTGAGGTTCGCCAGATGGCCGTCCGCGTCGGCCTCCGAAGCGGTCTTCAGGATGCTCCCGTCCGGCAGGACGACTTTCAAGAACGCGATCGCGTCGCACAGACTGCCGCCACGGGGAGCGCCGAACCCGCTGCTCCCGGAGTTGATCGCGCCGCCCACCGTGCTGCCGATCGCGTTGACTGGGACGACTGGGAGAGCGAAGCCTTTCGCCTCCAGGAAGTCCTCGAGGTCTTTCCAGGTCACGCCCGCCTCCACGGTGACCTTCCGACCGTCCGGATCGAACGCGACGACGTGGTTCATCTTCCGCATGTCGATCATCACGCCACCGCGGTTGGGGACGGAGCCGCCATACCATCCGGTCCCGCCTCCTCGGGGCGTGATCTGCAGCAGGCTCTCGTCACTCAGTTTGACGAGGGCCGCGACCTCCTCCGTCGTCTGCGGCAGGGCGACGAAATCGGGATAGAGCTTCCATTGAAGCAGGGCCACTTTCGGGAGCGATGCGAAGTCGTGGCTGTAGACCATCCGCTCGAATTCGGAGCGCGCAACGCGCTCGGGCCCGAGGGTGTTCACGAGTCGGCGATACGCATAATCGAGGCTCGCCATGGGCCCTGCTCCGGGGGACGTTCGCGGGTAGACTCTCGCTCGGGATAAAGCTAACGTGCGACCCTGCGACACCGGGAGAAAACCGTCACACGTTGAGCGCCTTGATGATCTGTTCCTTCAGGCGGGTGACGTCCGAGCCGGAACTGTACACGCCCATCGCCTGCGCTGCGGAGACGACCTGTTCGTCTTGGGCCTTGTCGACCGCGCGCGCGATGTCGAGCTTCAACTGCATCTCGCTCCGGCCGCCGGCCGACACGCCAAGCGCGCCTGCGGCCTTCTCGACGCGCATCCGCATGTCGCGCGCGTCCATCGTCGACAGTTCCGTGCTGATCTCTCGCTCGATTTCCATTCGGCCCCTTCGGAATTCACCGAGTGCGCGACCGACACCCCGCGCGAGCTCCGGCAGCTTCGACGGTCCGAAGAGCAGCAGCACCGCGATGATGATCAGGATGACCACCCACTCGATGCCTTCGATCTGGGCCGCGATGTCAATCGGCGAAAACGCGGACACTTCTTCGGCCTCCCTTTGCTCCTAAGGACGACCGGGTTATCATCCTTTCGCACGTGCCCGTGTGTGCTCGACCCGGACGGCGGCCCCATACCCGACGACGTAGAGGGCGAGCATCGGTAGGGCGACGAGGAACATGGTGATGCCACTGCCATCTGGCGTGATAATCGCGCCGAACAGGAAGATCGCAATCGCCGCGAAGCGCCAATACTTCTTCCAGAAGTCGGACGACACAATCCCAAGGGCCGATAGGCCATACATGAGCACCGGAAGCTGGAACGCAAGGCCGAACGCGAGGGTGAATAGCAGGACGAAGTCGATGAAGTCGTCACCATAGAGGACCAGGAAGTTCGCACCGAGGACGGTCTGCACCGAATAGAGGAGGTTGAAGGTGAAAGGCAAGACGACGATGAAGCACAGCGCGACGCCGGAGAGGAACAGTAAGACCACCGGGACGGTGATTCGAAGGATGAGTCGTTTTTCGGACGGCTTCAGTGCAGGTCCGATGAATTGTCCCAGCTCGTACACGATGACCGGCGAGCCGACGACGGCCGCTAGGAAGAAGGCGACCTTGAACATGACCACGTACGCGTCCCAAGGCGGTGCGAAACTGAAGTTTAGCGGGATCCCTCCGACCCTCTCCGGCACAAGATAATTCTTCATGGCGACGACGAATTGCGTTGCGACGTTCGGGTTGGTCGGCCCGAGGGCGGGGATGAGGATTGGAATCTGCGTTCCCGAGAGAGTCACGGAACCAATTCCGGTCGTGAGGAACAGTGCGAACAGCACCACGATCACAATGACGATCACTTTGAGCCGCTGGCGGAGTTCCTCGATGTGCTCGAAGAATGTCATCCGCCGTTCACTCGGGCGGTCCTCCTCCGAAGCGACCTTCGCCACGGCCGTCATCGCTGCCAAGAGGGCTCGGCTTATGTACTTTCCACAAATGTACGGGAGCGAGAGCCATCAGAAGGAGTAGCGGTCCTCGGTCAACGGATCCGCGGTGTTGCTGTACCCGCGGACCTCCCAGTATCCGAGCTCTTCCTCGTCCGTGAACGTGACGGCGCGCACCCACTTCGCGCTCTTGTACGCGTAGCGTTTGGGCACGAGGAGCCGGACGGGGCCCCCATGTTCGATCGGGAGCGGCTTGCCGTCCCACTGGTACGTGAGGAGGACGTCGGAATCGTAGAGGGCGTTGAGCGGATGGGACGTCGTGTAGCCGTCCCCGCACCGGAAGGTCGCGAAGCGGGCGGTCGAGCGGATCTGCGCGCGCTCCGCCACTTCGCGGACCGTGACCCCGACCCACTCGTTGTCGAACGTGGTCCAGCCCGTGACGCAATGGAACGGAGAGACCACTTTTGCGGACGGAAGTCGCAGGAACTCGTCGTACGTGAAGCGGGTCGGCTTGTCGACCGAGCCGTCTACGCGGAGGTCCCACTCCTTCGGGTCGAAGCGGGGGACAATGCCCAGGTCGAGCCTCGGCCATTTCCGAACCTCCCGCTGCCCGGGTGGGAGAAGCCTCTCCGCCGCCATCCGAACGAGACCATTGAAATCCCTCGATATAAATCGTTGTGCCAATGTTCGGAGAGGATTTTCGGCGTACGACCCCACGTACCTTCGAGACGCAACGCGAGACCGCGTTATCGGGAGAAAACACGAGGGTCGCGTGCCCCGACAAAGGTTTAATAGCCCGACCAATTTTCCACGCGATGGACATGGTGCTGGAAAGCTACGTGCCCGTCGTGATTTTTGCTGTCGTTGCCCTGCTGTTCCCGCTCGGCACGTTCTTCGCAACGCGTCTGTTCCGACCCGACCACCCGACGCCGCTTAAGGACCTCACCTACGAGTGCGGCGAAGTTCCGGAGGGCGTCGCGCAGATCCAGTTTCATTTCCAATACTACATGTTCGCGCTCATCTTCGTCATCTTCGACGTCGCCGCGATCTTCCTCCTCCTCTGGGCCTTCGCGTGGGGCGGCCTCCTGAACTCCGTATCGCCCGTGGCCAAGTTCTCGATCTTCCTGTTCCTCGGGATCATGTTCGTCGCCACCCAATACGCGCTCAAGAAGGAGGAGGTCATCCAGATATGAGCGCGGTCGTCACGTCCTCTCCGTCGATCACGGGTCGATCCGTGCCCGGGGCCGAGAAGGAGGTCCTCGCGCAGCTGAAGGTTGCCTTCGGTGCGAAGCTGAAGGATGCGAAGGTCGTCCGCGAGCGCCTCGTCGAGATCGTGATCGACCGGGCCGAGCTCGTCCCGGTGTGCACGTACCTGAAGGACACGCTCGGCTTCGAGCATCTCTCGTGTGTCACCGCGGTCGACTGGAAGGACCACTTCGAAAGCATCTACCACATCGAGAACTACTACAACGGCTGCATGGTCCAGGTGAACGCGCAGATCCCGTACGACGACCCGAAGATCGCGACCCTGACGGGCCTCTGGCATGCCGCGGACTTCCTCGAACGGGAGATGTGGGACCTGATGGGCGTCGAATACACGGGCCATCCGAACCTCACGCGCATCCTGTTGCCGGAGGACTTCAAGTTCCATCCGCTCCGGAAGGAGTTCGCCCAGGAGGTCGACCGGCAGTACATCACCCGCCGCAAGCTCCGGGGGGGCAAGTGATGACGGAGTTCTGGATCAACATGGGGCCCCAGCACCCCATGACCCACGGGCTCTGGAACATGAAGGTCCAGGTCGACGGGGAAACGGTCACGGACGCGAAACCGGAGATCGGGTACCTCCATCGCGGCTACGAGAAGATCATGGAGGTCCGCGAGTTCCAGAAGAACGTCGTCTTGACGGACCGCCTCTGCTACGTCTCGTCGATCACGTGGTCCCACGCGTACTGCCTCGCGGTCGAGAAGATGATGGGCATCGAGACCCCGGAGCGGGGCCAGTGGATCCGCGTCGTAGCGCTCGAACTTCAACGGATCGCGTCGCACCTGATGTGGCTCGCCGCCTACGGCCCGGACCTCGGCCTGCTCACGGGACTCCTGTGGGCTCTGCGGGAGCGGGAGCTGTTCCTCGATCTCATTCAGTTGATGTCCGGCGCGCGGATGAACCAGAACTATCCGCGGGTCGGCGGGGTCCGCAACGACCTGCCGGATAACTTCGAGGCGATGTGTCGGCGGAGCATCGAGCACTTTCTCGAGAAGGTGGACAACGAGTACCAGCGGGTCTTCCAGCAATCGAAGGTCTTCCACATGCGCACGGAAGGGGTCGGGAAGATCTCCGCCGCGGAGGCGATCGACTGGGGCGTCACTGGACCGAACCTGCGCGCGTGCGGCGTGAACGTCGACCTACGCCGCCTAGATCCCTACGAGGTGTACGAGGAGATCGACTTCGAGCCGCAGGTGTGGCACGATGGCGGGGCCGGCGACTCGTATGCCCGGTTCGTGTGCCGGTTCAACGAGTTGCGGGAGTCGTGTCAGATCATCCTCCAGGCTCTGGAGAAGATGCCGAAGACCGGCCCGTACCGCGTGAAGGCTCCGCGCCGCGCGGAGGGCGAGGGGTACGCGAAGACGGAGGACTCGCGGGGCGAGGCCCTGTTCTATGTGATCGGCGACGGCGATGACCGGCCGTACCGCGTGAAGATCCGCAGCCCGGTCTTCTGCACGATGGCCGCGACCCCGATCATGCTGCGCGGCAACAAGCTCGCCGACTCGGTCGCGATCCTCGGGTCCGTGGACGTCTGCGTCGGGGAGATGGATAAGTGACGAGTGCGCCCCTGATCCCGAATCTGTTCGACGTGTGCGTGGTCCTCGTCCTCGCGATTGTCTGGGTCATCGATCAGATCCTGTACGCGCTTGCGGGGCTGATACCGCCTCTAAATGGACTCGCCCAGTGGTTCGACCCGATCGCTCGCCAGCGACTCGGGATGGGGCTGCTCCAGTCAGAATTGCTCATCGTCCTCATCACATGGCTCATCGCCGTCACGGTCATGGTCATCTGGGCGACGCTGATCAACCTCCTGACAATGATGTGGGTCGAGCGGAAGTTCTACAGCCGCCTCCAGGATCGATACGGCATCATGATCTCGATCTGGTCGCTCCCGTTCTGGCCGTTCAATCGGGCCCATCGACCGACCCATCGCGGCACCGGATACTTGCAGAACATCGCGGACGGCGTCAAGCTCCTGCAGAAGGAGAACATCACCCCGCGGAACGCGGACTCCGCGATGTTCCACATCTCCCCCGTCCTCATCGCCTCGTCGACGCTCATGATCTTCGCGGCCCTCCCGTGGAGCAGCGGATTCTATGTCGCGAACCTGGACCTCGGGATCCTGTTCATCTTCGCCGCGTTCTCGCTCGCGCCCCTCGGCATCCTCATCGCGGGTTGGTCCGCGAACAACAAGTACACCCTCGTCGGCGGACTGCGCGCCGCGGCGATGCTCATGGCCTACGAGATCCCGATGATCCTCTCGGTCATCGCCCTCGTGTTCTTCACCGGCTCCCTCAACCCGCTCATCATCGTTAGACAGCAAGAGCGCACCTTGGTCTCCCTGGGACCGCTCGCGATCCCCGCGTGGTACATCTTCTCGCCGCAGATCCTGGGCTTCGTCGTGTTCAGCGTGTCGATGATGGCGGAGATGGAGCGCATCCCGTTCGACATCCCGGAAGCGGAAGCCGAGCTCGTCGAGGGGTGGACGACGGAATACTCGGGCATGCGATTCGGCCTCGTCTTCGGGTTCAAGTGGCTCCGGATGATCGCAGGCGCCGCGCTCATCGCGATCCTTTACCTCGGCGGCTGGAGCGGGCCCGTGTTCACGACGTTGTCGGTTGGCGGCGTCCCCGTGCCGATCGTCCCGGAAGAGGCCTGGTTCGTCCTGAAGATCTATCTGATTTCCGTCGTCTTCATCTGGATCTCGTGGTCCGTGCCCCGCGTGCGGATCGACCAGATCCTGAACATCGGGTGGCGGAAGTTGATCCCGTATTCCCTCGTGGCGATCATCCTCGCGGCCGCCGCGATTGCGTCGGGTCTCTGGGCCGTGGGGTGAGCGGCAGTTGGGCCGTGAGCGCATCATCGGGAGGGAGGCACGTGGTGGACGTTGACTGGGAGCTCATCGCGTTCTTCGTACTGAGCGCGTTCGAGGTCGTCGGCTCGATCCTGGTCGTCATCAACAAGCGGATGGTCCGCGCGGCGTTCTGGCTCGCGATGACCCTCGTGACGATCGGCGCGATCTATCTTCTCTTCCTGAGTGAGTTCGTGTTCCTCATCCAGATCATTGTGTATGCGGGCGCGGTGCCCGTGCTCTTCGTCTTCGGGATCATGCTGACCCGGAGGACGATCATGGACGAGCCGGGGCCGGAGGGTGGACCGTGAACGCGCGGGAGTTCCTCGTCGTCCTCGCGGCGGCTGCCTTGTTCCTGGTCATGGCGGCGTCGTTCCTGGGGAACGTGAACTGGCCGAGCTCCCCGACCTCGATCCCGGTCTACGATCCGAACGCGACGTCGAACAACGGGATCGCGAATCAGATGTTCGAGGGCTTCGCGATCACTATCATCTTGATCGCCATCCTGCTCGGGGCCGCGATGATCGGCGGCGTCTACCTCGCCAAGATGGACGAGCCCGGGAAGGTGGGCCCTTGATTCCGCTTCAGTATGAACTGCTCCTGTCCGCGATGCTCCTCTGCATCGGCCTCTACGGCGTCCTCGCCCGCCGGAACGGGATCATTGTCCTGATGTCGATCGAGATCATCCTGAACGCGTCGATTCTGAATTTCGTCGCGTTCAGTTCGTACAGCGGCGATGCGAGCGGTCAGGTGTTCGCGCTCCTCGGGATCGCGGTCGCCGCGGCGGAAGCGGCGGTCGGGCTCGCCGTATTCCTGTCGATCTACCAGACCCACGGCACGATCGAGCTGGACAAGGTCCGTTTCCTGAAGTGGTGAGTCGTGATCGCGTACGAGTGGGTCGTCTGGTTCATCCTGTTGTTGCCCCTCGGGGCGTTCCTCGTCATCGGTCTCGTCGGCCGGCGTCTGCCGGAGGGCGGCGGTACGATCGCGGTCGGCGCGATGACGGGCTCGTTCGTCCTCTCGATGTACGTCTTCATCCAGGTCCTCCAGCAAGGCGGGCTCGGCGGCGGCTTCATCCCGCAGACGATCCCGGGCTACGTCTGGATTCCGAGCCTCCTCCCGGAGACCTCGATCAAGATCTCGCTCCTGATCGACAACCTGAGCTCGTTGATGCTCGTCCTCGTGTCCTTCCTGTGTCTCCTGATTTTCGTGTACTCGCTCGGCTACATGCACGAGGAGGACGGCAAGGCGCGGTACTACGCGGAAGTCAGCCTCTTCGCGACCGGAATGCTGGGGACCGTGAGCGCGGACAACTTCCTGCAACTCCTGATCTTCTGGGAGATCATGGGCCTGTGCTCGTACCTGCTCATCGGCTTCTGGTACTCGAAGCCGGAGGCCGCCGCGGCGGCGAAGAAGGCGTTCCTCGTGACCCGCGTCGGGGACGTCCTGTTCCTCGTGGGCGTCCTGGTCATCTGGAACGTGTTCGGCACCTTGTCCTTCAGCGAAATCCAAGGCAAGATGGCGAGCCTCTACCCGAACACCCTCACGCCGCAGCTCCTGACCCTCATCCCGCTCCTGCTCTTCGGGGGCGCGGTCGGCAAGAGCGCGCAGTTTCCGCTCCACGCGTGGCTTCCCGACGCGATGGAGGGCCCGACCACGGTCAGCGCCTTGATCCACGCGGCGACGATGGTCAAGGCCGGCGTCTACCTGACGGCCCGGGCGTTCATCTTCCTCGTCCCCTTGTCCTCGGCAATCCAGCCGCCCTTCACCGCCATCCTCGTGATTGCCGCGATCGGCGGTTTCACGACGCTCTTCGCCGCGACGATGGCCGTCGTGAACTTCGACATCAAGCGGGTCCTCGCGTTCTCGACGATCTCCCAGCTCGCCTACATGTTCCTCGGCCTCGGCGCGGGCGCGTACACGATGGCGACCGAAGTTTCCCGCGGGGAGGCGGTGGACTCCGCCGGATACAGCGCGGCGCTGTACCATCTGTTCAACCACGCGTTCTTCAAGGCCCTCCTGTTCCTGGGCGCCGGGAGCGTCATCCACGCGGTCCACACGAACGACATGCGGGAGATGGGCGGTCTCTCGAAACCGTTGCCCATCACCTCCAAGGCCATGCTCTTCGGCGGCCTCGCCCTCGCCGGCATCCTACCCTTCAGCGGCTTCTTCTCGAAAGGGGAGATCCTGTCCGTCACCTTCGACGCGGGCGCCGCGAATCCCGGGTTCTACTGGCTCTGGGCCCTCGGCGTCGGCACCGCGTTCCTGACTGCGTTCTATACGTTCCGGTTGTGGTTCATGACGTTCCACGGGGAGTACCGCGGCCACGACCATCCCCACGAGTCGCCGCGCGTGATGACGGCGCCCTTGATCATCCTCGCGGGATTCACGCTCGCCTCCGGCCTCCTCGCGTATCCGATGGGCGGATTCGGCAATCTGATTTTCTCCGGAGCACCCGCGGCCGGCCTCCCGCTCGTCGGCATCCCGGTGCAGGATTACCTGCTCGAAGGCGTCTCGATGGGCGTCGCGGTGCTGGGCCTCGCCCTGGCCTGGGCCGTGTATGCGACGAAACGAATCCCGGCGGAACGCTTCACCGCATCGAGGGGCGGGGCGTTCATTCACCGCATGCTCACGAAACGGTACTGGATCGATGACGCGTACGACGCGTTCGGCCGGACGGTCGTGTACGACGCGGCTCGGGCCCTCGACTGGTTCGACCGCAAAGTCATCGACGGCATCGTGAACGGCGTGGGCCGCGGCGGGGTCGTGGTCGCCGGAGGGAGCGACCAGTTCGACCGTCGGGTCATCGACGGGGCCGTGAACGCGGTCAGCCTCGAGACCGTGCGGACGAGCCTGCGCCTGCGGCAGCGGCAGACCGGGCAGGTTCAGAGTTACGCCTGGGTCGTCGTCTTGGGGATCGTCGTCGTCATCGCGCTCGTGTTCGGACTGAGCTTCCTCCAGCGGTGGCTCGGCGGGCTGGGTCGGTGAACATGGCCTACATCCTCAGCCTCTTGATCCTCGTCCCGCTCGTGGGCGCGGTCGTCGCCTGGGTCGCGGGGACCTCCCAGCAGCTGGCGAAGCTCATCGCCCTCGCGTTCAGCTTGGCCGAGACGGGGCTCGCGTCCTTCCTGCTGGTGGGCTTCATCAACCCGAGCTGGGGCGTCCTCTTCGGACCGCCGATCGCGACGCCGCCACCCACGCCGGGCGCGTACGTCCCGCTGTTCTACATGGAGCGTTACACCTGGATCTCCCAATTTGGTCTCAATTACATCGTCGGCGTGGACGGCCTGAGCATCCCGCTGATCTGGCTCACGGCACTCCTGACGACGCTCGCCCTCGTGTTCCATTGGGACGAGGAGAACCGGCCCCGCGCGTTCTTCGGCCTCTTCCTGTTCCTAGAGATGGCCCTCGCCGGGGTCTTCATGGCGCTCGACTTCTTCCTGTTCGCGATCTTCTGGGAGCTCGTCCTCCTCCCGATGTTCTTCTTGATCGGGATCTGGGGCGGATCGAACCGGCGGTACGCGGCGCTGAAGTTCCTGATCTTCACCCACGTGGGGTTCGTGATCATGCTCATCGGGATCTTCACGCTCTACTTCAACAGCGCCGGCGTGAACAACGCCGTGTACGGGAACCCCACGAATACGCTCGACATGACCGCCTTCCTGCACGGCGCCTTGCGCCATGAGACCGGCGGGCTCGGGACGTACCTCTCCCTCGCCCTGCAGATCCCGATTTTCGCGGTCTTCCTGTTCGGATTCATCGTCAAGTTGCCGTCGTTCCCGTTCCACACGTGGCTCCCGGACGCCCACGTCGAAGCCCCGACCGGCGGCTCCGTCCTCCTGGCGGGCGTCCTCCTGAAGATGGGCGGCTACGGGATCTTCCGGATCAACATGGGAATGCTCCCGGAGGCCATGAAAGACCTGTGGTGGGTCCTCGCGATCCTCGGGACGGTCTCGATGGTCTACGCCGCGTTCGTGTGTCTCGCCCAGGTCGACCTGAAGCGCCTGATCGCATACAGCTCCGTGGGCCACATGGGGTTCGTACTCCTCGGCGCCTCGAGTCTCACGGTCATCGGCGTCCAGGGTGCGATCTTCCAGCTCTTCAACCACGGGATCATCACGGCGATCCTCTTCATGCTCGCCGGATCCGTGAAACATGCGACCGGGACGCGGGACATCCCCGATCTGCAGGGCCTCGCGAAGGTCATGCCGCAGTTCTCCCTCGTCCTGGCGATCGGGTTCTTCGCGTCGCTCGGGTTGCCCGGGCTGAATTCGTTCTGGTCCGAGTTCATGGTGTTCGTCGGCGCGTACGGATCGCCGAATCTCGGCGAGATGCGCCGGCTGATCATCATCCCGCTGATCTCGATCGTCGTGACGGCCGCGTATTACGTGTACACGATGCAGCGCATCCTCTTCGGGGACGTGCCCGAAAAGCTCGGGCGTTCGCACGACCTCCTCCCTTGGGAGCGGGTCTCGTACGTCGTCCTGGTGGCCCTCGTGTTCCTCGTCGGCTTCTTCCCCGTGCCGTTCCTCGGGATGATCAACGCGTTCACGAGCGCTTCGTTCCCGTGGTTGGGAGGTCTCTAGATGCTGATCGAGTTCCCGATCCTGACGTACATCGTCCTCTTACCGGCGGTCGGGGCGGTCTTCACGTACCTCACGGGATCGGACCGCACCGCCCGGGCCGTCGCACTCGCATTCTCCCTCGTCGTCCTCGGCCTGTGCACGGTCCTGTTGATGGGATTCCTGTGGCCGAACGTGATCTCTGTCCCGACGATGACGACGGCCGGTAACCACACGTACTTCGCGGTCGAAGAGACCCCCTGGGTCCCGTCCCTCCACATCAACTACGTCATGGGGGCGGACGAGCTCTCCGTGGTCCTCGTTTTCCTGAATGCGTTGTTGACGCCGCTGGCCCTCGCGATCTCCTGGGATGAGCACCACCGCGTGCCCGCGTTCTTTGCGATGTTCCTGTTCATGGAGACGACGATCAACGGCGTCTTCCTGTCCCTCGACCTGTTCCAGTTCTTCGTGTTCTGGGAGGTCGGCCTGATCCCGATGTACTTCCTCATCGCGGTCTGGGGTGGACCACGCAAGAGGCAGGCCGCGTTCAAGTTCTTCATGTATACGTTCCTCGCGAGCCTGCCGCTGCTCGTGGCGATCTTCGCGTTCTATTTCTACTCGAACCCGAGCACGCCATGCACTTCCCTCGGATTATCCGCCCCGTGCCCGTTCGACATGCGTGCCATCATCGCGACGACCCCGATTCCCGCGGGCACGATCGGGGACCTGATGTTCGTCGCGCTGCTCATCGCCTTCGGAACGAAACTCCCGACGTGGCCGTTGCACACGTGGCTGCCCGACGCCCACGTCGAAGCGCCCACCGGCGGTTCCGTCATCTTGGCCGGCGTCCTCCTGAAGCTCGGCGGATACGGGCTGATCCGGTTCAACGTCCAGATGATCCCGCAGGCCGCGATGGACATGTACTGGCTCCTCGCCCTCGCCGGGGTGATCTCGATCCTGTACGGCGCGATCGTGTGCCTCGCCCAGGACGACCTGAAACGGATGGTCGCGTTCTCGAGCGTGAGCCACATGGGGTTCGTGACGCTCGGCATCGCCGCCGGGGTCTACGGCTTCACGATCAGCGGCCGCGGCGCGGTCCTCGGCCTCACCGGCGCGATCTTCCAGATGTTCGCCCACGGACTCGTGTCGGCGGCCCTGTTCATGGTCGCGGGCTCGCTCGGCCACACGCTCGGCACGCGGAACATCTCGGAGTTGGGCGGGATCGCGAAACGGGCGCCGCGCATGGCGACGTTCATGATGATCTCGTTCATGGCGTCCCTCGGCCTCCCCGGACTCGTCGGGTTCGTCGCGGAGTTCAGCGTGTTCCTCGGCGTCTATGCGGCGTTCGGGCTGCTCGTCTTCGTCCCGATCCTGACCGTCATCCTGACGGCGGCGTACTTCATCTGGGCGATGCAGCGCGCGATCTTCGGAACGCTGAATCCGAAATGGGAGGCGATGCCGGACCTGCACCGGTTCGAGGTCGCCCCCCTCGCGGTCCTCGTGGCGGCGTTCGCGGTCTTCGGGATCGTCCCGGTCCTCTTCCTGTCCCTGATCTCGAACTGGGCCCAGGGGATCCTCGGGGGCCTCTGACGTGTCGAGCTACGGCGTCTTCCTGCCGGAGGCGATCCTCGTCGCGACCGCGCTGGCGTCCGCGGTCCTCGGGTTCGCGTGGCGGAAGCGGCCCGACCTGCAGTGGGCCTTCTCCGTCATCGGCACGGGCCTCGCGATCTTCGTCACCCTCGATATGATGGGCCTAGGCATCGGGCGGGCGCTGAACCTCTCGGTCTGGCCGTCCCCCGTCGGGACCCAGGGGGATTTCGCCGTCGAGCTGAAGATGCGGGTCGACACGTTCGCGCTGTTCTTCCAGTTGATGTTCGAGTTCGTCGCCTTCCTGGCGATCGTCGCCTCGCGCGGTTTCATCCACGCAGACGAGCCGCATCAGGGGGAGTACTACGCCCTCATGCTCCTCGCGGTCGTCGGGATGATGTTCACCGCGGCCGCGACGGACCTGTTCGTGCTCTTCCTCGCGTTCGAGACGTCGAGCCTGAGTACGTTCGCCCTGGTTGCGTTCCGCAAGAAGGACAAGCAGGCGACCGAGGCGGCGGTGAAGTTCTTCATCATCGGGGCCGTCAGTTCCGGAATCATCCTGTTCGGCATCTCGCTCATCTACGGGATTGCCGGCACGACCTCGATCGGGACGACGACCACGGATCTCCTGGTCCTGCGAAACGGCCTAACGCTCGCCGGCCATCCGGAGATCGAACCGCCGCTGATCATCGCCCTCGTCCTGTTGATCGCGGGCTTCGGGTTCAAGGTCGCCGTCGTGCCGTTCCATATGTGGGCCCCGGACGTGTACCAGGGCTCCCCGACGACGATCAGCGTCCTGCTGACGTCCGCCTCGAAGAACGTCGGGATCGTCGCGCTGTTCCGCGTCTTCCTGATCGGCCTCCTGAGCGTCCAGGTCGACTGGGTCGCGACCTTGGCGATCCTCGCGATCGTGACGCAGACCGTCGGAAACGTCGTCGCAATCCCGCAGCGGTCGATCAAGCGGATGCTCGCGTACTCGAGCATCGCGCAGGCCGGGTACATCCTGATCGCCCTCGCGGTGGGCGCGATCGCCCTCCAGTCCGCGCCCCCGCACACGGACAACGCAGCGTACGTGGCCACGTTCGGACTGGTGGGAGGCATGCTCCACGTGTTCGTCTACGGAGCGATGAAGGCCGGATCGTTCCTCGTCGTCGCCGGAACGGAGTCCCGGGGGATCCCGGACGACATCGAGGCGTACAAGGGCCTCAGCCGCCGCATGCCGTTCCTGGCCTTTTCGATGCTCGTCTTCCTCCTCAGCCTCGCGGGCATCCCCCCGCTCGGCGGCTTCTTCTCGAAGTTCGTCCTGTTCTCGAGCGCGGTGAACGCCTCCGCGTTCAACCAATGGTACTTGGCGCTCGCGGTGTCCGGCGTCCTGAATAGCGCCCTGTCCCTCTACTATTACGCGCGGGTGATCTGGTACATGTACATCCTCGAGCCGGAGGCGGGTACGGCCAAGGAGCCGGTCTCTCGGTCGATCAGTGCCGCAGTGTTCATTGCCCTGGCGATCGTCATGCTGACGGCGGTCATCGCCGTGTTCTTCTTCGGCTACCTGACGGACGCGGCGCGCTCGTTCTTCGGATTCTGAGCACGCGTGCGCCGGATCCGCGCCCGACTCCCCTCCGAAGACTTTTATCCCCCACGCCGACCATGAGGAGGCGTATGGCCTCTCCATCGCCCGGTTCGCGGGTCATCCTCCATGTCGACATGGACGCGTTCTACGCGTCGGTCGAGGTCCGCGAGAATCCAAGCCTCGAGGGGAAACCGGTCGTCGTGGGCGCGGACCCTCGCGAGCATCCGCGTGGGGTCGTCTTGACGGCGAGCTACGAGGCCAGGCAATACGGCGTGCGATCGGCGATGTCGTGCATCGAGGCGTCGCGGCGTTGTCCCCAGGCGGTGTTCGTGCCCCCGCACTTCGAGCTCTACGGTCGGGTCAGCGGGGAGATCATGGACACCCTCCGGACGTTCGCGGACCGGCTGCAGCCGAGTGGAATCGAGGAGGGCTTCCTCGATGTCACGATGCGAACCGGCGGCAGTTTCGCGCACGCACAGGATCTCGCACGGGAGATCAAAGTCGCGATCCGCGACCGGCATCGCCTCACCTGTTCGATTGGGGTCGCCTCGACGAAGGCGATTGCGAAGATTGCCTCGGACCTTCAGAAGCCGGACGGACTCACGGTCGTCTCGCCGGATGAGGTCGTGTCGTTCCTCGCGCCCATCTCGGTCCGGAAGATCCTGGGTGTAGGTCCGAAGACCGCCGAGCGGCTCAAGGAGATCGGTCTCGAGTCAATCGCGGACGTCCAGGGGTACAATCGCCAGGATCTCATCGAGCTCCTCGGGGCGTTCGGCGAGTACCTGCATGACGTGTCGATGGGCCGCGACGCCGAAGAGGTCGTCGAGCCGACCGGCCCCCCGGAATCGATCAGCACCGAGATGACGTTCGAGAAGGATATGGGCGCCTACGCCGACGTGTGGCCGGAATTGGAGGCCATGGCGAAGTCCCTCCACGAACAACTCGTCCATGAGAAGTACGCGTACCGCACCGTGACGCTCAAGGCGAAGTACTCGAACTTCGAGATCCACACGCGCTCGAAGAGCCTGAAGATTCACTCGACGGACCTGGAGCCCATCGTGATTCTCAGTCGGACGATGCTCAAGGAGGTCCTCGCCTCCGGCCGCAAGATCCGTCTCGTGGGCGTGCGGTTGTCCAACCTCCTCGAGCGGGCGGCGCCCCAGACCACCTTGTCGAAATGGACGCCGATCCGCGAGCCGCTCACCGACTCGTGAACGATCCGGAAACGATGATTTCCACGGGGATTTCCTCCAGGGTCCGCGGAAGCGCCGCGAGGATTTTCGGGCTGTCGTCCGTCACGTAGACGCAAATGCAGTCCCGGCCTTCCTTGCGGCCGATGCCGACGCCGACGACCCCGGGGAGGCTCATCAGACGCCCCTCGTGCTTCCGCTTGACCGCCTTGACCGTGGCCATCGTCTGTTCCTTCAATGCGTCCGCGGGATATAGCCGTCGCGAACCGTGAATCCCGAGTCGTCGAATTAATCTCAGTCGTTTGGACGCCACGATATCAAGGCGGAGGCGGCCGAATGAACCCTTCCTGCATCAGGGACTTCGTCTCCTCGCGGGCCCTGCGGATCATCTCGAGGGCTCCCTCATACAACGTGTCGCGCGTCTTCGTCTCCCGAGCTATTCCCTGTTGCATCGCCTTGAGAGCCACCGCGGTCGCCTCTCGCGCGAACACCTCGATCTCATCCATCGTGGGCACGATATGCGTCTCGTCGAGGCCCTTTTCCTCGGCGACCTTCGCGAGTTCCTCCGCGGCCGCGATGCACATCTCGTCCGTGATCGTGCGCGCGCGGACGTCCAGCGTGCCGCGGAAGATTCCGGGGAAACCGAGGCTGTTGTTGACCTGGTTCGGGAAGTCAGACCGTCCGGTCGCAATCACACGGGCCCCGGCCTCCGCGGCTTCCCACGGCCAGATCTCCGGCACGGGATTCGCGATCGCAAAGAGGATCGCGTCGTCGGCCATCGACGCGACCCAGTCCTTCTGGATGACCCCGGGGCCGGGTCTCGATGCCGCGATCGCGACGTCCGAGTCGCGCATCGCTTCGGCGATCCCTCCCTCGCGATCGCCGCCGTTCGTGATGAGGGCGAGTTCCCATTTCTCGGCGTAATCGTTCGCCGCAACTTCGACATCCTCCCGGTGACGGCACACGATCCCCTTCGAGTCGACGAGGATCAGGTATTCCGGTTTTGCGCCGGCCTCGATCAGGAGCTTCGCGGTCCGAATGTTGGACGCCCCCGCACCGACGAGCGTGATCGTGACGTCCGCCATCTTCTTGCCCACGACCTTCAACGCGTTGATCAGCCCGGCGACGTTGATCGTCGCGGTGCCCTGTTGGTCGTCATGCCACACCGCGATCTCGCATTCCTTCCGGAGCCGCTGGAGGATGGAGAAACACTTCGGCTGCGCGATGTCTTCGAGGTTCACGCCGCCGAACGAGGGCGTGATGAGCTTGACCGTCTCGATGATCTTCTCCGGATCCTTCGTCGCGAGCGGAATCGGAAAGGCGTCGACGCCGCCGAGATACTTGAACAGCAGGGACTTGCCCTCCATCACGGGCAATCCGGCCTCAGGCCCGATGTCGCCCAGGCCCAGGACTCGCGTCCCGTCCGTCACGACGGCGACTTGATTCCACTTGTTCGTCAGGGTCCACACCTTGCTCGGGTCCGCTGCGATGTCGAGGCAGGGCTGCGCGACCCCGGGGGTGTACCAGATCGCGAAGTCGTTGAAGCTGCGGACGGGCACCCGCGGGACGATCTCGATCTTGCCCCGGTAGTACGGATGGTACTTCGCGGACTGCTCCTTCGGAAGGTTCGCCCTCTTCAGGTTCTCTTCCACTTCCTTGGGAGTCGGCGCCTTCACGGCTTTGTCGCCGACACGCTTCTTCGTGGCCACCATGGAAGCACCAAGAGAGGACGCGATGAGAGTTCCGGGCTCGCTTAAACCTTTGGACCGATCACTTCGCCATGATTCAACCGTCCCCGATTCACCCGGACCGTGGGCGATTTTCACTTTCGGTGATCCCTCCCGCACGAAAGAAGATGGACCCGGGACTCTTTCGGACATCTATCCGAAAAAGGCGAGGACGATGGTTCGGAGATCTACGATCAAATGGGTGCGCGAGGGCAAGGCCAGTGGACGCGAATCGGGGTTCATTGTGACTTGGGATGTGAATAGCACCGATCGGGCAGTGGCCCACCGGCTCCAGCGATTCGTGTATGGCGACACGGCTCGATCCAACGGGAGAGAGTACCGCTATCCCGGATTCATCGAGAAGACGGGTGTTCGTTATCTTGGTCAGTCGGTCATCTTCGTGCGCCCGAATCTATTGGGTGAACTCGTCGACTTCTTGTCGAGGACCCGAATCGAGCACGAGGTGACGGCTGCCGCGGTTGGATAGGTTTCGGGTATCTGTCCGAAACGCGCGGCCGGCATAATGGACGCCACTCTGGTCCTTTTCGGGCTTTTGTCCGAAACGTCTCTCGCCTCCCGGAGAGTGAACCCGTCGAAACCTCTCTTGGTCTGAGAATTTCGGGCACATGTCCGAAGACCCGCAAAGCTTTTTCCGGATCCCTCGCGTGGCCCGACCCGTGCTTACAGCGGTCGTGGATCGTTCGGGTCGTGGTGGCACTCGGAAGGTGAAGGCCGCCTTCGAGGAAGTGGCAGCTCGCTATGCGGAGCACGGCCTCCGCGTCTCATGGCCCGTGTCCGCCGAGATTGTCTCGATGGCGATCATGGGAGCCACGAAGTCGAGCGGTTCCTCGCACACGCTGTTCGTGTCCGTCCGCGCCGTCGAGTCCGGCCTCCTCGACGGGCTCATCGCACACGAGATGGGCCACATGCTCCGGACCGAATTGGGGCACGCGTCCCACAACGCCGAGGTCTTCCGAGCGTTGTCCCGCGAAGTGCGGATCCCGAGGGCCGCCGAAGGCGCCTTCTCGGCCGCGTTCAACCACATCCAAGACATCTACGCCGATGACTACGCGTTCCTCGTGTTCTCGACGGACGGGGACGACCGCGCGTACGAGTTCTTCTCGCAATGGATCGAGGGCAACGCGTCGATGCGGGGACGCAACCGGTGGAAGAACGTCGGCCTCGCCGCGACCAATGGATTTGCGCTCGGGAACCTCCTCCGGCACGGTCGGCTGTCGAAAGACGATCCGCTCTGGGAGCGGGCGCATGCGTTCGACCGGGAAGCCGGATTCGAGGCCGTCGCGGCGCTCGCGGATTTCTACGCCAAGCTTCCGGAGGACCCGTCGCCCGCGGCGTTCGTGACCCAGGTAAACACCCTCGCCACGGTGATGACGCGGGCCGCGTCTTCGTAGGTGCCGCAACGTTTAATACTCGCCCAATGCTGCTTCGATATCTTCAGAGGTAACATCGTGGCCGAAGAACTCGAGACCGCCCAGATTCCCCCGCACATCATGGCGGCGATGCGCGAGCGCATGAAGATGGCGCAGCGCATGTCTCGGATCAAGCACAAGATTGTCGTGATGTCAGGAAAGGGTGGCGTGGGGAAGAGCTCCGTCGCCGCGAATCTTGCCGTCGTGCTCGCAGAGGACGGCTCGGCGGGCATCGTCGATGCCGACGTCACGGGGCCTGACATCCCAATGCTCATGGGCGTCCAGGACGCGCAGGTGAAGGCGACGGAAACCGGGATGGAGCCCACCATCGGACCCGCGGGCGTGAAGGTCATCTCGATGGCGCAGCTGATCGATCGCGATACCGCGGTCGTCTGGCGCGGTCCCCTGAAGATCAAGGCCCTGAAGCAGATGCTCTCCGACGTCGAGTGGGGGGACCTCGACTACCTGGTGATCGATCTTCCACCCGGCACGAGCGATGAACCGCTCAGCGTGGCGCAGGAGATCCCCGATGCGGACGGCGCGGTCGTTGTGACGACGCCGCAGCTAGTCTCCCTCCTGGATGTCCGGAAGTCGATTGCCTTCGCCAAGGCTGTCAAGATGGACATCCTCGGCGTGATCGAGAACATGAGCGGATTCGTCTGCCCGCATTGCGGCAAGGAGACGGACATCTTCAAGGTCGGCGGGGGCGAGGCGGCCGCGAAGGAACTGGGACTCCCGTTCTTGGGTCGCATCCCCTTGGACCCCCGGATCGTCGTCGGGGGAGATGCGGGCAAGCCGTTCGTCCTCGAGCATCCGGACTCCGAGGCCGCGAAAGCATTCCGTGCCATCGTGAAGAATCTGAAGCCGCACCTCAAGGAAGCGAGGCCACGCCCCACCGGACCCTTGGCGAAGTGAGGATCCGGTCCCGCGGTTCTCTCGAATTGCGGGGCAACGGCCCGATGGACTGAGAGCCGCGATCACGACCAGCGCGTGACGATCGCCTCGACCTGAGGTCGGGGAACCGCACCGACGATGCCGTCGACCAACTTCCCATTCTTGAACAGGAGCATCGTCGGAATCGACGTGACCTGGAACCGTTCGGCGGTGGACGGATTCTCATCGACGTTCAACTTCGCGAGGCGGAGCGCCGCGGCGTGGGCCCTCGCGACCTCCTCGAGGATCGGAGCGACCCGATGGCAGGGGCCACACCATTCGGCCCAGAAATCGACCAGGACGAGACCCGCGCGGCCGACCTCTCCATCGAACGTCGCGTCAGTGAGCCGGATCGGCCCGGTCCATGCCGGAGCAACGTGCTTCGGTCCGGCCGTGGCCATGAGCTCCCGCAGCTTGCGGGCGCGGATCTCGACGAGCTCCGGGTCGTCCATGCAGGCGTGCACGCCGACAGCCCGATAAAAGGGTTTGTCGCGGCCTATCGGGAGACCTTCGCCACGGGGCCGAACTCCTCCGCGAGCGGACCGAGGAGCCGCAGCTCGCGACGGACGAGGGCGATCTCTCGTTCGTTGAAGGCGGTCGGGTCGAACGGCACGAGGAGGACCGCCTCCCGCATCGCGACGGACTCGTTCAGGTCGTGCAGGAGCGCGAGGACGGATCCGAAATCGTTGTGGGAGACCAGGTACTCGAGGCCGTCCAGCAGGACGACGCAGTGCTCGCTGACCTCGATGAAGTGTTCCACGGCGAGCGCGACTTTCTCCGGGGGACTCGGCCGGACCGCGTTCTTCTCCGTCGACACTCGGCTGAGCCACAGGATCGGCGTGCGCTCGAGCCCGTACTCCGTCATGACGGCCTTCGGCGCGCGTCGCGTGATGCACAATCCCTGCGTCCCGTGGGTGACGTAGTCCTTGAAGATCTCGAACGCTTGGCCTGCGTCCCTTTCCAAGACCGCGTACGTGTAGCCCCGATCCAGTTCGTACGTCGGCTTCGTGAGCAGGTGCGCTTCCGCCTCCGGGACGATCAGCGTCTGGAGGAACGACTTCTCGCGGACCCCGAAGGCTATCAGACCCACGAGGGCCATCTCGAGGATGAAGCCGGGAGCCCGCAGGTCGATCCCGAAGTTCGGGAGCAGGATCTCGAAGAGAAGCTCGCCGACGGCGAAGCCGGAGATCCCGAAGATGATGAGGAACGTGTCCCGGCGGACTTCCTCGCCCGGGTTCGTCCGGCGCATATGGAGGATGAACCGGTACGGCGCGTACAGGATGAGGGTCGCGACGGCCAAGCCATTGATGAACAGGAAATAGGGCTCGAACGAGATGAGCGGCGGGTTCACCTGCGCGACTTGGACCGGGGAGACGAGAATCGTGACGATCGTCACGACCATGATGAAGACGTAGAACACGTAGGAATTCGGGAACTCGTTCGTCATGTAGCGGAAGAAGTCCTTCCGGGACGTGATCCCGGCCGTCGTCGCGACGACGATGAACGCGCCGATCGTGATGCCGAACATGTAGTCGAACGTCGCTTGGACTCGCTTCGAGAGGACGATGCCCGCCTCGAGCGCCGGTTGGGAGCCTTGCCCCGGTTCCGTGATGTAGATGCTGATCAGGACGTTCGAGATGATCGCGCAGACGAGCAAGGAGATCGCGAAGAGGAGGACGTGCTTCTGGAACACCCGCCCGGTCTTCTGCCGCGCAATCGCCACGATGATCAGGGCCGAGAGGAAGAGCGCGCTCGCTGCGCTCAGGTAAGTCACGATCGTCGTTGCATCCGCCAGGTACGCTCACCCACTGAGAATGAACAATAGCCTCCCTCGAGGCTATTTAAGCGGTCCCCGCCCGTTATCTGACGCGATTCCAGAGGCCCGGCCTCGGGGTGTTCCCAGCAATAATAATCGTATCGGAGAATCAACGGCCGCCCCTTCATATGGGCTGGCGGCGACATCTCTTCCGGTCCCTTGCCAGTCCAAGCCTACAATCCCCTCGGCATCAACCCCGAGGACCTCGATCTCCTCTCGCGGACCGTGCTCCGCCTCGGCGGCTACGCCGAAGGCCTGTTCGACTACCACGACTTCGGATTCGACAAGAGTTACCTGAAGGACCACATCTCGAGCGTCCACGCGACGTTGAAGCGCCTCAAGGAGAACGCCCCGCCCGAGGGCATCCCGCTCCGGCCGCCGAACATCCCGCCCGGCGCGTTCTGGGAAGACCAGGGCGAGGTGTGGAACTACCTCCAGACGCTGCGCTTCGCCGCGGGCGCGACGATGATGACGGAGCAGTACCTCCCCCACATGACGCCGGACAACCTGCAACGGGCGATGACGGCGAAGATCTTCCGGGAGTGCGTCATCGGCATCCTGGACGACCTGATCGACAAGGGCAACTACTCGTACCTGGAGGCGAAGGACCTGCACCACATGGTCCTCAGCTCGATGCTCGACCCGGACTTCGACTCGACGAGCTTCACGAAGCGACTCGTGACGATGCTGCGCCAGGAGCAGATCCCGCTCTTCGACCTGATCAACAACATCGTCCGCGGCTTCAACGTCCTTTGGAACAACTCGCCGCACGGTCACGACTACTTCTACCAGATGGAGATCATGGACGAGCGGGTGGCGCTCGGCCAGGCGCTCTCCATGTTCGAGAAGGAACCGAACTTCTCGATCGCCCGGATGGAGAAGATCACGGAGGCGTTCTACGCGCCGGACGACTCGATGCACTGGTGGGAAAAGCTCGGTGGTCACGTGTCGGCGGCGAGCCGGCACAACCTGATCGACATGGCCTTCACGGACCAATCGTACGAGCTTCGCCGGATGAAGAACTTCATGGCCGGCTGGTATTACTACGACGCCGCCGTGATCCTGATGGACCACGTCGTCAGCATCCACCACGACCTCCGGAACGGGATCGCGAACCTCTCCCTGATCGCGATGCGGGAGAAGGAGCTCCGCGACCTGACGTCGTTGAAGAACTACAACCCACACCTCACGATCGAGGACTACGACGGCCACCTGCGCCGCATCGCCGACCTCACATCGAAGGCGATCCGCCTCGCGACGACGGACGTCCACGATGAGACGCTCGTCTATCCGTTCATGACAATCATGATGCCCGTCGTGATGATGGCCGATTGGATCGGCAACCGCGACGACATGATCCACACGTTCCTCGAGGCGATCGCACCGACGATCAAGGCCGTCGCCAGCAACGGGACCGTGCCAACTCGCGCGATCATCGAGGTCGCGGGCGAAGCGGCCCGCGGACAGTAGTTGCTCTCCGAGTCCAACGCCGTTTCTTCCGGGCCAGCGGCCGTCCAGAGTTGAGCGGCATCATACCCCGGAAACGGTTATATAAGTCGGGGGGATAGCACGAATCGGGAGAGCCTTGACGACCTCATCCCTGGATTTTGGCGTGGCCCCGGAGATGGCCCTTGTCGAGGCGAAGATCCGCCAGAGCATCGTTTCCGAGGAACCCCTCCTCCATGACATCGCCCGCTACGTGATCGAGGCGGGCGGCAAGCGCATCCGGCCGATGGTCACCCTCCTCGCCTTCCGGGCCCTCGGCGGCATGGACGCCGCGCAGGCGATCGACCTCGCCGCGGCCCTGGAGCTCATCCACTCCGCGACCCTGATCCACGACGATATCAACGACGGCGGCGAGATGCGCCGCGGCCGCATGACCGCGTACAAGAAGTTCGGATTGCAGAACGCCCTCATCACGGGCGACTTCCTGTTCGTCAAGGCCTTCGGGATCGGCGGCAAGTTCGACGCGGAGATCGTCGAGCTGACCGCCGACGCGTGCGCCGCCCTCGCGGAAGGCGAGATCCGCCAGAAACGGCACGCCTTCGACACCGCCGTGACGCATCAGGAGTACCTCGACATCATCACGCGGAAGACGGCCTTGCCGATCATGGCGGGCGCGAAGATCATCGGCCTCATTGCCGGCGCACGCCTCGAGGACATCGACGCCGTCGGCGAGTACGGCCTGAACCTGGGGATCGCCTTTCAGATCGTGGACGACATCCTCGACGTCGTCGGAGACGGCGCCCGCCTCGGGAAGCGCACCGGCACCGACCTTCGGGAAGGCAACGTGACCCTCGTCGCGATCCACGCCCTGAACGACGGCAGCTCGATCGATGTCGGCTCGCTGGAGCGCCTCATCGCGAAGCGCCGAAAGCGGGAGGAGGACGTCCGGCGCGGCCTCGCCCTCCTTCGGGATTCCGGCGCGATCGAGAAGGCCCGCGCCGAAGCGTTCGCCTTTGGACAGCTCGCAAAGAAAGCGCTAGACCCGATTCGGGAGAGCGACGCGAAAGCGAACATGGTCCAACTCGTCGACTACGTCCTCTCCCGCGACCGGTGAGGGGGCGGCGCGATGCCCTCGCCCTACGACGTCATCACCGTCGGATCGGGACCCGCGGGGGCCACGGCGGCCCGATACGCGGCCCGACGGGGTCTGAAGGTCCTCCTCGTCGACAAGCGGAAAGAGATCGGCGTGCCGGTCCAATGCGGCGAATACGTCGCCCACAACGAGGAAGTCCGCGCGATCTTCCCGACCGTCACCGAGCTCGACGATCTCATGGAGGTGCCCTACCGCGTCCGCGAGATCGACACCCCGGTCATCCGGATCTGGTCGCCGAACGGCCGGCGGTACGACATCCCGTTCAAGGGATTCACGGTCCGACGCGACAAGATGGACCAGGGGATCACGGCGCAGGCCGTGCACGAAGGCGCGGAGCTGATGACCGAGACGACCGTCCTCCGGGTCCACGGGGACGACGTCGAAACGAACCACGGAACGTTCCACGGCAAGGTCGTCATCGGATCCGATGGCCCCCGATCGACCGTCGCGAAGGCGGTCGGCCTGGAGTGGCCTGTGTCGGCGCCCGCCATGAGCGCGACCGCCGAAGGCGCGTTCAGCGACGCGACGGACATGTTCTTCGGCAACCTCGCGCCCGGCGGATACGCGTGGATCATCCCGAAGGCCGGTTGCGCGAACGTCGGCCTGGGCACGTGGGAGCGATTCCGCGGGAATTTGCGCGAGCTGTTCGACAAGTTCGTCGCGGCTCGCCACCTCGAGCCCGGCAAGGCGACCGGAGGTTTCGTTCCGGTCTTGGGACCGCCGCCGCGGACGGTCAAGGACAACGTCATGCTCGTCGGCGACGCCGCCGGCATGGTCATGGCGACGAATGGCGGCGGCAACAACGTCGCGATGATCGCAGGCCGGTACGCGGGCCTGACCGCGGCGGATCATCTCCTGGACGGCACGCCGCTCGACGAGTACGAGGCCCGGTGGCGGACGGCGGTCGGCGGGCCCTTGGCGGAGGGCGTGCGCATCAAGCGCTTCGCCGACCGGTTCTTTGGGTCCGACCGGCTGCTCGACGTCGCCATGGTCCTCCTCGGCCGCCGTCGAATGGCGCGCGCGATCCGCTGCCAGCGACTTTTTCTCCCGGGTAGCGCGAAGGTCTTATAGACCCGCGGACCATCGACGGCAGAACCGATGGACTTCCAGTTTCTCGGCGGCGCCTCGGAGGTCGGCCGCCTCGGGATGATCCTGAAGAAGGGGCCGACTTCGCTCCTCTTCGATTACGGGCTTCTGCCGCGGGACCCGCCGCAGTACCCGATGCCCGCGCCTCCCGTGGACGGCATGTTCATCAGCCACGCCCATCTCGACCACACGGGGATGATCCCGTGGGTCACCCGACGCCAGGACGTGGACGTCGTCCTGACCCCGCCGACCGCGGACGTCGCGGATCTCCTGCTCGCGGATTCCCTGAAGATCGCCGACGCCGAGGGCTTCGACGCTCCGTTCGATGACAGCGACTTGCGGACGGCACGCCGCCGGTACCGGACAATCGACTTCGGGGACAACGTGGACATCGGCGACCTCGAGGTCACCGCCCATCCCGCGGGCCACATCCCGGGCGCGACGATGTACGAGGTGAACGGGACCGAGACGACCTTGTTCACCGGAGACCTGCACACACTCACCACCGATCTTGTTTTCGGCGCTCGTCCCGTCCACTGCGATACATTGTTCATCGAATCGACGTACGCCGGGCGGCAACATCCGGAGCGGCTCAAGTCGGAGCACGCCTTCCTGCGGAAGATCGAGCAGGTCGTCAACCGCGGCGGCCTCGCGCTCGTCCCCTCGTTCGCGGTCGGCCGGACGCAGGATGTGCTCCTGACGCTCGCGAAGGCCCGGCACGAGGTCTGGCTAGACGGCATGGGGAAGAAAGTGAACTCGATCTACGTCGAGAACCCGGAATATGTCCGCTCTGTGAAGGCGCTGCGAAAAGCGATGAACCGGACCCACGTCGTGCGAAACCATCGGGAGGGCGAATTTGCATTGCGCGGCGAGGTGATCGTGACGACGAGTGGGATGCTCGACGGGGGACCCGTCCTGCGGTACCTGGAAGTGATTCGGGAGGACCCACGAAGCGCGGTCCTCCTTACCGGTTACCAAGTCGAAGGGACGAACGGCCGGCGCCTCGTCGAAGAAGGTGTGATCGACCTTTACGGCGTCACGGTCGACATCAAATGCGAGTGGCAGAAGTTCGACTTCAGTGCGCACGCCGGCCACGACGACCTGATTCGTTTTATCGAAGGGTGCGACCCACAGCGCGTGGTCCTGATGCACGGGGAGAACCGTCAGATTCTCGCCGACGCTCTGGAGGGTCGCGAGGTGCTTTTGCCTCAGGAAGGACAGTGGCATTCGTTCTAATCTCGCGACGAATAGGTGCAGTCGGTGTGCCGTCCGTCTACGATTCCGATGAAGGCACATTTCCGGGATCGATCGGTGGGACTACATCAATCACTTACGGTTTGTCGAACAACGCCCCCGTCGCCTCACCAGTCTTGGATTCGTGGATGGACCCGGCTTCCGCCGCATCCGGCTCCTGAATCGGCGCCGTCCAGCCCTCGGCGAGTCGGAGATAGAGCAACACCGGCTCGCCAAGGCGGGTGATGACTACTCCCTTATGCGTGAGCGAGTATCGGGCCTCGGTGGGATGCCCGAATGGGCCCGCGTGCTCAACCAGTCCCACTGCCTCCAGGCCCTGCAACTTTCCGGAAAGCTTTCGGGTGGACATTCCGCCGAGGGCCTTGAGAAGTTCTTGGAAACTAACCGACTTCTTGAAGTAGATGACGGCCAGGATTTCGACGAGTCGGTTCCCAAAGTCGTGCTGCGCAATCGAAATGTTCCTCCGGATCGTCTCCTCATCGTGGAGTTCGACCGGCCCGCCCGTCCGGAGGTAGATGTCCCGCGAGAACTGGAAACAAGTCTGCGCGAGGACGGCGAACCGTTCCGCGAGGTCTCGGAAGATTTCTTGGTCTTTCGGCGAGGGGAGGACTGTGGCCATCCTCGGGCGAGAGGAGGCGCTCATGGGTCACCCCATCGGCTCCAACATACAAAGGGGTCACGTACACACTAGTACACATTTTGCATCTTGCGGGCGAGGATCGCGTGGACCAGCGAGAGTCCACGCCCCGTTCGGCCACGCGACTCCTGAGGTCCAAGGCGATCGGCTCGAGCCGGGTCGCCGCAGGTCCCGCGTGGGGTGCAAACCTCGCGACATCCCACGTAATGGACGAGGAGCCGCAGGCAACGAACCGTCCGGAACGAGGTTACGCCGCCGGCGTCTCCGGCCCGCTTGGCACAAGGCCCAGCTGTCTCAGCAGGGCGAGCCGGTCCCAATAACCGCGGAGATCCTCGATCTTGCCGTTCTGGGCCACGCCCACGCGGAGCGCAGGGTTCGGGTTGTCGAGGTATCCTGGCGAGCAACAATGAAATGGAAACAAGGTCGATGACACTTGGCAGACCGACGGTCCGCCGGCACGGTTTGCCTTGAGTTGGAGCGAGCGCCGACGTCATTCAGGCGTGTGGATGAGACGCCCAGGGTTTGCCCGCACGGCGACGAAGTCGGCCCGGATGGGCATGCCATCGACTTCAGCCCCCTGGAGGAGCACCCGATCGCCTCGTTTGACTTCGTCCCTCACGAAAGCCCAGTAGGGGACTCCCTCCACACGAACGCGCGCGTATCGGTTCCGAGAGACCCAGGAGACGACGGCTTCGCGGCCGATGTAGTCGCGGCGCCATCGCCGACGGAGAAAGGTCCCGATCTGTCCAACGACGAGGCCGGCAAGAAGGAGGACAATCGCCGCAATGGAGTCTGCGGCAAGACCGGAGTGCGAGGGACGAGTCGCGAAGACGAATCCGATGTAAGCGAGGCCAGCGCCTGCGACGCAAGAGCCGAGAACGGCGCCGACAAATGCAATCCGAGCTCTCGCCATGCTTTCGGTCATCGCAAACCATGTCGCTAGTTGAATCCTCGCCGCCGGCCTTGCGAACGCTCAAAGAAGGCCTAGATGTCGCTGCCCTCCGCGAAGCCCCGCGCGAACATGGGGATGAACGGCCTACCGATTATCCTGTGTGCGCTAGATTCCCACGTTCTTCGCGATCATCGCTCGGAGCGCTCTCCCGACATACTTCAGGAGCCTGGGGTCTTCTTTGAGGAGGGCCCACCCAACCTTCGAGGGGAAGTCGATGTCCCCTTTCTTCTCGATGAGGCGCAGCATCTCCGGGCTGTCGAAGATGTCGAAGAGTTCCTCGAACTGGTCGTCGTTAAGTTTGCTGAAGCTCTCGTGGATCGCGAGGTCCTTCCGCAGTTCCTTGCCGATCGATTTCGTCCACGCCTTGTGGTATCGATGGAGGAACCGCCCTGAGACGTCGTCCGCCTCAAGCGCCTCGATCGCCGTCTGCGCCGCCAAGCTCGAACACGTGAGCGCGGTGAAGATGCCGCCTCCGGAGACGGCTTTCGCCTGACACGCCGCGTCTCCCACGACGAGCACGTTGTCCGCGTACGTCCGGCGAGGGAAGCCGAGGGGGATCCCGCCGGCAATGTACAAGATCGGCTGGGCCCCTTTCGTGTACTGCCTCACCTCGGGCCGCGTCAACATCTTCTCCAGGTACGCGTACGCATTCCCCTCCCCGACGCAGAGGCCCACGCGGGCCGTGTCCCCGCTCGGGATGATCCATCCGAAGAAGCCCGGCGCGATCTCGTTCCCGATGAACAGCGTCACGAACCCGGGGTCTCCCCGGACGCCGGTCATCTCGACCTCGAATCCGGGGAGGATTTTTCGTGGGCGGAGGATGTTGAACCACTTCGCGACGTTCGAGCGGACGCCGTCGCAACCGACGATCAGCTTGGCATGAAGTCTCCGCGGCTCCCCATCCTGGTCGATCGAGATTTCGACGCCGCCGTCGTCCCGTCGTGCGGCTTGAGCTTGTGCACCGAGGAACGTGTGCGCGCCCTTCCGAACCGCATCCGTGGCGATCGCCCGGTCGAACATCGCGCGCTGCACGACGACCGCCTGCGTGTCATGGCCGTCGATCACGAGCCGTCGGCCCGAAGGCGAGTACAGCTCAGCCCCGTGGACCGCGCCGATGATCGTCTCCTTGCAGTCGACGTACTCGAAGACCCGCGGCGTGACGAGGCCGCCGCACTGGATCGGCTCCCCGATCTCGCGATGCTCTTCGACCAGGGCGACGTCGTATCCGGCCGCCGCGACTTTTCCCGCGAGGTAGCCGCCCGCCGGGCCCGCCCCGATCACGACGACGTCGAAGGAACGCGCCGAGCTGACCACGTTCCGGCATCACTCCTTCAGATTCATGATGATCTCGAGGAAGTTCTCCAGATGCCTCGACAGCGAGGCGTTGTCTGTGTAGCCGCACGCGGACAGGTCGGGCGCCGCGATCAACGCCGCGGAACCGTCCACGATGACGTCGGTCGCGATGAGGCCCTTGCGGTTCACGACGCCCGCCCCTTCCGGGATCTTCTGGCCTGGCTCCGTGATGATCGTGAATCGGATGCCGCGGGCGATCGCCTGCTCGATCTTCTTCCCCACGTTCTCGCGGATCTCGGAGAACGTCGGCGTCGAGACGATGCACGTCTCCGCCGACTGGTCGATCAACTCGCCGATCTTCTCGAGGACGCGCGGCTTCGTGACGATCGTGTAGACGAGCTGCGGCTCCCCTTTCGAACGCAAGACCTCGTGGAGCAGGTCGAGCTTCGCGAACGTGTCCTCGAGGTGGTCGATCACGCGCCCCTTGACCTTGCTAGGCGCCTCCGGCTTGAAGATCGTCGGCCGCCCGCGGGTCGAGATCGCGAACCCTTTCTGGCACAGGCTCTGGAGGACCTTGTACGCGGACGTCCGGGGGATCCGCGCCGTCTCAGCGATCGTCTCCGCGCTCCCGTATCCGTGGGCCACGAGCGCGATGTATCCGCGGGCCTCGTATCCGGAGAGGCCGATCGACTCGAGCGTCTTCGTGGCCCGCTCGAATTCCTGCTCGAGGTCGACGCCGCCCGCGAGCATCTTCGACAAATCTTGCGGAACCACGGGGCCACGATACCCGAGGGCGGTTTTTATCTTTTCGAATCGGCGGGCTCAGTGTTGGATATCGAAACGCGACGCAAGCCTTTATCCGACGGGAGCCTTCCTTCGCGGTCATGGGTTCGGCGCGCCCAGCCGCCCTCGCTGTGATAACCTTCCTCTTGATCTTCTGGAGCGTTTTCACTCCTGCCGTCGGCCAGGATCCGGCGGGCCACATGGTCATCACGACCGACTACGAACTCTTCGGGACCTCGGACCTGAACGGCGGCGGTCACGTGACGTGGACGCTGACCGGAGCCAAGGCTGCGGATCTCCGTGCGAAGATCATCGATCTGTTCGACACATACGGTCAGATCCCCCGCGGCTTTCCGTTCGGAGGCCTGGCGAGCTCCGGGAACGGGAACCGCATCCTGGACCCCGCGGAGGGGGCCGCGTACACAGACCAAGTCGAGAACGTGCTCGAACCGTCCGGAGGCCAAAGTACGGTCGTTCAGTACATGCAGCTGGGGCGGTTCGACCTCCGAGAAAACGACGCGGATCCCGCTTTGGAGTTTTCTCGAAGTACATCAGGTCTCTCAAACACGAATCTGAGCACGTCTGCCGACGTCGAAATCCGGATGCTGTTCGAGGCGAACACGACCACCCGGAATTCGCGGATTTCTCTTCCGACCGCCGCCCTTGCGGAATCACTCTATCGCGTGTTCGCCTACCAAGTCGCCCAGTCGCCGGACCTCAAGCAGTCCGGAATTTATCCGCCGGCGTGGCCGTTCCTCAATGAGGGCGGTTGGCATGTCACGAACTCGACCAGCTGTCCTTCAGGGGTCTCCTCGCCGTGTCAGACCTTCTGGGCAGGGGACGACGCGACTGGAACGTACGCAAACAACACCGTGGCTGCAACTCGGACGATTGCGGATTCACTCGGACTCACTTTGCCTATTTATGTCCCGTTTGACCTACGCCTCGCCTCACAGGCATGGCTCACGTTCAACTACACGGGACAGGTCGCAAATCCACAGGATCGGCTTCGCCTCGAGATCGCCCACGCCCCCGGGTTCACGGACTGGACGAACCTCTCGTTCGGGACCGGGCCCACCTTGCCGACGACCTCTCCCGGCGTCTGGTCCACCGCGAACGTGAGTCTGGCGAGCTACCTCGGCGATCTGGTGCGACTCCGGCTGAACTTCACGTCGGATGCCGCGGGGAGCGCACGAGGGTTCTTCATCCGCGACTTCGCGCTCCACGCGCCTTCGTTCTACGAGGGCGAGGTCGACCAGGCGGACACCCACTATCTCGTCGGCCCACTGAGCTTCTCCACTCCGGTCGTTCGAACCGGGGGGCTCCAGGTGATCCGGACCCCGGGCGGGGAGGTTCTCCTCTACACCTCGTCGCGCAATGCGTCGGCGATTCCGAGCGAGACGATTCGCTATGCGTCGTTCGACGTCCTCGAGAACCCGCAGATCCTGTTCGCCGTGATGATCGTCGGCGCGTACGCGATTTCACGGCAGCAGCACGATGCATACCGCCGGTACCGCGAGTCCTACCCCGCCGCGTACCGTCTCGCCGTCCACAAGGCGAAGTGGCTCCATCGGCTCGGCGCCCTCGCCATCGGGCTCCTCATCCTCGCCTACTTCGTCCCGACCGCGACATGGATCCTCGGCATCCGGGTCTTCGTCTCTGGCTTGGCCTACTGGGTGCTGGCGATTGCCTTCGCCGTGTTGCTCGGATTCGGCACGCGGGCGTACTACTCCGGCCAAATCGCCCGGGCGTCCGCCGCTGCGAACGAGGAAACCCGAGTGGTCGTGAAGAAGGTCGCGATCCCAACGGGCCCGGTCCAAACTGGAGCCGTCCTCGGGACGTGTCCCCATTGCCAGCGAGAGATCCTCGCGACCGATTCGGCGTACCGATGTACGTGCGGCGTCGTGTATCACCTGTCCTGCGCGGCGAGCCTGACCCAATGCTCGAACTGCCGCACCCCGATCTCTGTGGAGGCCGACCGCACGACCCCCGAGGTCTCGATGCGATGCCAGTCGTGCGGGGAGCTGCAGACGGTCCCGGTGGGCACGGATCCGCGCGTGGCCCCGTGCTCGAACTGCAGCGAGTTCCTCCGTCATCTGGACGAAGGCAAACGCTACCTCGTCGCCGCGAGCAACCCCGCGATCGGCTTCGCGTGGCTGCGGGATCTCACGAAGATCGGTCGACCGGCTCTGTGCATGACCTCCGCCGCCGTGGAACGAATGCGTCTCGAGTTCGGTGTCAAGGAGATTCCGATCGTCCAAGTCGCCGGCCACTCGGCGGGCGCGATCGACCCGAAAGACCTCGACCCGATCGGCTTGAGGTCCATCCTCCAGATCACGCGGGAACGGAAGGGTGGCGTGATCCTATACGACGGCCTCGACCAGATTATCGTCGAGTCCTCGCTGGCCGATGTGATCCGCTTCCTCCGGAAGGCGAATGACATGGCCTTCGTCAACGGGGTCACGGTGATCGCGCGCATCGCACCGGGAGCGCTCGTCGATCAGGAAGTCGCGCGACTCAACGCGGAATTTGACGAATACCTCGATCTCTCGGCGCAACTCTGAGGCGCTCACTCCGGGCCGGTCCAGCGCACCCCGATCGAGTGCTCGATGCCCAGGTGGTCTAGGATCCGTGCGACGACGAAGTCGACCAAGTCGGCAATCCGTTTCGGCTGACCGTAGAATCCGGGTGACGCCGGAAGGATGATGACGCCGAGCCGGGCGAGCTTCAGCATGTTCTCCAGCGCGATCGCGCCGACCGGGGTCTCGCGGGGTACCAGGATCAGCTTCCGATTCTCCTTCATCGCCACGGCGGCGGCCCGCGTCACGAGGTTGTCCGCGATGCCCGTCGCGATCTTGGCGAGGGTCGTGCCGCTGCATGGGACCACGACGACCGCGCCGAAGCGAGCCGAGCCGGAAGCGGGTGCGGCGGCAAGGTTGTCATCGCTGTAGACCGATTGTGCACCCGCGGCGAACTCCTTCGCGGAGAGGCCGGTCTCGATTTCGATGACCGCCAGCGCGTCCCTGGTCGTGATGACGTCGGCGCGGTCTCCGAGGATCTCGATGAGACGCCTCGCATATTCCACACCGGAGGCCCCCGAGACGGCGACGAGGACCCGGGGTTCGGAAGACACGCATGTGAGAGACGCCGAGTCCAAATGAAGATTCCGCGGAAGCCGATGCCAATTCGTCACGATCTCACCGCACCTCGAAATCAACCTTAAACAAGGTTAACGTCTCGGCTGCGGAAAGGAGAAGTCCGCGCTCTCAATCCGCGCATCATGGTGCGCGGCGCGATTCGTCGGGCCTCTCTCAACGACTTGGGTTTGCTCGTCCGCCACCGCCGCGGGATGTGGAGTGACATCGCGCAGTTCTCGAAAGCGGACCTCGATGCGGCAGATCGCGCGTACCGTCACTGGGCGACGAGGCAGATGAAGGCGAACCGGTTTGTCGGCTTCATCGTCGACGTCGACGGTCAACCCGTGGCAAGCGGTTGCGTCTGGATCATGCGGGTCCAACCTCGGCCCAACTGGAAGGGGACCGAGGCCGCATACCTCCTCTCGATGTTCACGGAGCCCGCCCATCGAGGTCGGGGCCACGGAGCCCGCATCGTTCGCGAGGCGATTCGATACGCGAAGGGTCGGGGAATCCACGTGATGCTCCTCCACGCGTCACCGTTCGGAGAGCCGATTTACCAGCGTCTCGGCTTCGAGCGAACGAAGGAGATGCGACTATTCCTTGACCGGAGGAAGCGTCGACCGCGCGCTCCCGCCTCCCGGAAAACGCCGCGGCGCGCACGATGATGGCGCCCTCCGGGAGAGCACGCAAGCCTTCAAATACGACTTTGATTTATGAAGCGCGAACCGACGCGTGTTCCTGATGACGACCGCATACGATGTACCTCCGGTCCTCTTGATCGAGCGCCTCAAGGAGAAGCTGCAGGCCGAAGGCAAGATCAAGCCGCCGGAATGGGCGCCGTTCGCACGCACCGGGGTGAACACGGAGAAGGCTCCGGTCCAGAAGGACTGGTGGTATCGCCGCGTCGCCGCCGTCCTACGGAAGGTGTACCTGCACGGGCCCATCGGCACGTCCCACCTCGCCGCCGAGTTCGGCGGCCGCCGGGACGACGGCTCGGCCCCCTATCATCCGCGACGCGGTTCGCGCTCGATCGCCCGGGAGGCGATGCAGCAACTCGAGGCGATAGGCCTCCTCACGAAGACGGACAAGAAAGGCCGCTCGATCAGCGCTGTGGGCCGTAAGCTCCTGGACTCCCTCTCCCATGAGATCCTCATTGAGCTCGCGAAGACGAACCCCGAGCTCACGAAGTACGCCGGAGGCCCGTGAGCCGATGTCGATGGACGAGGACGAGCTCGACGCGATCCGTCGGCGGAAGATGGCGGAGCTCCAGCAGGCCCAGGTGCAGGCCCAGGCCGAGCAGCAGTACCGGGAAACGCAACAAGCTCAACGGCAACAGATCCTCCGCCAGATCTTGACGCCGGAGGCGAGGGAGCGGCTCGGGCGGATCGAACTCGCGTACCCCGAGCTGAAGGAGAATATCGAGAACCAACTGATCGCGCTCGCGCAGAGCGGCCGCGTGCAGCGGATGATCGACGACCCCACGCTCCGGCAGATCCTCGAGCGCGTGATCCCCCGCAAGCGGGACATCAAGATCGAGAGGCGCTGACGATGGCGCGGAACAAGCCGTATGCGAAGAAGCTCCGACTCCTGAGGGCCGTCAAGTCGAACCGCCGCGTCCCGGCCTGGGTCATCCAACGCACGAAGCGCCGCTTCACCCGCCACCCGAAGAAACGCTCCTGGCGGCGGAACAAGCTGAAGGCGTGAGGCCATGGCCGAGCAGGAAGAGGAGCGCATCATGGTCATCCCCTTGCGGGCGGCCTGGGCGGCCTCCCGCACGGACCGGACGCCGCGGGCGATCAAGGCGATCCGGGAACACGTGCAGCAACACCTCAAGCCGGACCGGATCTTCATCGACGACGTCTTGAACGAGTACTTGTGGAAGCGCGGCCGGGAGCATCCGCCCCGCCGGATCCGCGTCAAGGCGATCAAGTTCGAGGACGGCTCCGCCGTCGTCTCCCTCCCGGAGGACTGAGGGACCCCATTGCTTCGGCGGCTCGAGATCGCGGGGAACCCCTACATCGGCGTTTTCTGCGCGGCGAACGACGAGCTGCTGATCGTGGCCCGGGACGTCCCGAAGTCCGCAATCCGCCACATCGGCGGGGCGCTCGAGACGTCGCCCATCGTGACGAGCGTCGGGCACTCGACCGTCGTCGGCTCGCTCTTGGCCTTGAATTCGAAAGGCATCCTCGCGTCCCCGTTCATCGAGGAGACGGAGATCGAAGCGATCGGCGACGGCGTCTATCCGCTCCCGCATCGACTCAGCGCGGTCGGGAACAACGTCCTCTGCAACGACTACGGGGCGGTCGTCCATCCCGGCTACGACGACGAGGCGGTGGCGTTCATCGGAGAAGTCCTCGGGGTGCGCGTGGTGCGCGGGACCGTCGCGGGGATCAAGACGGTCGGCAGCGTCGCGGTCGCGACGAACAAAGGCGTCCTGTGCCATCCGCACGCGCGGCCCGGAGAGATGGAAGTCCTGAAGTCCACGCTGCAGGTGCCCGTTGTGATCACGACCGCCAACTACGGCGCCGCGCAGGTCGGTGCCTGCATGGTCGCGAACTCCCACGGCGCGGTCGTGGGCTCGCGCACGACGCCCATCGAGCTCGGACGGATCGAGGAAGGACTCTCGCTGTTCTAGGCCCTTCCGTTTACAAACCACCCGGCAAGTTTGATATATCAAGGGATAGCTAGGTCTCCTGACGATGAAGACCCTCGTCCTCTGTGTCGACCGGGATAACGACATCGGAATCAAGACGGGCCTTCGCACCCCGCTCGTCGGCCGCGAAGAAAATCTGGCGGCGGCGACGAGGCTCGGCCTCGCCGATCCCGAAGATTCCGACGTCAACGCGCTCCTGAGCGCGGTCTCCATCTACGATGGCCTCCACAAAGAGGGCGCGGACGCCGAGGTCGCGACGATCTGCGGGGACGTCCGCGTCGGTTCCGTGTCCGATCTCGTGCTGACGAAGCAACTCGACCAGGTCCTCGAACAGCTCCGGCCGGACCGAGTGTTCCTCGTCTCCGACGGCGCCGAAGACGAGGCGTTCTCGCCGATCATCGGCTCGCGCATCCGGGTCGACCACGTGCGCCGCGTGTACGTGCGGCAGACCCCGACCGCGGAATCGCTCTACTATACGATCGGCCGGCAGCTGAAGAACCCGCGCGTGCGCCGCAAGATCGTGGCCCCCCTGGGATTCGTCCTCCTCCTGTTCGGCGCGATCTACCTGGCCCTCCCGAATCTGGCATCGGGCCTGGCGCTCATTCTCGCGGGCCTCTACTTCATCATGATCTCGCTGCCGTTCCAGAGCGTCGGAGATGTGTTCAAAAAGGGCGGCGAGCTCTACGAGCGCGTTCGGGATTCCGTCGCGAACGGGAACCTGGGGATCTTCTTCAATGTCTCCGCGCTCATCTTGATCCTGGTCGGGATCTTCTTCGGGGCCGATACCGCGACCCGAAACGGCGACACGTACGTCTCGCAGTTCCTCTGGTTCGTCATCGGCGCGGTCTGGTGGTTCGTCATCGGCACGTTGCTCTTCGAAGGCGGCCAAGTCATCAGCGCGTACCTTCGGCATGGACGGGCTCCCCGACACGCGGTCGCCGTCGCGGTGACGTTCGTCGCCCTCGGCCTCCTGGTCCTCGGGATGACGCAGATCCTCCAGACGATCCTCGGAGAATACAACCCGGCCGCTTCGTTGCCCCTCATCTACCTGAGCATGGGCCTCGCCCTGTTCCTCGTCGCCGTCACCGGCCTCTCGTACCGAACGCGGGAGCAGGGCCCCCAGTCCCCCGATGAGAGCTAGCGGCGCCGAGGGGTCGGATGGACTTCGAGACGTGGCAGCCGTTCTACGAACAGATCCTGAGCGATTTCGGCTTTTCCCGCGACAAAGACGAGGCGGTCGCCGCCGAACTCGACAAGCTCCTCGGAGGCAATCGCGTTCCGGACTCGGCCCTCCGGAAGATCCTCCGAGGGAAAGAAGTCACGGTGGCCGGAAACGGTCCAAACCTCGAGGACGAGATCGGGGAGGCCGTCGGGGTTCTCCTGACCGCGGACGAGGCGACGTCGGTCGCGCTCGGTCGGGGCCTCATTCCGGCAATCCTGGTCACCGACCTTGATGGGATCGTGGCGGATCAGGTGAAGGCGAACGCCGAAGGCACGATTGCGGTGATCCACGGCCATGGCGACAACGG